>Ga0193752_1003388_pt1 | contig 11017 bp, 9 predicted proteins | sample H1c1metaG_FD_144924 | JGI IMG/M metagenome (GOLD analysis project Ga0193752, IMG submission 144924) | Soil microbial communities from a riparian zone of the East river system, Colorado, United States - H1c1 | ecosystem: Environmental > Terrestrial > Soil > Riparian zone | place: USA: East River... | reverse complement strand
CAGGGCGTCGGCGAAACGCCGGCCGGCCTCGTCGTCCTCGAAGATGTAGGTCTCCATGTTGATGTGGTCGCGCGCGGCGGCGATCGCCGAGAGCATCGCCGCGTACGTGTCCGGCCCGTTCTCGAGCAGCACGACGCGGTTGCCGAGGCTGAGCGGGCTGCCCGAGACTTCCTGCTCGAGCGCCAGGTGGCGCGCCAGGCTGTCCGGGTTCTGATCGCCGCTGGCAATGCGGGCCAGCACCTCGCGGCTGCGCTCCGGAGAGAGGATCCGGCCGCTGGCGGTCTTGAACTGGATGCTGCTCGGGTTGGTGGGCGCCATGTCGGGCGTGAGGACCGGCAGCGTGCTGCAGCCGGTGGCGGCGGCGAGCGCCAGCGCCGGCAGAAGGCGCACGAGCAGGGCGACGCCGCGGCCGGTCACGCCGTGGCCCTCGCGGGCCGCGCCGCGAGGGCGCGCGCGGCCCGCGTCACGAGCTCGGGACCCTTGTAGATGAAGCCGGTGTAGATCTGCACGATGTCGGCGCCTGCATCTCGCTTGGCAATTGCATCGCCCGGGCTGGTGACGCCGCCCACGCCGATGATCGGAAAGGTCGGCCCCAGCGCCGCGCGCAGCCGGGCGACGACCCGGTTCGAGGCCTCCAGCAAGGGCGCGCCGGAAAGGCCGCCGGCTTCGCCGCCGTGCGGGAGATGGGCGACGGCGTCGCGGGCGAGCGTCGTGTTGGTCGCGATCACGCCGTCGATCGCGTGCTTGTGCAGGGTCGCGGCGATCGTCTCGACCTGGCCGGCGTCGAGGTCGGGCGCGATCTTGAGGAAGACCGGCACTGCCCGGCCGTGCTCGGCGGCGAGCTCGCCGCGGCGCGTGCGAATCGCGCCGAGCAGCGCGTCGAGGGCGGCGTCGCCTTGCAGGTCGCGCAGGTTCTTGGTGTTCGGGCTCGAGATGTTGATCGTCACGTAGTCGGCGTGCGGATACACGCCGGCCAGGCCGGTCAGGTAGTCGTCGGCGGCGCGCTCGATCGGCGTCGCCGCGTTCTTGCCGATGTTGAGCCCGAGGATGCCGCCGGTGCCGCGAAAGCGCGCCCGTCGCACGTTGCGGATGAAGGCGGCGAGGCCCTCGTTGTTGAAGCCCAGGCGGTTGATCAGCGCCGTGGCACTGACCAGGCGAAACACGCGCGGCTTCGGATTGCCGGGCTGCGCCAGCGGCGTCACCGTGCCGACCTCGACGCTGCCGAAGCCGAGCGCACCGAACGCGTCGATGCAGCGGCCGTTCTTGTCCAGGCCGGCGGCCAGGCCGATGCGGTTGGGAAAGCGCAGGCCGGCCAGCGTCACAGGGTCTTCAACGCGCCGCTGCGCGATCGCGTGGACCAGCGGCGTGTGCTGGATCGCCGCCATTGCGCCCAGCGTGAGATCGTGCGCGTCCTCGGGATCGAGCCCGAACAGGAACGGCCGGGCGAGGGGATAGGGAAGGAGCGGCATGGGGCCGGGCGATTCTGGCATCGCGCGTGCATACTGGCGGCGACATGACCGAGCCGCGCATCGAGAAAGACACGTTCGGCGACATCGCCGTGCCGGGCGATCGTCTCTGGGGCGCGCAGACCGAACGCTCGCTTCATCATTTCGACATCTCGACCGAGAAGATGCCGCCGGAGCTGATCCGCGCGCTGGCGCTGGTCAAGCGCAGCGCCGCGGTCGTCAATCGCGAGCTCGGCACTCTCGATCCGGGCAAGGCCGACGCGATCGCCGCGGCCGCCGACGAAGTGCTGGCCGGCCGGCACGACGCCGAGTTCCCGCTCTCGGTCTGGCAGACCGGCTCGGGAACGCAGAGCAACATGAACATGAACGAGGTGCTCGCCAACCGCGCCTCGCAGCTGCTCGGCGGGCCGGTCGGCGAAGCGCGCCTCGTCCATCCGAACGACGAGGTCAACCGCAGCCAGTCGTCGAACGACGTCTTTCCCACGGCGATGAGCGTCGCCGCGGTCGAGGCGGTCGCGAAGCGGCTGCTCCCGGCGATCGAGGCCTTGCGCACGACGCTGGCCGCCAAGGCACGTGAGTTCGACGGCATCGTCAAGATCGGCCGCACCCACCTTCAGGATGCGACGCCGCTCACGCTCGGCCAGGAGATCTCGGGCTGGGTCGCCCAGCTCGACCACGGCCTGAGCCACGTTCGTGCCGCCCTGCCGCACCTCTGCGAGCTGGCACTGGGCGGCACCGCGGTCGGCACCGGGCTGAACGCGCCACCGGAGTTCGGGCCGCGGGTCGCGGCCGAGCTCGTGCTGCGCACGGGGCTGCCGTTCGTTTCGGCGCCGAACAAGTTCGAGGCGCTGGCGGCGCACGACGCGATCGTCCATGCCCACGGCGCGCTCAAGGGCCTCGCCGCGGCGCTGACCAAGATCGCCAACGACGTGCGCTGGCTCGCCTCGGGTCCGCGCTCGGGCCTTGGCGAGATCCGCATCCCGGAGAACGAGCCGGGCAGCTCGATCATGCCGGGCAAGGTCAATCCGACCCAGTGCGAGGCGCTGACCATGCTCTGCGCCCAGGTGCTCGGCAACGACGTCGCGATCAACGTCGCCGGCGCCTCGGGCAACTTCGAGCTCAACGTCTTCAAGCCGGTGCTGATCCACAACTTCCTGCAGAGCACGCGGCTGCTCGCCGACGGCGCGCGCAGCTTCGACAGCCATTGCGCCCGCGGCATCGAGCCCGACCGCGAGCGGATCGAGGAGCTGGTGCAGCGCTCGCTGATGCTCGTCACCGCGCTCAATCCGCACATCGGCTACGACAAGGCCGCGAAGATCGCGAAGGAAGCGCATCGCAGCGGCTCGACGCTGCGCGAGGCCGCGATCGCTTCGGGCTGGCTGAGCGCCGAGCAGTTCGACGCCTGGGTCGTCGCTGCCGACATGGTCGGCAAGCGATGAGCAGCGCTACATCTCAGGCGGAGCTGAAGCGCCTGGTCGGCGAGGCCGCGCTCGCTTATGTCGAGGCCGGCAGCATCGTCGGCGTCGGCACCGGCTCGACCGTCAACTGCTTCATCGATGCCCTGGCGACTTTGCCCGGCGGCGTGGCCGGCGCGGTCTCGAGCAGCGAGGCCAGCACGGCGCGCCTCCGCGCGATCGGCGTCGAGGTGCTCGAAGCGGGTGCGGTCGAGAGGCTCGCCGTGTACATCGACGGTGCCGACGAGATCGACGGCTCGGGCTGCATGATCAAGGGCGGCGGCGGCGCGCTCACCCGCGAGAAGATCGTCGCCGACCTGGCCGAGCGCTTCGTCTGCATCGCCGACGGCTCGAAGCTGGTCGAACGGCTCGGCCGCTTTCCCCTGCCGGTCGAGGTCGTGCCGATGGCGGCGGCACAGATCGCGCGCCGCTTCGTGAAGATGGGCGGCCGGCCGCGGCTGCGCGAAGGCGTGGTCACCGACAACGGCGGCCACATCCTCGACGTCCACGGCCTCGCGATCGACGCGCCGGCGGCGATGGAAGCCGAGGTCAGCCAGTGGCCGGGGGTGGTCTGCTGCGGCATCTTCGCCCGCAACCGGGCGTCGATCTGCCTGCTCGGCACGGCCGACGGCGTGCGGACCCTGCGCTTCTGATCGCTGCGGGAAGCGCGGCAAAAGCGCGTAACCTCCGCCCCGTGCACGTTTGGTGCAGCACACAGGAAGGACGGCCCGTGGCCAAACCCAACTATTCGTTCGAGAAACGCCAGCGCGAGCTGGCCAAGAAGAAGAAGAAGGAAGAGAAGGAAAAGGAAAAGGCCGGCCGCAAGGCGGGCGAAGCGGCGCCAGCGCCCGAGGACGGCCCCGCCCCGGCCGACCCGCCCGCCATGGGCCCCAGCGGCGGTTGACCGTCAGCGCTCGGCGCTCGGCGGCACCACGCCGAGGCGCCGGAAGGCGCGGCTCGCGAACCGCGCCGGGTCGATCGCATCGAGCAGGTCGGCCTCCAGCGGCATCGGCGCCCCGGTGATCCACGACGCAAGCACCTGCGCGCCCAGCGTCGATCCGGCGATGCCGCGCGATCCCAGCCCCGCGAACAGAAAGAGGCCCGGCGCGCGTGGCGCAAACCGCGGCTGATCGGGCCGGGGCGAGGCGCCGTCCCCGGTGTCGAGACCGAGCCGCTCGCCGATCGTCGCGAGCGGCACGGCGCCGATCAGCGGCAAGCGGTCGACGCTCGACCAGCGAAATCCGACCCGGCCCACCAGCTCCGCATCGATCGATGGCGGCTCCGCGACCAGGCCGGCGAGCCGCTCGAGGTTCGCCCGGTGATCGTCGCTCCGGACCTCGGCATCGCCGTCGTCCTCCTGCGAGGTGGCGCCGAACCAGGTCGTGCCGTCGAGCGGCGGCAGCAGGTAGCCCGAGCCGGCGATCGGCAGGCGCAGCGCGCCCGCGGCCGGCCAGCGGCCGACAGCGATGCCGCTGAGCTGCCCGCGGCTGCGCTGCAGGGCCAGGCCGCGATGGCCGAGCAGGTCGAGCGCCGCGCCGGCGTTGGCGAGGACGACGGTTTCGGCGGCGTCGATCACGCCGCCGGCGGCGTCGAGCAGGAGCCAATGCCCGTCGGCGCGGCGGAGCGCGGCCACGTCCCGGTCGCATCGGACGGTCAGGCGCTCGCCGGCGCGCTCGGCAAACGATCGCGCAAGGCCGCGCGGCTCGACCCAGCCGCCGCCCGGGAAATGCCACGCCGGCGCGACGACGCCGAGGCCGGCGAGCGCGCTGGCTTCGTCGCGCGCGACGGCGCGCACGTAGTCGGCGGGCAGGCCGAGCCCCGTCAGGAGCTCCCGCAGCTGCGCGACCTCGGTACTGTGCGCCTGCAGGCGCAGCAGCCCCGAGGCGCTGCCGCGAACCCCGTGCCCGGCGATCGCGGCGGCGACGGCGTGCTGCGCTTCGAACGCCGCCGCGCGATGAAACCGCGCATGGTGGCCGTCGTGACCGTGGACGACGCCGTGGAACAGTCCCGCAGCATTGCCCGAGCCTTCCTGCGCGAGGGCGGAACGGCGTTCGAACAGCGTCGTCCTCCGGCCCTGCTCCGCCAGCGCCCAGGCGGCGGCGCAGCCGGCCAGCCCGCCGCCGACGATGGCGACCGGCGGGAAGGCGTTCGCCGAAGCGGACCCGACGTCGAGCGAGGCGCGCCGCGGGCTCGGCCGCGGCACGAAGCGCGGCGCGAACCGGGCGACCGTGATCTCGCGCTTGCCGCCGCTGCCGGGCTCGGCGCGGACCTCGAAGCCGGCAGCCGACAGGCCGTCGCGGACCGGCCGGGCGACCGACCAGGTGGCGGCGGTGGCGTCGGGTGCGGCGATCCGCGCCATCGCCTTGAACAGCCGCGGCTCCCACATCTCGGGATTGCGCGCCGGCGCGAAGCCGTCGAGAAAGAAGGCGTCGATGCTGGCGACGACCTGCGGCAGCCAGTCCCTGACGTCGCCGAACGCCAGCAGCAGCTGCACCCGGCCGGCCTCGAAGCTCAGGCGATGCAGGTTGCAGGTGAGCGGCGGCCACGCCGCGGCGAGCTCCGCCGCCAGCGGCGCGAGGGCTGGGTCACGGGCCAGCGCCGCGAGGTCGTGCCGCCGCAGCGGCCGCGCTTCGATCGAGATGAAGTGCAGCTGCGTGCAGCGCTCCGGATCGTCGCGCCATGCGTTCCAGGCGGCGAGGAAGTTGTTGCCGAGGCCGAACCCGGTTTCGAGGACGACGAAGCGCCCGCGGCCGCGCCAGCGCGACGGCAAGTCGTTGCCGCGGAGGAAGACGTGGCGGGCCTGCGCGAGCGCGCCCTGGCGCGGGTGGTAGACGTCGCCGAAGTCGGGCGAGCGCGGCAGCCCGTCGGCATCGCGCTCGATCCGCCCGGCGACGACCGGCGCGGTCTTCACGCCGTCGCCGGCAGCGCGGCGATGCGCCGGCCCAGGGCGTCGAGCAGGCGCGCCTGCACGCTCTCGAGACCGCGATAAGCGAGCACGTTCGCCGACATGCTGGCGAGCGCGTCGCGCAGCCGGGTCGCGTCCTCGCGCGAGCGCAGGGCGGCGTCCAGCGGCTCGCTGTCGACCCTGATCGTGAAGACCGCCTGGCCGGTGCCCGGTACCGGGATGAAGGTCTGGTGCTCGTGGCGAAAGCTCGCGAGCGCCGCGATCGCTTCGGCATCGGCGTGGTCCGGCCACGCGACCTTGCCGCGGCCCGGGTGCTGGTGCAGGCGCGGGTCGGCCGAGATCGTCCAGACGAAACGCTCCCAGCGGTCGGAGCCGGTCACGAGCCGGGCGAGCCGGGCGCCGGCCTCGATCAGCAGGGCGTTGTCGGCGACCGGGGCGTGCACCTGCGCGAAATGCCGGCCGACCTTTTCCGCCGGCGCCCAACGCGAGGGCAGGCAGACCGCCAGCCAGGGGATGACGGTGCTGGCGCCGTCGATGATCGCGAAGTCTTCCTCGAAGGCCAGGCAGAGCAGGGCGGTGGCGCGCTTCGTGGCCGGCAGGGCGGCGAGCAGATCGCCGATCGCGGCCTCGCCCTCGCCGTGCGGCTGGCCGGCGCGCAGCGCCCAGCCGAGGCGAGGGGCGGCGCAGTCGTTCGCGTTGCTGAATTCGAACGCGGGCTGCGCCGCCAGCGCGGCTTCGCGAGCGATGGCGCGCAGTGCCGGCTCGGCGTCGAAGCCCGGGACGGCGACCAGCGCCTCGTCGGCGGTGGTCGCGAGCACCGCCATCTTTTCGCGCAGGTGCCGGCCCGACGGCGAAGACGGCGTCAGCTGGACCTGCCCGGGCGCGACCCGGTGCAGCCCCGGCTGCATCCGGAACGGCGCGGTGACCTGCGAGAAATCAAACGGCACGACGCATGATGCCCACAAAAGAGAAAGGCCCGCTTAGGCGGGCCCGCTGATTTCAGCGAAGCGTCCGGATCCTCGGGATCTCGCCCTCAAACCCGCTTGCGGTACTCGTGGGTCCGGGTGTCGATCTCGACCTTGTCGCCGGTCTGCACGAAGAGCGGCACCGAGATCTCGAGCCCGGTGGCGAGCTTGGCGTTCTTCAGCACCTTGCCCGAGGTGTCGCCCTTGACGGCAGGCTCGGTGTCGACGATCTCGCGCACCACCGAGGTGGGCAGCTCGACCGAGATCGCCTTGCCGTCGTAGAACACCACTTCGACCGGCATGCCGTCCTCGAGGTACTGGATCGCGTCGCCCATGTTCTCGGACTCGACCTCGAACTGGTTGTACTCGGCGTCCATGAAGGCGTACATCGGGTCGGCGAAGTAGGAGTAGGTGCACTCCTTCTTGTCGAGGATGATCTGGTCGATCTTGTCGTCGGCCTTGAAGACGACCTCGGTGCCGGAGTTGCTGAGCAGGCTCTTCAGCTTCATGCGCACGGTGGCCGAGTTGCGGCCGCCGCGGCTGTACTCGGTCTTGAGCACGACCATCGGGTCCTTGCCGTGCATGATGACGTTGCCGGCGCGAAATTCCTGAGCGATTTTCATGATCGGGATCTGAGTTGGATGGGCTTGCGCGGCGGTCGACGCCGCGGCGCAAAGCCTGCGATTCTAGCGTTTGGAGGCGACGAAACCGAGCAGCTCGGTGCCCAGGTCGGGCCGGGCCGCGAGGCGGTCGCGCCAGTGCCGGCAGTGCCCGGCCCACGCATCGGCATCCGGCCAATCGATCCCTCGCATCGTGGCTGGCCCGGCGAGGCCGTTCCAGGCCGCGAAAACCCGGCGCAGGCTCGCTGCCAGGCCGGCGGGCGCGTCGACCAGGAAGCGGTCGACAAAGGCCGCGAGCTTGGCCGAATGCGCGGCATCGTCCTGGACGTAGGCCTGCCAGACGAAGGGCGCGCCGGCCCAGATGGCGCGGACCAGCGAGTCCTCGCCGCGCACGAGATTGAGGTCGCACGACCACAGCAGGCGGTCGAAGTCGTCCTGCGTCAGGGCCGGAAGGAGGGCGGCGCGAAGCCGGCCGCGCTGCAGCCCGGGGCCGAGTTGGACGAGCGCCTGCTCGCTCGCCGGCCCCGGCGTGAGGAGAAGCAGCGTCGGCTCGGCGGACAAGGCGTCGAGCAGCGATTCGAGGGCGGCGTTGCGGTAGCAGAAGAGACTCACGCAGCGCTCGCCGTCCCGGCGCCCGAGGCCGCGACGCGCGAGCCAGGCGCGCCCGTCGCCGAACGCCTGCCGGCGCTGCAGCAGCGACGGCTCGCGCAGCAGCCCGCCGGTGCCTTCGCCGAACCCGGGATAGAAGTACCAGGTCGGCAGCGGCTCGCCTTCGGCGGTGAAGCGCGGCGAGGGCAGGCCGTGCGAGCGCTCGACGAAGGCCTCGGCGCTGAGGTGCTCGACGTTGACGCAGAGCGGACGCAGCGCCCCGCTCGCCAGCTGCGCCGCGACCGCGTCGGGCCAGCCGCATCCGAAGGTCTCGACCAGCACGTCGCTCTGCGCCGCGGTGGCGTCGTCCCAGACGACGACCTCGACCCCGGCCGCACCCTCGGGCGCCATCCAGGCGAGCGCGCGGGCGTCGTCGACCGCCAGGCGCACCGCCTCGCCGCGGCCGGCCAGGTCGGCGGCCAGGCGCCAGGCGAAGCCGATGTCGCCGAAGTTGTCGACGACGCGGCAGAAGAGGCTCCATCGCATTCGCTTCGATTATCGAAGACGAGGAGGGCGAAACGAGCGCGGCACAATCGTTCGGGTCATGAACGACGACGTCGCCCCACCCGCCGCCGACTCGCCCGCCGAGCGGCGCGAGCGCGTGCTCGCCGAGGTCGCCGCGCTGCCCAACCTGCCGGGCGTCTACCGCTTCTTCGACGCCGCCGGCGGCGTGCTCTACGTCGGCAAGGCGCGCGAGTTGAAGAAGCGGGTTTCGAGCTACTTCAACAAGCGCCACGCCAACAGCGATGCCGCGATCTGGACCGGGCACATGGTCTCGCGCATCGCCCGCATGGAGACGACGGTGGTGCGCTCGGAAGCGGAGGCGCTGCTGCTCGAGAACAACCTGATCAAGACGCTGGCGCCGCGCTTCAACATCCGCTTCGTCGACGACAAGAGCTACCCTTACCTGAAGATCGAGTCGCATCGCTTTCCGCGGATCGCCTACTACCGCGGCGCGGTCGACAAGAAGCATCGCTACTACGGCCCGTTCCCGAGCGCCTGGGCTGTGAAGGACTCGATCCAGCTGCTGCAGAAGGTGTTCCACCTGCGCACCTGCGAGGACACGGTGTTCGCCAACCGCACCCGGCCATGCCTGCTCTACCAGATCAAGCGCTGCTCGGGCCCGTGCGTCGACTACGTCGCGCCCGAGGACTATGCGCAAGACGTCGCCAACGCCGAGCGCTTCCTCGAGGGCGAGCACCAGGAGCTGATGGATTCCCTTCAGGCGCAGATGATGGCGCGCGCCGAGGCGCTGCAGTTCGAGCAGGCGGCGGAGCTGCGCAACCAGATCGGCTCGCTCTCGCGCGTGCTGCACCAGCAGTCGGTCGAGGACAACACCGGCGCGCGCACCCGCGACGCCGACATCCTGGCGGTGAAGGTCGACGGCGGCCGGGCCTGCGTCAACCTGGCGATGGTGCGCGGCGGCCGGCATCTCGGCGACCGGCCGTACTTCCCGAAGCACGTCGAGAACGCGATCGAGGTCGCGCGCGAGGCCGAGGAGGGCGACGACGGCGCCGCGCCGAAGGAGGCGGCATCGCCCGAGGTGCGCGTGCTCGAAGCCTTCATCGCCCAGCACTATCTCGAAGGCGGCCTGCCGCCGCTGCTGATCGTCAGCCATCCGGTCGACAAGGCGCTGATCGAGGCGCTGGCCACGCAGGGCGGCGTGCGCGTGACGGTGCAGCACCAGCCGCGCGAGCAGCGCCGTGCCTGGCTCGACATGTGCATCAAGGGCGCCGAGCTGCGGCTGGCGCAGCTGCTCGCGGAGGAAGGCTCGCAGCAGGCGCGCACCCGCGCCCTGGTCGATGCGCTCGATCTGCAGGTCGAGGACCTGCACGCGTTTCGGATCGAGTGCTTCGACGTCAGCCACACCGCCGGCGAATCGACCCAGGCGTCGTGCGTCGTCTTCGACGCGCACAAGATGCAGAGCGCCCAGTACCGCCGCTTCAACATCGCCGGCATCACACCCGGTGACGACTATGCGGCGATGCGCCAGGTGCTGACCCGCCGCTACGCCAAGCTGGTGGAGGCAGCGAGCCAGGGGCTGGCGCGGCTGCCCGACATCGTGCTGGTCGACGGCGGCAAGGGCCAGGTCACGGTCGCGCGCGAGGTGTTCGAGGAGCTCGGGATCGAGCTCTCGCGCATCGTCGGCGTCGAGAAGGGCGAGGCGCGCAAGGTCGGGCTCGAGGAGCTCGTCTTCGCCGACGGCCGGCCCAAGGTGGCGCTCGGCCGCGAATCGGCGGCGCTGATGCTGGTGGCGCAGATCCGCGACGAGGCGCACCGGTTCGCGATCACCGGAATGCGGGCGCGCCGTGCCAGTGTGCGCACGGGAGCCAGCCGGCTCGAGGAGATCGACGGCGTCGGGCCGAAGAAACGCGCCAAACTCCTGCAGCGTTTCGGCGGTGCGCGCGGCGTCGGCCATGCCAGCGTCGAGGACCTTGCTACCGTCGAAGGCATTTCGCGCGAGCTCGCCGAGGAGATCTACCGTGCCCTTCATTGATGACATCGTCGCCCGCACGCGGGTTCGGCTCGTCGCGCCGGCCGTGCTCGCCGTCGTGGCGATCGTCGGCTGCTCCAGCTCGTCCGATCGCGGGCCGGGCGAGGTGACCCGGCCTGTGCCGCCGGTGCTGACGCCTCCGAAGCCACCACCGCTCGAGACCGTCAAGCCGTCGCCCGAGGTCGCGCGCGAGGGTTCCAAGCTGCCGGCGCCGCGGACGATGCGCACCTGGGCCGAGGTGCGACAGCAGGCAGCCGAGCGCCTGGTCGCCGCCAATCCCGACATCACCTACACCGGCAAGGTGCCCGACCCGCTGCTGGCGATCCCGGTGCTCGAGATCGAGCTCAACGCCGACGGCAGCGTGCGCAAGATCGAGATCCTGCGGCCGCCGCGCCAGGCCAAGGACACGCTGCAGACCGCCGCCGACGCGGTGCGCCGCGCCGCGCCCTATGGCGACGTGTCGCG
>Ga0193752_1003387_pt1 | contig 11018 bp, 9 predicted proteins | sample H1c1metaG_FD_144924 | JGI IMG/M metagenome (GOLD analysis project Ga0193752, IMG submission 144924) | Soil microbial communities from a riparian zone of the East river system, Colorado, United States - H1c1 | ecosystem: Environmental > Terrestrial > Soil > Riparian zone | place: USA: East River... | reverse complement strand
CCCGCCGACTTCCAGTTGCCCTACCTGCCCGATCCGCTCGCCCTCGGCGTGGCGATACGGGTCGCCGGGGTGCCGGGGATCGATGCGGACGAAGTCCACAAGATTCCGTTCTACGGCGACAAGTGGGATCCCGATGCCGAAGCCACCGGCTGGCCTCACGCGCAACCGTTCACCATCGTCGCGATCGAGGGCCCGGGCAAGGCGGCATGGGATCCGCAACGGCGCGAGTTCATCGTGGCGCTGCCCAAGGCCGAGCGTGCGCGCCTGCGTTTCGGCGCGTTGCCGACGCCCGCAGGCACCGAGCTGATGAAGCTCGCGCAGCTGTTGCAGGCGGGTCCGGAAGGCAAGGCCATCTGGAAGAAGCTGTCCGGCATCGTCTTCGACGGGGGCCACTGGATGTTCACGCCGTGGCGCACGCTGGAACTGGTGCATGCGGTGCAGAAGCCATTGGTGGTGCCGACGCCGCCTGCCATCGACGTCGCGCGCGGCTCCGGTTCGGTGCGCGCCGAGTTGCAGTTTTCGCCGCCGCTGCATTCCAAGAGCACGGTGCGGCTGGACGTGGAAGGACGCTGGAGCGAACCGTTCGACGACCTCGCCGAACCGGCGCTGGAATTCCGCGATTTCAATGCGCACGCCTTCGACCGCAAGATCGCGCGCCTCGCCTCGCCCGAGGCCCAGCCGATCCCGATCCGCGGGCCGCACGAGTTCAAGGACACGCGCTACCGGCGCGTCACCTACCGCATCGATGCGACCAGCCGCTTCCGCGAGTTCATGACACCGGCAATCCGCGATTCATTGCAGGGTGCGGGATTGAAGGTGTCGTCGGAAGAAGTCACTGCCTGGGTACCCAGCAGTGCGCCGCCGCCAGCGCCGAAGGTCGTCTACGTGGTGCCGACCTTCGGCTGGGACCGCGCCTTCGATGGCAGCGACAAGCGCAGCTGGCGTCGCGGCGGCGGCCTGCGCGTGTACCTGGATCGTCCCTGGTTCACCACCGGCTACAACGAGATGCTGGCGGTGGTATTGCCGACCGATTTCGACAATCCGGTCAAGGACACCGAACGGCGCAAGGCCCTGGTGACGCAGTGGGGCGCGGATCCGGTCTGGGCCGATGACGACAACGGCAAGGTCGAGACCGCTGCGCCGATGACCAACGATTTTCCGCTCGGCGCCTGGCGCTCGCCACTGCCGGACATGGGGATTCCGGGTTATCCGCCGGAAGAGCTGACCCTGCCGACGCAGATCGACGACCTGCTCGAAACCTGGGGACTGAAGCCGGCCGGCACCGACGAGGATGTCCACATCATGCCGCACGCGGTCGCCTACGACGACGAGCGCAGGCTGTGGTACGCCGACATCGTGATCCGGCCCAAGCAGGCCTACTTCCCGTTCGTGCGCCTGGCGCTGGCGCGCTACCAGCCGATGTCGGTGAAGGGCGCGCACCTGTCCTCGGTGGTGCTGACCGAATTCCAGCAGCTCACACCGGATCGCCTGGCCACGGTCAGCGACAGTTCGCGCCTCGGCGCGACGATCAAGAAGGTATCGGTGTACGGCATGGGGCCGCGACTGCAGCGCGGCGATCCGTTGCAGGATCGCGAGCATGCCATCGGCGGCGTGGTGGACGTCGAAGTGCAGCGCCTGCCCGACGGTGCCGATCCGGACCTGGGCTGGATCACCTTGCAACAACCCGCGTTGCCACGGCCACCGCGAGTCCGGGCGCCGGCTGCCAAACGCAGCACGACCATTCCCGCCGCACGCAAGCGCGCGCTGATCGAACAGGGCCAGCGCCTGATCGCCGAGGAACGCTACACCGAACTGCTGCGCCTGCCGGATGTCCTGCAATGGCTGTTGCCGCCACTCATCGACGAGCGCGAAGTGGCCATACCGGCCAAGGTGCGCGACAGCGACCGGATGCGGCTGCTGGTCACCGAATCCGAAATCTATTCCGGCGAAGCGGGTGAGCCATCGCGCCGCCGCATCGTCTATGCCGAGGCCATCCCGCTGTGATGCGAGTCGTTGCGAAACGCATGACATGCAGGGCGGGCTCAAGCCCGCCATATGCAGGTCGCGAGAACAATGCCTCCTGCATTGTTCCCTGCCTTGATGGCGACGCCTTGTTCCGGCTCACCGACCAGAAGGTGGGCCAAGGCCCACCCTACGGCTCGCGGACCGCGCCGGCCTCGACGTCGGCAGGCCGATCCATGTTGTCGTAGACCGCGCCCAGCACCAGCGGCAACCGCATGTCGCCCTGCTCGAAGCCGACCACGACTTCGTCGCCAACCTCCGGGAGAGTGATGGCACTCGCTCTTTTTTCCGCGAACGGCACGACGATGCAGGCCCAATCGCTATCGGTATCCGAAGCCATCGATGGATACCTGACCCGGACACGGCCGAGGCCTTCCGGATCTTCGTTCTGGGTGACGATCGCCCTGGTCAATCCTGTCCCGTTGCTCATGCATGCACTCCATAAAGAAAGCGGCAAGGTGCGATCGGCGCGCTGCACGCTCCACCTGCCCCATTCGCGATCGTACGTTGCGCCCGTGCATCTTGCGGTAGAGCCGCGTAATCACGGATCGCGCACGCCTTGACCGCAACATTCCACGACATCCGTTGAACTGAAAGACGCGATTTCGTCAAGGGGAGCCCCACATGCGCCATCCGGAGCGCTGGCGCAACGTTGGCCTGGTCGCCTGCATCGCCGGCATCGCCATCGCCGCGGCACCATTCCTGCTGCCGGCCGCGACGGCCGGCGATGGCGTCCGGGCGGCGCTGTTCTCCCTCGGCATCACCGCTGTGATTTTCGGCGGCGCCACCGCGTTGTTGGGACATCGCGACGTGCGCGCGAAAGCGGCGCTGGCCCGCGGCGAGGACGTGCTGGCGCGATGGCACGTCGATGCCGCGACGTGGCGCGCATTCCTCGCCGCCGACTCGCACGCGCGCGATGGCCTGCCATGGTTGCCGAACGAACTGTCGGTCGCCGACGACGTTCCCACCGATGGCGTCGAGATCATCGTCGGCCGCGACGCGATCGAGGTCGGTGGCAGCGTCCACGTGCTGCCCCGGCACGGCGCACCGGAAGTGCTCGAAGCGACGTTGGTCGAGGGGCGTGACCGACCGGACACCATCGAACTGCAATTGCGCTACCCCGGCGGCGGCGGCGCTTCGGGCGTGGTCCAGGGACCGACCTACACGCGACTCGCCTTTCCGGTCGCGCCCGGCGCCTGGCGCGAAGCGCGCCGCGTGGTCCACGATTACGCCAGCGGACGGCCCGGCAAAGCGGATTTTTTCCACGGCCGCGGCGACGGCAGCGATGCGGACGATCTCAGTACCTGTTGGTCCTGTGGCTACCGGACCCATCGGTTCCGTTCCACCTGTCCGCAGTGCGGCGCCGGCCTGCTATCGCGACGCTGGTCGCGACGTTTCGGCTCGATCCTCACCCTGCTCGGCCTCGTCCTCACGATCGGCATGGCGGTGCTGCTGGTGAAACTTTCGCCGATGCTGCGCCACCCCGGCGCCGACTTCGATGGCATGCGCTTCGACGGAACGCCCGCGCAGGCGCTGATGGTCTGGGCCGTGCTCGCCGCCGTGCTGGTGTTCGGCATGACCGCGACCAGCTACGGCGGCTGGCAGGTCGCCACCGGCAAGCGCAGCCGCAAGGTGGTGTTCGCGATGCTGGGCATCTTCAGCGGGTTGTGCCTGCTGGCGCGGTGGCTGTAGCGCTTGGATACGTGGCACGTGTGCATGGAATGCGAAAAAGAACCGATCGACGCGATGAATCGCGATGGCCGTTCCACAAACCGGATTTTCCCGCGGATAGCGCGTGGCGCGCATAAACCTTCGCGGATCGAGTGGCATCCAACCTCCCTGTTGCGAAGAAATATCGCGCCTCGAGGTTCAGCGAGATGTTACAAATCCAGAATCCATGCAGGCGTTGCATCAAGGATGCCCATGGATCACTCCGGTTTCGCCTGGCGCACAGGTTCGTCCCGTCCATGGTCGCGTGCCTCCTGCTTCCGTTCAGTGCAGCCACCGCTGCACCAGCGACTCCTGACGCGGACAACACTGTCCACGCCGCCATCCGCGCCGACATCGATGCGGAAATCGCCGCAGGCCGGTTGACGGGCGTCTCCCTGGCGCTGGTACGGCAAGGAAAAATCGTTTGGGAGGAAGGCTTCGGATGGGCAGACCGCGAGGCCGGCAGGAAAGCAACCAGCCACACGCCCTTTTCCCTCGCATCCACCACGAAGCCGTTCACCACGACCGCATTGAGGCCGGCAGGCTCGACCTCGACCGGCCCGCCAACGACTACCTCGGTCCCGACAAGATCGTCGATGTGCGCGGGCCTGCGCAGGCCGCCACCTTGCGACGCCTCGCCAGCCATTCCTCGGGGCTGCCGACGTTCTTCGCGATGTATCCGGAAGGCGGGTCCGCACGGCAACCGTCGATCGCTGAACTGATCCGCGATTACGGCCACCTCGTCGCACCCGTCGAATATTCGAACCTGGCGCTGGGCATCCTCGCCGACATCGTCGCGCGCCAGTCGCGGCAGGAATACGGCCGCTACCTGCAGGCGCACGTGTTCACGCCGTTGGCGATGAAGGACAGTTTCTTCGACACCGACCTGTCGCGGCGACAGGACATGGCGGTGCGCTACGGCGACACCGGCAAGCCGCTGCCGTTCTACCTCACCGCCACGCCGGGTTCGGGCGAGGTCTATGCCAGTGCGCACGACATGGCACGCTTCGCCATGCTGCACCTCAAGGACGACCTCGGCGCGCAGGCGAAGATCCTGACCGATGCGCAATTCGACGAACTGCATCGGCCGCAGACGCAGATTGCGCTTCGATTTGCATACGCCCTGGGCTGGCAGGTGTGGCAACCGCCCGGCGAAACCGACGTGCTCTATCACGGCGGTGGCCAATCGGGCGTGGCGACGGAGTTCGTGCTGGTACCAGCCGCGGACGTCGCCGTCGTCGTGTTGAGCAATCGCCGCGGCGACCGCGCCTTCTTCGAATCGCTGCGCGACCGGCTGCTGCACAGCGTGATTCCAGACTGGCACGGCATCCCGGCGCAAGCCGACGCGCCGTTGCAGCCGCTCGCACCGTCAGCAGCCTATGCCGGCACCTGGCGCGGCACATTGCTCGCCCAGGGCCGACGCGTTCCCGCGACCCTGGCGATCACCCCACAGGGACAGGGCAAGTTCTCGCTGCGCAGCGACGCAGCGCAGGCGATCACCGACCTCGGACTGGTGGACGGATTGATCTCCGGCGACGTCAAGGGCCAGGTCGGCAGCGTCGACACGCTGCGCGAAGGTGTCGACAGGCTTTCGTTGAACCTCAAGCTGCGCGGCCAGCGCATCGACGGCGAAGTCATCGCCTGGCGCAAGGCCTCCGACAACATGACCGTGCTGCCGTACTGGATCCTGTTGGAAAAAGAACCGGCGCGCTGATCGCGGCGCAGGACTCGCTGTCCGCTCCGGTTCGCATACCACGCCATCCACGCCGCACAGCAACGGTGTATAAGGCGTTATTCCCCCAGGAGCCATCGCCATGAAACCTCTACTGAAGCTTGCCGCCATCGCTGTCGTTGGCGCCGCCGCGCTGGCATCGCCATCGTTCGCCGCATTGAAGGCCGGCGCCCAGGCACCCGATTTCAGCGCGCAGGCCTATCTCGCCGGTGAACCTTTCACCTTCAAGCTCGCCGATGCGTTGAAGAAGGGTCCGGTCGTGGTCTATTTCTTCCCCGCCGCGCATACCGCCGGCTGCAACCTCGAAGCCCACCTGTTCTCTGACGCCATCGACAAGTTCAAGGCGCAGAACGCGACCGTGATCGGCGTGACCGCCGGCAATGTCGACCAGCTCGCCGACTTCTCGAAGGAAACCGAACACTGCGGCGGCAAGTTCGCGGTTGCCGCCGACCCGGGCGCCAAGATCGCGAAGGAATACGACGCCATCCTGTCGATGAAGCCGGAATGGTCCGACCGCACGTCGTACGTCATTTCGCCGGCGGGTTCGATCGCGCACGTCTACTCGGACCTCAACCCGAACAAGCACGTCAAGGAAACGCTCGACGCGGTCACGGCGATGAAGAAGTAAGCCGGGCTCGATCCAGCACGAAGGCGCGACGTGCGTGATCGGACGGGCCGCGCCCGTCCGGCATGAAGGCCGGTTGCGGAGGACGGTGGCAGCCACCAAGCCAGCATGCTGCATCGGAAGCGCGCGGACCGGCGTTCCTTCAGTTCGTCCGCGTCGAAACCAGCCGCAGGAACGTCTCGTGCTGGTAACGGCTCATGCGCAGCTGCTGGCCGTTGTCCATCGTGACGACGTGGTGGCCGTTGAACCACGGGTGGATCGCCTTGACGCGGCGGACGTTGACGATCGCCGAGCGATGTACGCGGGCGAAGTGGCGCGGGTCGAGTCGCGCGGCGAGCGCGGTCATGGTTTCGCGCAATTCGTGGATGCGGTCGGCCATGTGGATCTGCACGCTGTTGCGGCTGGCCTTGATCCAGACGATGTCGTCGACCGCGACCAGGACGACATGCTCGTCGATGCGCACGGGAATGCGTTCCAGGTATTCGTCGCGCTGGCGCAGCGCGTCGAGCGCCTGCAGGATCCGCGCGGACGCGGCCGGCCCGGGTGCTTCGCCAGCCGACAGGCGCGCCTTGGCGCGCCGTAGCGTATCGGCGAAGCGCTCGCGGCTGAACGGCTTGACCAGGTAGTCCACGGCATTCGCTTCGAACGCCCGCACCGCGTACTGCTCGAAAGCGGTGACGAACACCGTCGCCGGCATGCGCTCCGCGCCGATCGTGGCCACCACGTCCAGGCCGGTGATCGCCGGCATCTGGATGTCCAGGAAGACCAGGTCGGGCGATTGGCTGCGGATCGCCTCGACGGCCGCGACGCCGTCGCCGCATTCGCCCAGCACCTCGATGTCGGGATCGTCGCGCAGCAGGCGCACGATCGCGCGGCGCGCGATCGGCTCGTCGTCGACGACGAGGACGGTGATGCTCACGCGGGCACGGCCTCCGGCGCCTCGTCGGGCTCCTCGATCTCGCGGAACGGCACGCGGATGCGGCAGGCCACCCCCTGCGGCCAGACCATGTCGAGGCGGATCTGCGCGGCCTCGCCATACAACTCCTGCAGGCGCAGCCGCGTGTTCGACAGGCCGATGCCATGCCCGGACGCGGCCTCTGGCCCGGCCTCGAGCGTGCTGTTGCGATTGCGCACGTCGATGCAGAGGCTGTCGCCTTCGCGCCGCGCCTCGACCTCGATGCAATCGACGCCCAAGCGCTGGCCGATGCCATGGCGGATCGCGTTCTCGACGATCGGCTGCAGGATCAGGCTGGGCACGGCGCAGTCGAGCGTGTCCGGTGCCACGTAGATCTGCGTGGTCAGGCGATCCTTGAAACGCGTGCGCTGGATGCCGAGGTAGAGGTCCAGCAGCGCCAGCTCACGGCGCAGGCTGATCTCCTGGCCGTCGTAGTCTTCGAGGAATGCGCGCAACAGGTCGCTCAGGCGCAGCAGCATGTCCTCGGCCGACACCGCGTCTTCGTCGATCAGGGTCACGATCGCATGCAGCGTGTTGAACAGGAAATGCGGCTGCAGTTGCGTCTTCAGCACCTGCAGCCGCGATTGCGCGAGTTCGGTGGCGAGTCGGCTGGCCTCGACTTCGCGACGCGCCTTCTCGGCATGGAAGTGCATCGCCTGCTGGATCGCGAACAATGCCCAGTAGGTGAGCATTCCCGTGGCGAAGTGCTGGGCGATGAACATCCACAACTGCTCCGCGAACCCGCTGGGCTCGAACAGCGTGGAGACCAGCGCGCCGACCACCATCGCCATGAAGGTGACGCCCATGCTCGCCAGCAGTTGCATGCCGAGTCCACGCAACCGTAGCGGCGCCTGGACCGGATAGCGTGCTGCCAGGCGAAACACCAACGGCGCCAGCGCGGCCCAGGTGTACCACTGGATCATCGACCAGCGCAGGTAGTCGAACATCGACCAGGCCGGGCCGCGTTGCACATCGCTCAGGAATTGCTGCAGCGCGAACACGACGACCACGGCAGACCACAGGGCGAGGTAGCGGGACAGGCCGATTTCGGTGGCGCCAAGGCGGATCTTCATCGCAGGTCTTCCGTGCAGGAGATGGTCATCGTAGGCGCGGCGCATTGCGCTGGAAAGCATCGTCGCGCGCTTCCTACGATTCGCCGGCGCGCCACGACGATTCGTCCCAAATCGCTTTTCCGGTGCGGTTGCGATCCGGCCTGATGGGCATGCCGGCCGAGCGCGCGATGCCCCGCGCGCGCCGCTGGCGACCATCGCTTCCAAACGGAGACACCGCCATGCGCCCGAATCGCGCCATCATCCTCGCCTCGCTCCTCGTCGTCGCCACCCATGCAAATGCCGAACGCACGACGCGCTACTTCGACCTCGTCAACGCAACCTATGACAGCGTGACCTCGCTTGCGGTCGCGCCCGCCGGAAGCGATGCCTTCCGGGATATCGAATTCGACGCGCCACTGCACGGCGGCGTCACGTCGACCACGGTGGAAATCCCCGATGGCGATTGCCAGCGCGATATCCGAGTGGCGTTCAACGACGGTCGTGTCCTGCTCTACGCGGGCATCAACGTCTGCCGCTATGACCGTCTGCGCTTGACGCCGAGGGACGGCAGGCAGGGTTGATCCCGGCATCGAACGACAGCGATCCGGCATGGCGCGACACGACTGCACCCGCGCGTGGCGCCTCGCTCTTTGCCTGAAGGCATGTTTCCCGTGCATTAACCCTTCCTGCGCGCGTACCTAACGCATGCGCGGCCAGTCTTTGCACTCCTGCCTGCCAAGGGAACAACGCCATGAAAACCTATCTCGCCATCTTCACTGGTTCGCCATCGGCGATGGCCGCATGGCAGACGATGGATGCGGCGCAACGCGAAGCCAAGGAGAAGGCCGGCATGGCGGCATGGCAGGCCTGGGCCGAGAAAAACCAGTCGTCCATCGTCGACCAGGGCGCGCCGGTGGGGAAAACCAGGCGGGTCACCACGGACGGCACCGCCGACATCCGCAACAACATCGGCGCCTACACCGTCGTCCAGGCCGAATCCCAGGAAGCGGCCGCCAAGCTGTTCGAGCAGCATCCGCACTTCACGATCTTTCCCGGCGACGGCGTGGAAGTCATGGAACGCCTGCCGATCCCCGGGGCGTAGGGCGGACTCATTCCCGCCGCACACGCATCGATACCGGCCAACGCGCACTTCTTGTCCGGCCACAAGGGGCGTGGCTTGATCGAGCGATCGCCAACAAAGGCATGCGCCCTATTTCGGTGAGCCCCGATAGCGGGGCCACGAACGGCAATTCCCACTACGTGGATCTCCGCTTTTGCAACGCATCCACCAGCAGCAAAAACGCGGGAGACGACTGGCGTCGACTCGGGTAGTACAGGTGATAACCGGGAAACGGCGGGCACCAGTCCGACAGCGCGCGTTGCAGGTCGCCGGCTGCGATCCGCGCTGCGACCATGTCTTCCGGAACGCAGGCGAGACCGAAACCCGCATCCGCGGCCTCGAGTATGTGGCGCACGTTGTTGAACGTGAGCCGGCCTTCGACGCGCACGTTCAGTGCGTGACCGTCCTTCTCGAATTCCCAGGCATACAGCCCGCCGTGGGTCAGGAAACGGATGTTGATGCAGTCATGGCCGGTGAGATCGCGCGGCGTCCTGATCGGCGGACGTGACGCGAGGTATGCCGGCGCGCCGACCACGGCCATCCGCACCGACGGCCCGATCGGAACGGCGATCATGTCCTTGGCCACCTGCTCGCCCAGGCGGATGCCGGCGTCGAAGCGCTCGGCCACGATGTCGGTCAGGCTCGAATCGGTGATCACTTCCATGTGGATATCCGGATACTCGCGCAGCAGTTCGACGACCGCCGGCCACAGGATCGTCGACGCGGCGTGTTCGCTGGTGGTGATGCGCAGCGTGCCACCGGGCTTGTCGCGCAGTTCGCCCAACGCGGCGAGTGACGCATCGATGTCGTCGAAGCTCGGTGCCAGCGACCGCAGCAGGCGCTCGCCCGCCTCGGTGGGCGCGACGCTGCGGGTGGTGCGGGTCAGCAAGCGCAACCCTAGCCGCGCCTCTAGTCCGCGGATGGTGTGGCTGAGCGCCGACTGCGATACGCCCAGTTGCGCCGCGGCGCGGGTGAAGCTGCGCTCGCGGGCGACGGCGAGGAAGGCCAGCAGGTCGTTGTAGTTCTCGCGTGCCATGGACCGCCACGCCTGATTGATGAGCAGGAATCATAGGTCCATTCGAACTTTCCCGTCTAATCAATACAAAGGCGCGGCCGCAAACTGGATGCATCCCACATGATCCTGCAGGAGAACACCATGCAACAGCGCACCCTCGGCACCAGCGGACTCGATGTGTCCGCACTCGGCTTCGGCTGCATGGGCCTGAACTTCGGCTACGGCCCGGGTCCCGGCAAGGCCGACGCCATCGCGCTGATCCGCGGCGCCTTCGACAACGGCGTGACCTTCTTCGACACGGCCGAAGCCTACGGTCCGTTCACCAACGAGGAACTGGTCGGCGAAGCCCTGGCACCCATCCGCGACCAGGTGGTCATCGCCACCAAGTTCGGCTTCAAGGACGGCGATTCCAAGGCAGGCATGGACAGCCGGCCGGAGCGCATCCGCGTGGTCGCCGAAGCCGCGCTGAAGCGGCTGAAAACCGATCGCATCGATCTGTTCTACCAGCACCGCGTCGATCCGGACGTACCGATGGAAGACGTGGCCGGCACGGTCAAGGCACTGATCGCCGAGGGCAAGGTCAAGCACTTCGGCCTGTCGGAAGCCGGCGTGCAGTCGATCCGCCGCGCGCATGCGGTGCAGGCGGTCACGGCGGTGCAGAGCGAGTACTCGATGTGGTGGCGCGAGCCGGAAGCGGAAGTATTGCCGGCGTGCGAGGAACTCGGCATCGGCTTCGTGCCGTTCAGTCCGTTAGGCAGGGGTTTCCTGACCGGCAAGATCGAAGCGG
>Ga0193752_1003386_pt1 | contig 11018 bp, 11 predicted proteins | sample H1c1metaG_FD_144924 | JGI IMG/M metagenome (GOLD analysis project Ga0193752, IMG submission 144924) | Soil microbial communities from a riparian zone of the East river system, Colorado, United States - H1c1 | ecosystem: Environmental > Terrestrial > Soil > Riparian zone | place: USA: East River... | reverse complement strand
CAGCGCGAAGTCATGGAAACAGATCCCGATCGCGCCTAACAAGATGGCGGCGAGCGCGTAGAGAGCGGTGTGCAGATTCATCGGCATTCCCCATTCGGTAAAGTAGGCGGCCTACTTTAGCCACCAACGGAGAATCAGGCTAACCACACCTAACAAAGTTACGCTGATGGCCCATATGAGGGCCATCCATCCGAGACGCCGCAGCAGCGGCGCCTGTGGTTCGTCCGAGCGGGGACTCAATGGTATCCCTCGTGCCCGACCTTGCCGCGGAACACCCAGTAGGACCACGCGGTGTAGGCGAGGATCAGCGGCACGAGCACTCCCGCACCGACCAGCATGAACACCTGGCTGCTCGCCGGGGCTGCCGCCATCTGCAGCGTGACGCTGTTGGGAATCAGGTAGGGATACATGCTGATACCGAGACCCACGAAGGACAGGCCGAACACCGCGAGCGTGATGACGAACGGCGCAAGCTCATAGTTGCGACGCAGACTGCGCACGAAGCGCCAGGTGAGGATCGCGATCACCAGCGGCACCTGCGCCGTGAACAATACGCGCGGCATGGTGAACCAGCGGTCGAAATATTCGCTGCCGAGGAACGGCGTCGCGAGACTCACCGCGAGAATGGCGAGCAGCGTGACGGGCGCCATGATGCGCATCAGCCGGCGTGCGTGGTTCTGCGTCTCGCCCTCGGTCTTCCAGTTGAGCCAGCAAGCGCCTAACAAGGAGTATCCCGCCACCACGCTCGCACCCGTGAGCAGGCTGAACGGCGTCAGCCAGTCCCACCAGCCGCCCGCGTAGGCGCGACCCGCGACGTCGATGCCCTGCAGCAGCGCGCCCAGCATGATTCCCTGCGTGAATGCCGCCGTGAACGAACCGGCCGTGAAGGCGAAATCCCAGATCGCGCGATGACCCGGGTCGCGCCAGCGGAATTCGAACGCGACGCCACGAAACACCAGCGCCAGCAGCATGGCGATCAGCGGCGGATACAGCGCCGACATGATGATCGCGTACGCCAGCGGGAACGCAGCCAACAACCCGCCGCCGCCCAATACCAGCCAGGTCTCGTTGCCGTCCCACACCGGCGCGATGGAATTCATCGCGGTATCGCGCTCGCGGCCCACGCCGAACACCGGAAACAGGATGCCGATGCCGAGATCGAAGCCGTCCATGACGATGTACATGAAAACCGCGAACGCGAGAATCGCGGCCCAGACGTTGGTGAGCACGGTGCCGTCAGTCATGGCGCTCTCCTGCGGGCGAGCCACCGGCCGCGAGCGCGGGTCCGGGCGTGATGCCGGCCGCATGCGCGGGCGCGTTGGGTGGATCGCTCTCGTGCGGCTGCGGCGGCCGCGACATCAGCTTGAGCAGGTACCAGCTGCCCATGCCGAACACCGCGAAGTACACGACGATGAACGCGAGCAGTGACGCGCCGACCGCGGGCGCGGCCAGTGGCGAGGCGGAGTCCGCCGTGCGCAGGAGCCCGTAGACCGTGAACGGCTGGCGGCCGATCTCGGTGGTCATCCATCCCGCGATCACCGCGATGAAACCCGCGGGGCCCATCAACACCGCGAAGCGATGCAGCCCGCGCCAGTCGTACAGCTTGCGCGCGACGCGCGCGAGCACGCTCCATGCGCCGAGCGCGAACATCAGAAGTCCCAGGCCCACCATCACGCGAAACGTCCAGAACACCACTTTGACGGGCGGGCGATTCTCGGGCGCGATGCTGTCGAGGCCCGCCAATGGCGCATCGAGATCGTGCTTGAGGATCAGCGATCCGAGCCTCGGGATCGCAACCGCGTGCTCCATGCGCTGTTCGGCATCATTGGGGATGCCGAACAACACGAGCGGCGCGCCGTCGGGATGACTTTGATAGTGGCCTTCCATCGCCATCACCTTCGCGGGCTGATGCTCGAGCGTGTTGAGGCCGTGCTGATCACCGACGAAGATCTGCACCGGCGCCACCAGCGCCGCCATCCACATCGCCATCGAGAACATCTTGCGCGCGTGCGGATGCCGGGAATCGCGCAGCAGGTGCCAGGCGCCGACCGCGCCCACCATCAGCGCGGTGGTCAGGTACGCCGCGATGACCGTGTGCACGAGGCGATACGGAAAACTCGGATTGAAGATGATCGGTAGCCAGCTGTCCGCGGGCACGAACTGGCCATCCGCGTTGATCGCGTATCCGGTCGGCGTCTGCATCCAGCTGTTGACGCTCAGAATCCAGAACGCGGAAATGCACGTGCCGACGGCCACCATGGCAGTGGCGAAGAAATGCAGCCGTCGGCCGACCTTCTGCATGCCAAACAACATGACGCCGAGGAAGCCGGCTTCGAGAAAGAACGCAGTCAATACCTCGTAGGCCATCAACGGCCCGACGATGGGTCCTGCCCGGTCCGAGAACACCGCCCAGTTGCTGCCGATCTGGTAGGCCATTACGATGCCCGACACCACGCCCATGGCGAATACGACGGCGAAGATCTTCAGCCAGTACTTGAACAGATCTAGATAGAGCGCCTTGCCGGTCTTCAGCCACAGCGCTTCGAGCACGGCCAGATAGCTCGCGAGCCCGATCGAGAACGCCGGGAAAATGAAATGAAAGCTGATCGTGAATCCGAACTGGATGCGCGCGAGCAGCAGGGCGTCGGCGTCGTGAAACATGCGCGTATTTTAAGCCGCTGCGCGGTGAATTGGGTGCATGCGGCGCGCCAAAATTGCGCGCAAATCGAGGTGCCCGCCGCTCCACGGGTCGATATGGGTATCTTTTGGCGGCCGCCGGTTCCACTGAAGCTTTGCGCGCATACTCCCGCCACAAACAAACCAGTCAAACAAATAAGGACCTATGAAAAACATCATCGACGTCGCGGTTGAAGCCGACAATTTCCGGATAATGCTGAGCGCGTTCAAGGCAGCCTCACTCATCGACATGCTGCGCTCGCCCGGGCAATACACCGTCTTCGCTCCCACCGACGAGGCTTTCAAACGATTGCCCGCGGGGTCGCTCGATGCTCTGTTCAAGGATGCGCGCACGCTCAAGCCTTTCCTGTGCAACCACATCATGAAAGGACTCGTCGCGGCGAACGACATCCTGCCCGGCGAACTGAAGCCGATGGAAGGCCGCACCCTGCGCGCCTCGCTCGACGGCAGCCGCATCAACATCAACGGCGCGACGATCGTCGCACCCGACATGCGCGCGTCGAACGGCGTGATTCACGCCATCGACGAAGTGCTGATTCCTCTCAACCCGATCCTGGCCGCGGTGGCCTGACGTCTTGTCCGCCGAAGGCCGCGTGGCTCACGCGGTCTTCGGTGCGATGTTCGCGTTCAGGCGGAACAGGTTGCCAGGATCCACTTTCGCCTTGAGCGCTGCCAGCCGGTCGTAGTTCACTCCGTAGGTCGTCTTGAGCCGCGCACCGTCATCGTTGAACTCGTTGACGTAGAACCCCTTGGTATGCGGCTCGATGATTTTCCAGGCGCTGCGCGCCCACTGCCCGACCGTATCGCTCATTGCCGGGTCTTCCCAGGCTGAAAACACGAACATGTTGAACTGGGTGCCGCGTTGCGCGAATGCCGTCGCGGTGGGCTTCACGCGCGCGATCGCACCGCCCGCCTGCTGCATGCTCACCACCTGTACGACCGGCAGCTTCGCATCGGCAATGGTCGCGATCATGACGTCGACCAGCGCGTCGCTCGACTGCTGCACGAAGCCGCCCTTGATGTAGTACTTCCGGCCTTGCGCGGCACCTTCATCACCGGACTGCTGCAGCTTGACGTAGGGCGCGGGCACGACATGGTCTACGACAGGCTTGCGGATCGTGCGCATACCCGCCAGCGCCTTGTCCGCGGCGGCGATCGGACCGCTGTAGCAGACGTCGATGGACAGGACGCGCTGGTCGTTCGGCAGCCGCACCAGCGATACATCGAGGTTGAGTTCTTCGGGCACGTCGGGTCCCGATTCGAACATGAATTTGAGCACTGCCGGCGCATCGGCGAACGAATAGACGAGGTCGCCGCCAACCATCATCGGGTCGACGGGGTGCAGCTGGAAATCGAACGAAGTCGCGACGCCGAAATTGCCACCGCCACCGCGCAAGCCCCAGAAGAGCTCCTTGTCTTCCTGTGCGTTGACGGTGCGGAATTTTCCGTCGGCGGTAACCAGGTCGATCGCGCGCACGTTGTCGCAGGCGAGCCCGAAACGCCGGCCAAGCCGGCCAAATCCGCCGCCGAGCGTCAAGCCACCAACGCCGGTATGAGACACCGTACCGGCCGTGGTCGCGAGGCCGTGTACCAGCGCTTCGCGATCGAGCGCGCCTAACAAGGCGCCGCCTTCGATGGTCGCGATGCGTTTCGCAGGATCGACACGCGCGCTGTTCATCTCGGCGAGATCGATCATCAATCCCTTGTCGCACACCGACTGCCCTGACAGGCTGTGGCCGCCGCCACGCACCGAGACCAGCAGTTGGTGCACAGTTGCGAACTTCACGGCTTCGATGACGTCGGCCGGGCCGCTGCAACGCGCGATGAGCGCGGGATGGCGATCGAACGCGCCGTTCCATGCATGGCGCGCGAGCTCGTAGCCTGCGCTCTCGCTCCTCAGCAGCGGGCCGCGCAGGCGCGCCCCGAAATCCCTGACGTCCGCGCCCTTCAGGATGATTTGCTTGCCATTGCCGGTGACCGCTTCGACGTCGGCGGGCGGCGCGCCTTCCGTGGCGGCAAACAACTTTCCGTATGGGAACGCAGCGGCGGGCAGTGCAGCAAACGCGGTGCGGACGAATTGGCGGCGTTTCATGACGCTCATGGTTCTTCTCCCGATTTTGAGGCGCGTAATTTAGCAGTCTGGCGGCAATTGCGCGCGCAGGCGCGCAATCTCGCTCTCGAGCACAGAGACGCGTTCGAGCAACCGTAACGCGACGCCGAGGCCGCGCATATCCAGCTCCAGGTCGTCACGCAACCGGCAGGCGGTGCGCGCGACCGTGACCACGCGCGCGCTGAAGGTATACGCGGAACCGCGCGCCTCGCGTACCGGGATTGCGCCCACCTGCACCAGCTCGAGCAGCTCGGACTCGGACAGGCCCGACACCTCGACCAGCTCCGCCAGGCTAACAACCCGCTGCTCGTCCAGCCACAACACTTCGTCGCTCATGCGCCCTCCCCGCCGAAGTGCCGGCGCGGATTGAATTGCGACTGGTCGCGCAACTGCTCGTAGAGCTTCTGTTCCGTATCGGAGGGATGCGCCGGCACCACGATCTGCGCCACGGCGAGCAGGTCGCCCGCACCGCCGCGCGGCTTCGGCAGTCCCCGCCCGGACAACCGCAGCTTTTGCCCGGCGGAGGTGCCGGCCGGCACCTTGAGCTTCACCAAGCCTGCGAGCGTCGGCACTTCCACCGTTGCGCCCAACGCCGCTTCCCAGGGCGCGAGCGGCAGGTCGAGATACAGGTCGTGTTCGGTGGCGCGATAGAGCGCGTGGGCTTTCAGCGAAATGTTGAGATATAGATCGCCAGCGCGGCCGCCGTTGAAACCCTTGCCGCCCTTTCCCGGCAGGCGCAATCGCTGGCCATCGATGGCACCTGGCGCGATGCGTGCCTTCACGTTGTGCGGCACGCGGCGCAACTGTCCCGCCGCATTGTATTCGGGCATCGAGAGATTCAGCTCGAGCGTTGTCCCATTGAAAGCATCCTCGATGCTGATCTCGACCGGCACTTCGAAATCCGGGCCGGGTAGTTGGCCATTGCCGCCGCCGAAGGGGCCTGCCCGGCCGCCGCGCGCGCCGAAGCGCGTGAACAGATCGCCGAAGTCGACATCGTCGAACGAGAAATTTTCGGCACCACCGCCACTGCCGCCATGCTGGCGTGCCCAGTCGGGCGGCGGGCGGAATTCCTCGCCCTGCGGGCGCAGTCCGAGCGCATCGTAGGCGGCGCGTTTTTCCGGATCCTTCAGGGTCTGGTAGGCCTCGCCCACTTCCTTGAAGCGATTCTCGGCGCCGGGCTCCTTGGAAACGTCCGGGTGATACTTCTGCGCGAGCCTTCGATAGGCCTTCTTGATTTCGTCAGGCGAAGCGCCGCGCGCGACTCCGAGCGCGGCGTAATAGTCGGTGTACTTCATCGTGACCAGTCACTCGTTCAATTCCCGCCCGGCCCCAGGGGCATCTGCTTGAGCTTGTAGCCGGCGGGTATTTCGAACATCGACGCGGGAACGGCTTCCTCGCGCCACACTTTCATGAGGGTTTCTTCCGCAGCGAGCTTGCCGTTTTCGTAGTTGCGCAGACGCACCGGGTAGCCATTGGTCTTCACGTGCGCGCTGAATTCGTTACCCATCATGCCGGCCAGCATGGGGACGGTTTTCGCCATTTCGTCGAACACCTTGGAAAAATTCCCGAACACAGTCTGGAAGTTTTCCTTGCCGGGCAGCGCGGCGAACGGCACCACGCACACCTGTTCGTCGAGCTCACCGTTGCGCTTGATGTCCCAGAGCTTGCAGGCCCGCCCATCTACCTGGTCGGATTTGCCGATATCCACCGCTTCGACGGTCCATTTCTGATCGCTGTCGCCCATGCCGGGAATCTTTCCCATCGCCTGCTCCATCTGCGCGCGCTGTTCGGGCGGCAGCTTCGCTAGCTGCTCTTTCACCTGCGCCATCTCGTCGGTGAGTTTCTTGGCGAGCTTATCCATCGTGGCCTTGTCGAACACGACGTAGCTCTTGTCGGCGTCGTCGACAATGTACATGGTGTCGCCTTTGATGATGGACACGTGTCCGCTGTCATCGACGATGCGGCCCGAGCCGTTCTGCAGGTACATCTTCTGCGATAGTTCGGTCTTGTTCGTCGCCAGGTTGTGATTGACCATTTCGACGTACACGCCGGCGCTGGCCGACCCTGAGATAAACAAGGCCGCGACGCTTGAGGAAATGCGTTTCATGGAGCCCCTCGTGAGTTTTGCGTGACGCGACTCTAGCACTGCGTCCCAACCCCTGTATTTTGTCGACGACTTTCATAGACTTGGGCGCATGCTCAAGCCGTGGGATTTCGCCTCTCCGCATCTCATATCCGTGGGAGTACAGCCGGATGACATCGACGCCTATGGACACGTGAACAACGCGGTGTACCTGCGCTGGCTCGATCTCGCCGCCTGGTCGCATTCGGCGGCGCTCGGCCTGTCGATCGACGCCTGCACCCGCCTGCGGCGCGGCATGGCGGCGTTGCGCATCGAGATCGACTATCTGCGCGCGGCGATGCCGGGCGATCGCGTCGCGGTCGCCACCTGGATCGCGGATTCCGATCGACGCTTGCGCGTCACGCGCCGCTTTCAGCTGCGCCATGCGACCGATGGCGGGACGCTGGCGCGTGCCATCACCCAATATGTCTGCCTCAATCTAGACACCGGACGCGCCACGCGCATGCCGCCCGAGTTCGCCGCGGCGTACGTGGCCACCTGATGGAAGAGCGGCGCAAACTGGTGCTGGGGCGCGTGGTGCCCGGTGTGTCGCCCGACCTGCAGCGCCGCCTGCGGCATTTTTTTGCGTTGGCACAGAGGTTGAGTACGCGGCTCGCCGGGTCGCTCGCCTTCCGCCTGTTTCTCACGCCGCCGCGGCGCGGCGTCGATCCGGGAGATGCCGCCGTCGTCGCACAGGCGCGCAAATCCACGCTCAAGTTCGGGGCCGAGGAATTCACACTGTGGAAATGGGACCACGGCGGGCCCGTGGTCGTGCTGCTCCACGGCTGGGGCTCGCGCGCCTCGCGCTTCGCGGACTTCATCGCGCCGCTGCGCGCGGCGGGATTCACCGTGATCGGTATCGACGCGCCGGCGCATGGCGATTCACGCGGCAGCACGGCCGATCTGCCGCGCTTTCGCGAAAGCCTCGCGCAGGTGCTGCGCCTGCACGAACCCATACACGCGGTGATCGGGCATTCGCTCGGCGGCGGCGCGGTGCTCACCGTGCTCGCGGAAACCGCCGACCATCACCCCAAGAAGATCTGCCTGTTCGGCGTGCCGGGCGACATGGACTACATCCTCGAATCCTTCGCGATGATGCTGGGATTGAAACCGCCGGCGTTGGCCAACCTGCGCGCGCGTTTCAGGGTGAAGTTCGGCCGCCCGGCGAGCGCGATCTCGGTGGCCGCCGCGGCGCCCGCCGTGCGCGTGCCGGTGCTGGTGGTGCACGACGAGGACGACGGTGTCGCGCCGTTCGCGCAAGGCGCGGCGCTGGCCGCGGCGATTCCCGGCGCGCAGCTGCTGGCGACGCGCGGCTTCGGGCACAGCGGCGCACTGCGCGACGCCGCCACGATCGAACGCGTGGTCGCCTTCCTGCGGGACTAACTAGCCCGGGCGGCGGCTCAGAAGCTGACGCGGAAGAACAACTCCGGACCGCTGGTATCCATGTTGAACAGCAGCGGCCGGTCGTCGCTGACCAGCAGCTCGGTCACGTACTTGCTGTACCCCAAGCCGACCGCAAAGTTCTTGCGCCAGCGATACTGGATGTCCGCGTGATAGTCGGACATCTTGCCTTCGAAATCCTCCGGACTCGCCGAGAAGGATTGTCCGCGCGCGGTGATCGCCCAGCGCTTCGAGATCCGAAAGGCCGCGTTGACCGCGATCGTCGGGAAGATGCCGACCTGGTCGGCCTTCTCGAAGTTGGTGGTGCCCGGCTCGCGGCCTTCCGCGTGCGCCTCAATGATATGGATGCCGAGGCCCGCGCCCGCCTCGAAGCGTTCGAACTTGAAGAATGAATAGGTGTAGGTGAAAGACAGCACGCGCCAGTCGAGCTTGCTGCGGAAGACCGTGCCTGCGTCGAAAGTGAAATTGCCGAAGTCGATGTCCTCGGCCAGCGGCTGTTGCCGGAAACGGTTGAGCTTGAAGTAGTCGATGCGCACGTGATTGCGCTCTTTCAGGCGGATGTCGAATTCCATGCGCCCCTGGTTGATCTCGTCATCGAGCCCGAGGTCGTCCTCGGCGCTGAGCAGCGTGCCCTCGTTCAACGCGGTCTGATCGAGGCGCAGCTCCGTGGTGACCGACGGCTGGAAATAGATGCCGCGCATGTAGAAGTGGTCGGAGATCGGGCTCGCCACTTCGAGCGACGCGGGCTTGAGGACTTCGCTGGGCTTGCGCACCGGCTCGGCCTTTTCCCTGCGCGGGCCGTTCTCGACCGGCTCTTCCCGGTCCCTGCGCCACAACGCGCATCCGGTATTCAGAAGACACAGCAGAACGATGAGCCCCAGACGCATTCGCGACTCCTAAACAAGTCAGGCAAACAAGCAGTCCTGCCGAGGCAGGACGAGGCCATGATCTAACAGGTCGGGAAAGCGCGCCAGCGTCGCGCTAAAGAGACGGGCCCGGTGTGCGGTACGTCACACCGGGCCGCGGTTTCATCTCTTCATGGCGTCGAAGAAGTCGGCGTTGGTCTTCGTGTCCTTCATCTTGTCGAGCAGGAACTCGACCGCGGCCAGCTCATCCATGGGATGCAGGAGCTTGCGCAGGATCCAGATCTTCGCGAGCTCGCCCGGGTCGGTGATGAGCTCTTCCTTGCGCGTACCGCTGCGGTTGATGTTCATGGCGGGGAACACACGCTTCTCGGCGATGCGGCGATCCAGGTGGATTTCGCAGTTGCCCGTGCCCTTGAACTCTTCGTAGATCACGTCGTCCATCTTGGAGCCGGTGTCGATGAGCGCGGTGGCCAGGATAGTTAGGCTGCCGCCCTCCTCGATGTTGCGCGCGGCACCGAAGAAGCGCTTCGGCCGCTGCAGCGCATTCGCATCCACGCCACCCGTGAGCACCTTGCCGGAGCTCGGCACCACGGTGTTGTAGGCACGCGCGAGGCGCGTGATGGAGTCGAGCAGGATCACGACGTCCTTCTTGTGCTCGACCAGGCGCTTGGCCTTTTCGATCACCATCTCCGCGACCTGCACGTGGCGGGCGGCGGGTTCGTCGAACGTCGACGAGACCACTTCGCCCTTCACCGTACGCTGCATCTCGGTGACTTCTTCCGGGCGCTCGTCGATGAGCAGCACGATGAGGTGCACTTCGGGGTGGTTGGCCGTGATGGAGGTGGCGATGTTCTGCAGCAGCATGGTCTTGCCGGCCTTGGGCGGCGAGACGATCAGGCCGCGCTGGCCCTTGCCGATCGGCGAGACCAGGTCGATGGCGCGTGCGGTCAGGTCTTCCGTCGAGCCATTGCCACGCTGCAGCTTGAGCCGCTTGGTGGGATGGAACGGCGTGAGATTCTCGAACAGCACCTTGTTGCGCGAGCTGTCGGGCGAATCGAAGTTGATTTCGCCGACCTTGAGCAACGCAAAGTAACGCTCGCCGTCTTTTGGCGGGCGGATGAGTCCGGAGATGGTGTCGCCGGTGCGCAGGTTGAAGCGGCGGATCTGGCTTGGGCTTACGTAAATATCGTCCGGGCCGGCAAGATAGCTGCCGTCCGAAGAACGCAGGAAGCCGAAGCCGTCCTGCAGGATCTCCAGCACGCCGTCGCCGTAGATGTTCTCGCCGTTGCGCGAGTGGGCCTTGAGGATGCCGAAGATGATGTCCTGCTTGCGCGAGCGGGCCATGCCCTCGACGCCCATGGAATCGGCCATCTTGACCAGCTCATGAATGGGCTTGGCCTTGAGGACCGAGAGATTCATCGAGTTGCGCGAGGCAACCAGATCGGCCTGGCTGATGATTTCGGAGGCGTCTACTTCGAACGCCTCGGGCGGCTGATCGTCGGGGCGCGGGCCCCCATTGTTGCCACCAGCGCGGTAGTTCGGATCGCGGTTGCCGTCACGGTCGCGCTGTCCGCCACCACCGCCACCGCCGCCTCGACCACCGTCGTGACGCGGACCTTTGTTAGGACGATTGCGGCCTTGATTTCCCAAGTAGCCTCTCACAGGTGTGCGTCCAGAAAGGATTTCAGGTCGGGCTTGCGCACCGAACCGACCTTCTGGGCCTCGACCGTGCCGTTCTTGAAGAGAATCAGCGTCGGGATGTTGCGGATGCCGTACTTCGGCGGTGTTTGCGGGTTCGACTCGATGTCGATCTTGGCGATGC
>Ga0193752_1003385_pt1 | contig 11020 bp, 8 predicted proteins | sample H1c1metaG_FD_144924 | JGI IMG/M metagenome (GOLD analysis project Ga0193752, IMG submission 144924) | Soil microbial communities from a riparian zone of the East river system, Colorado, United States - H1c1 | ecosystem: Environmental > Terrestrial > Soil > Riparian zone | place: USA: East River... | reverse complement strand
TCAGACAGATCTCGTCGTAGTCATTTGTAGCAAACACGACGCTTAGGTTCTTTTCTTTTACAACCTTACGGAGTCTTTTATATGCGTCGTAACGAAGATAAGCGTCCACATTGCAGAATGAATTATACAACAGCAGCACCCCGTCGGCCTTCTCGAGCGCGTCGTTGAGTGCCATTATCTGGCCCTCACCATCGCCGATCTCAGGCTGTTTATTTGTCTTAAAAAGCGTTTTCCAGAATGAGTCGCCCGTAATCACCGGGGAGTGGAATTTGCGGTCGTCGCATGTAAGGGTAGTCACGTCCGCGTCGCGATAATGAACCGTCCCGCCATTTGTCTTTTCGGTGCCGGCGATGCCGCGGATCAGGACCGATTTACCCGAGCCCGACGCGCCGAAAATGCCGAGTATTTCGCCCGGCCCAACCTCAAACGAGATGTCGCGGAGCACCCACTTATCGGCGTATCTTTTTGAGAGATTCGTGATCCTAAGGGACATAATCTGTAGTAATTCTGGAACTTTAGAGGGAATTGTTCGTGCAAACAAAAGTATGCTGTTGTCATCGAATTAAAGCAAGTATAAACTTGACGTGAAAATCTATGGCGCAGGAAAAAAAGAGCGTTGGTAAGAAATTGGCTCACGCGGGCGGTTGGCAGATCGTGAAACGGACCGCCAAGTCGATCCCGCCTTTCGGCACGGTTTTGGCGATCGGCCTTGTGGGATACGATATTAAAAAGAAAGGCCTTGTCGGCGGTGTGGTGAACTCTGGCCTCGATGCGATCCCGTTCCTGGGGTTAGCAAAAAATGCGGTCGAGCTTTTCCGGGGCGATTTTATCCCGGATAAGGACACGGCGAAAAAGAATGGAAGGTAAGAAAATGAGAACAGCGATATTCGTTTTATTCGCGGTGATGGCGGTGGCGTTGTCGATTTTTGTAATGGATGCCACGGCGCAAACCAAAAAGAAAAAGACAACAGCTAAAAAGCCAAAGACCGTTGCTGTGGTTCCGCCTGTCTCGGGCGACGCCCAGATCGTTAGCCGCGCCGACGAATTCCTTTCCGACGATAGCCCGAACGCTTCGCAGCCGCCCATGGTTGATAACTCGATCCCGGAAAATGAAACCGTCGACCAACGGCTGGAACGCGCAAATGGAACTATAAAAGATCTTAACGCTCGTATTCAGGGTCTCGAGTCGGGAAAACCGAATAGCGCTGAAGATAAGAAAAAGGGCCTGCTCCTGAATCTCGATATTCTCACCCGGGCCGAACAGCGTTCCGAATCCCTTCGCAAGCAGCTTTTCGATCTGATCGAGAAGGAAAGTGCGATCAAGACCAAGCTCGATCTGATCGAGAATGATATCCGCCCCGAAAATATTCAGCGCCAGGTAGCATTCGCGGGAACATTACGCCCCGAAGAGCTTCGCGAAACGAAAATCCCTGGAGATTGAGCGAAAAAATCTCTCCGATCTTCTAGTGCAAATACAAACGACCAAGACCAATCTCGAATCCAGTGTTCAGCGGGCCGAGCTAATGGTCGAGAAACTTCGGGCGAAACTCGAGAAGGACATCGACGACGCCCTCCTCGAAGAACCGAAGAACGACGATTAGCTGTCCAATATAACCGTGTAGGCCCTCCGTTTAATCCTTAAAAGCGAAGAAGAATCCACGAATTAACACGAAACATCACGAAAAAGAGTTTTATTTCGTGTTGATTTGTGTCGTTTCGTGGTCCGCTTTTGTGTTTTTCTCTATTTTTAGACCGTAATCGTAACTTCTGAATTTATGGGATGTCTTGATTACTTAGCTTTTGGTTTCGGCACCGGCTTCATATTCTTTTCGCAATCCTTAACCACAGCCAGGACGGCGAGCGTCCGAAGATACTTATCCGCAAATCCCTCAGCCTGTGTCAGTGTCCCGTGAAAATCGTTGTTGCTGATCTTGTAGAACGCGCCATTGATGTCAAAACCCGGAACGTTGTAGCTCGCGAACATGGCAAAGTCTTTTCCCACGATCTGTTGGCTCATATAGGTCTTGAAGAGATCGGGGGCGTTCAGTTTGCCGGACGTTTTAACGGCGTTAGAGAGAGCGTCCAGCGCATTCAGGTGATCCAGACCCTCATACGCAGAAGCGAGGCCGAGGTAAACCTGCGCTTTTTCCACGGTGTCGGGCGATCGCTGCGCCATCTTATAGACTTCATTCAGCGAATCCAGCGCGTCAAAACGCGTAGCCGGGTCTTTTATTTTTGCATCGGCAATTTCTAGATACAGCACGGCGCGATGCTCAATTTTTCCTATCTTATCGGCATAAATTCTTGCATCGTCAAACCGTTTTTCCTTCACGGCAAGTTTCGAGCGTGAAAAATAAAAATATTCGATCGAAGGGTTTTTTACATTCTCGTCCTGGATCTTCTCCAGCCACGATTCGAACATTTCGAAATGCTCTTCCTTCAGGATACCCATCACGAGGCCCGCAATCAACGCATCGGTGAGTTTTCCTTCGCCTTCGGCCTCTTCCAGTTCCTTGATCTTTTCCTCGAAGGATCGCAGCGAGGCTTTATTCCGCTTTTCACCGGCGGCGACAGCATCGCGTGATTTATCGGTCATCAAGCCGATCGCCGTGGCCCTCGATTGTGCAAAAAGCTCGAGCATCTCAGGAAAATTCTGCAAAATAATGGGTTCGATCTCGTTAAGCGCCCCAAACGCGTATGCAGATTCCGTAATCGTTCCCATCGCCGGTTTGTTAGCGGTTTCATTCGTCATCGAGTTGACGCGGCGGAGAAAGATCGTTAGAAACTGGCGCTGCAAGATGCGGTTCGGGGTAAGTCCCGGCGGAACGGAGGTCATCATGTTCGACTTGGCAAGGCCGATCATGCGGTTTGCCGCGAATGGATACATGGAGAGGCTGAGTAGTTTCGAGGGTTCCGCACCTGAGTAATTATTCAGTAGTTCGACGTAGAGCTGATCGGCGACGGATGCGCCCTTCTTTTCAAAAACCGTGTAAAGCGGGTATATCCAGTGCTGCTCCAGTGGAAACTGCATTGCTCGCCGGAGGAAAATAAATGCGCTAGCTTCGTCGGTATCCAGAAGCGCAAGAGCAAGCTGGATCATTTCTCCAACTTCGCGGTTCTTTTCCCACGGGTTCTTTTTCGCGTCTTCGGCCTCTTCCTGCTTGTCTTTCAGCACGATCTCGGTTAATTGCCGTGCCCATTTCGAATCGCGTTTAGCTATCGCCCTGATCACGTGGAAACGGTAATCGGGCTGAACGTTAACGATCCCGCCTTTTCCTATCGATGATTCGGGCCCTTTCTCTTTATATCGGTCGCGCGCGATCTGAAACGCCTCGGCAAAAAGCGGCCGTGCCGATTCGACATCGGGCACCCACAGAAAATCGGCCACCTTGATAAGCACATTTATCCGTTTGTCGGTTTCCGGGATGGACTTACTATCGGCGGCGAGCTGGTCTATCAGCAGGCGGGCGAGCTGCGCTTCGCATTTTTTTGCAGGAACAGGCGTAGGCGACGGTGATTTCGCCGGTTTCGCCGGAGGTTGGGCGAAGACGGAGAACGACGCTATTAAGGAGAACGACGCTATTAAAAGGAAGCTGATCGCAAAATAAACTTTATTCTTCATTTCAATTATATTCGAAACCCTAACTATGCCTTTCTATCTAACTTAGCTCCGGAGGAGCGGCGATGTGGTAGCCAGTGGTGAGCGCGAAGCGCGAACCTCTGGTCAGATGCAAACCCCAATCCTAGCTCCGAAGGAGCGTAACCTTACCATAAATATTGCTCGTCGTATTCGATTGCACTGGCCTTCAGTAACTCGACATATTCTTCTTGAAAGGTCTTTTGTTTATGATGAGCTTCCTGATTATGAATATAGTTCTTGACGCCATCCAGGCTTGTCGCACTCACCGTAAACCCGCCATATCCTCTTTGCCATTCAAATTTCGGTTTCTTCTCGCGGTGCGCCCAGCCCGAGGAGCCGGCTTTTAACTCCCGCACAAAATAATCGAGTCGATGCGACGGCGTTACGCCGACTAGCAGATGCAAATGATCCTCTATTCCGCCGACAGCGAGACAGACGCCGTTTTGATTTTTAACAATGCCGCCGAGATAACCGTAGAGATCGTTGCGCCAATCCGTTGTTATCAAAGGAAGACGATTCTTGGTGCTGAATACCAAATGAAAATGAATGCTCGTGTGGGTTGATGGCATATTTTTCCTTTCGCCCCTGCCGGGGCTGATGTTTTGGTTTTGACCGTACCAGAGGTTCGCTTCGCTCACCACTGGCTACCTCATTGTCGCGGCTGCCGCCGCTAACAGCCGTGTATCGATCTGTATTGACCACTCACACCAATAAAACATACATGTTGCGAAAATAATCTGCAAGAAAAGCAACCATCCCTCGTTCCTCTACCGTCACAAGTGCGTAAATCCACCGGATATGCGCTTTTTATCTTTTTCGGAAAGGAGAATTTAATGAGATTTAAAAACCTGTTAAGCCTGAGCTTAATTATAATTACCGCTGCAATTTTTGCTCTCTCCGCAAACGCGCAAGGTGTGGTGATACCGATAATCTGCCAGCGGCGCCCGTGCGTACCGCCTATCACCCGCCCGGTTCCCCTGCCAAACGCCTTGCCTGTTAAATCCATAAAGATAGACGTCAAGATCAACGGCCAGGTTGCGACGACCAGTCTCGAACAGGTATTTCGCAACGATACGCCTTACACGCTTGAGGGCACATATTTTTTCCCGATCCCCGAAACAGCATCGATAGTAGAATTCGCCATCTGGGAGAACGGTAAGAAACTCGTCGGTGAGGTCCGCTCGCGCGAGGAGGCCCGGCGCATATACGACGAGATCGTTCGCCGCCAGCGCGACCCTGGTTTGCTCGAATATGCCGGCAAGGATCTCTTCCAGGCATCGATATTCCCGATCCCGCCCAACTCCGATAAAAAGCTGGAAATGACCTATTCACAAGTCCTCAAGGCCGAATCGGGTACGGTGGGGTATAAATACCCGCTCGGCACGGGCCGTAACTTGTGGGCGCGTCCCGGGCGCGGCATCGAACCGAATGTTGAACGAGGTGGCACGGCTCAAAAATTCGGCACGGTTTCAGGACGAGTGGAGATCGTCGGACGCGAAGCGATCAGGAACATATATTCCCCTTCGCACAAGATAGACACGAATCAAAAAGGTGAGAAGAGCGCATCTGTCTCGTTTGAAACGACGACGAACGACAATGATTTCCAACTATTCTACGGCCTGTCGAACAACGATTTTGGCATGTCGCTGCTTACCTATCGCGAACCCGGAAAAGACGGTTATTTCCTGCTGCAGCTTTCGCCGAAAGATAATGTGACCGACCGCGAACTAGTCGATAAAGATATTGTTTTTGTACTGGATACATCGGGTTCGATGGCCGAAGAAGGCAAGATGGAGAAGGCCCGCGCGGCACTGCTGTTCGGCGTGCGTTCGCTCCGTGAGGGCGACCGTTTCAACGTGATCAATTTTGCCGGCGAAGAGCACCTGATGGAGAGTAAACTGATCGCCGCGAACGCGTCCGGCAAGAAGCAGGGCGAGGATTTCGTCCAGAAACTCAAACCTACGGGAGGCACAAACATTAACGATTCGCTTCGTGCGGCGCTGCGGCAGTTCGATTCCTCGGACCGGCCGAAGTTGCTGGTGTTTATGACGGACGGGCTGCCTACCGTGGGCGAATCCAACGTTGAAAAGATCATTAAGAATGCGTCTGAGATCAAGGTTGAGGGGCTGCGGCTGTTTACCTTCGGCGTCGGCTATGACGTGAACACGATGTTGCTGGATAAGCTGGCGGCGGAGAATTCGGGTTCGGCGGATTATATCGAACCGAAGGAAAATCTCGAGATAAAGGTTTCGAGCTTCTTTACAAAAGTAACGTCGCCCGTGCTTACGGATCTCGATCTCGATTTTGGCGGTGTGCAGGCCGATCTTATGTATCCGCGTAAGCTGTCGGACATTTTCAAGGGCACCCAGCTCACGATCATGGGGCGGTATAAGAATATAAGTGATATCGAGAATGTTACGCTTCGCCTTCAAGGCAAAACTGGTCGGGAAGTCAGAACATTCAACTACACGAACCTCGACTTCCCGGCGCGCGCGGGCGAGAACGATTTTCTTCCGCGGCTATGGGCCACGCGGCGTGTGGGTTGGCTCGTCGAGCAGATCCGTTCGAATGGCGACAACAAGGAGCTGCGCGACGAGATCGTCGACCTTGGAACCCGCTACGGTATAGTTACACCCTACACGTCTTACCTTGCCACCGATGGCAGCGAGCGTTCAATGGGAATCACAGTAGATGGCACGGACAGACGCAGAAATACTCGTCCGATGAGCGCCTCGCCGCCGCCGAAGGTAGCTGCCCAAAGCGGCGCCGATGCGGTGATGATGAGCAAAAAGGCGCGTGAACAGAAAGAAGAAAGCTCTTTCATACTCAAAGATGACGAGGCGGAAAAGGCCGGCGGCGTCAGGAAAGTCGGGGCCAAGACCTTCTATCTTGAAAACGGTGTCTGGATCGACTCGGAATACAAGGCGGGATCGTCCATGACCGAGATCAAGCTAAAATTTGCCGCGGAAAACTACTTCGATGCAGTCACGAAGGAGAAGGAACTCGCGCAGTTCTTTGCCATCGGCGAGCAGGTCGTCGTGGTTTGGAAGGGCAAGGTTTACCGCGTAACGCAGTAAATATTACGTGAATCCTTTCCCGGGATTCGCACATCGAAAAGGTGACATTTGGCGTGAGAAAAGGTATCTTAACGTCAAATGCCGCCTTTTTCGCATTTTGAACCATCGGAGGGCAGTTTGTGTTTAGTTTAAGAAAAGCATTTATTTTAACTTGTGTCACGCTTGTGCTTACGGCCGCGGCAAGCGCCCAGCTTGGCTGGCAGCCCCGAACGACGAACACCAAGGGCGATCTTATTACGGCCTTTTTTACGTCTGAAACGAAAGGCTGGATCGCGGGCGATGGCGGCTACCTCGCCTACACTAACGACGGCGGTAAGAATTGGACGAAATACCCGCTTAACGCTACCGAGAATATCAATGAGATCTATTTTCGAAACGACGACAACGGCTATCTCGTAGCGGGCCGGAAGATGTTCATTACGCGCGATGCGGGCCGCACGTGGCAGGAAACGCGGATATTCAGGCCGACCGATTTCAAAGGGCTCACGCCCGAGTTTCTTAGCATCCGGTTCGCCGACAAGAAGCGCGGTTTTGCCATCGGCTCGCTTTTGAACGAGGACGTGGTCGATTCACTGCTGATGCGCACCGATGATGGCGGCGACACCTGGAACCGTATACTTGTTCCGTCGAAACTCGAACTGTTCCACCTGGATTTCGACGGCAGCTCGCGCGGTTGGATAGTCGGCGATAACGGATTGATCCTGGCCAGCACCGATGGCGGCGCTACCTGGCGCGCACAGCGGTCGGGAGTAACGAGCCCTCTCTACAACGTGGATTTTCGCGATTCGAACGAGGGATACGCTGTCGGCGGCAAAGGCACGATCCTGCGGACCGAGAATGGCGGCACGACCTGGATAAAGGTTGCGACAAGCTTTCCCAAGTCTTTTATGCGGGTCGATTTTGCGGACGACAAGAACGGTTGGATAGTCGGTTACGACGGCACGATCCTCCGCTCGTCAGACCGGGGGCAAACCTGGGTAAAACAGGACAGCCGGACCACCGAGCACCTGTACGGGCTTTTTATTGTAAAGAAGTATGGTTGGGCTGTGGGCGGCAAGGGCGTAATTCTGGAGTATGTACGATAGCGGCCTGATTTTCTTTCGAATCAAGCAACCTGCTCGGTTATCCCGGCATCAGTACTATTGGAGGGGAAATTGGGCCGTAAATAATCAAACCAAGCTAGCGGCACAGATTCTTCTGATTCCTCCTGTTTTTATTCGCCCGTCGAGCACGTGACTCGACGGTTTTTTTATGTGTAAATGCGGAAACGCAACAGAATGGAGCGTGCACCCGTATATTTTGTTCCACCCTGGAACAAAAAATGGAACAGAATTATTGGTTTTGTGCGGTCCTTCGGGCCGAAAGCGCTAGCTGCTGCGCTCTAGGCAGCGCTTCGACAGCTTTTGCAACCTGCGGATCCTCTTCGACCAGCACCTGGTTCGCCGAGATCACGCCGAACGCCGCCATTATGAGGTTATAGCGGATGCGAGTCCTGATAAAGGCCTTCTCCGAATGGAGGTCGACACCCGCGACGTTCCACGACTCGTTCTTCCTGAAGTAATTTTCAAACGCCCCGACCATGTCGTCGCCGACCGAGTAATTACCAGCGTTGATCCGTTGCCCGTATTGCACCCGACCGGTCACCTTATAGCTGTCAAAACCCGCGATCCTACCCGCTGCCAGATCGCGAGTGAAAAAGAACAACGGATCGAGCATCTGCGACTGCGTCCGCGTTAGCTCGGGAATTTTTACCGTCTCATCGGGCGTGATGCCGTCACCGCCGAAGACCTTCCTGCCCGTTACCGTCCGCGTCATTGAGCGCTGTATAGTCTCGGCCGCTACAGACTTATGGCCGAAATAATCGTAAATATTTATGTTCGAATAATCGCGCTGGATCGACCGCCCCGACGGCGTATAGTATCTCGCAGCCGTAAGCGTCAACCCCGAACCGTATGGCAGGCTTATTACGCTCTGCACCAGCCCCTTGCCAAAGGTCTTTTCACCGACCAGCAACGCGCGGTCCGAATCCTGCAGCGCGCCCGCGACGATCTCCGAAGCCGAGGCGCTGTTCTCATCCACAAGCACCGCCAACGGCATGTTCTCCGCAACGCGGTTCGTCGATTTCCAGCTGCGATTGTCGAGACGCGAGCGTCCTTTTTGCGAAAGTATCGATGACCCCGACGGCAAAAACTTTTCAGCCACCTTGACCGCCTGCTCGACGATACCGCCCGGATTATCACGCAGATCGAGGATTAGCGACTTCATACCCTGCTCACGCAGTGCCTTTAACGAGGCCTCGAGCTCGTCAAACGTTGTGTAGTTAAATCCTTCCGACAGCTCGATATACCCGACTCCTGGTCTCAAGATATAAGCATCCGGAATCGACGGCTGCGGCACACGGTTTCGTTTTATCTCGACCGTTTCAATTGCCCGGGTATCTGCCCTCTCCACCGTGATCCGCACCGTCGAACCGCCCTTTCCGCGTATCCGGTCCCTCACCACATCCGAACCATCGCCTGCCGACTTCTCGCCATTTACCGCGATTACCTTATCCCCGAACCGAAGTCCTGCTCTCGATGCAGGCGAATCCGGAAAGGTAGAGACGATATAGGTATCGATCTCGCGGTCCTTTTCGTAATTTACGATCGTCGCCCCGATGCCGAAATACTCACTCTGCTGATCGTGCATCATCTCGTTCCACTGGATGGCGTCGAAATAATTCGAATGTGGGTCCAACGTGCGAAGCATCGATGTGATCGAGGATTTTGTCAGCTCGTTGTAGTCGACGCTAACGCCGTTGACGTGGTTCTTCCTGATAATATCGAGGGCCTCGGCAAAATCTTCTGCAATGCCGGGATTCGATCTGCCCCCGATCGCGAGGTCGCTGTCTGGCCGCGAAGGCGAAGCTGAGAAAAACCCGCCCTTGTTTATTTTGAAGGGTTCGGGCTGCGGCAGTTGGGTTATCGGTCGGCCCTTTGTCTGGGGAAAAACGTTGGCAGCGCCTAATACGCCGAGCAGGATGACAAAACTTAGAATTCTCCTCATACTATAAAAACAGGAACTCCGTTATCAGGCGTTAAAATGTCGAAACAATATTCAGGGTTTGGGCGAATATTACAAAAATATACCGTCCATAGCAAGCTGGGGGACCTAACATACCCGAGCGCTCCCCGGTCACTTATTATTTGACTGTTGAAAAGGTCCAATCGAGGTTCTTTTCCACGGATATTTTAAGGTTGAAGTAATTCGCCCGTTGCCGCGCTTTTTCGGTTAAAATCTAATCTATGTCCGATGCAACTAACAGCGATCTTGAAAAAAGGCTCCGCGCGCTGATCGAAACCACCGATATCGCGGCCGTGCTGACCGATCCGGTCATCACCTCGATCGAAAATCTGCTGCGCATTTCCGCCGGCGAGATGAATTCCGACGAGGCTTCCGTGCTGGTGCGCGATGGCGACGAGGGCGATCTGCGGTTCCTAACGGCGATCGGCGAGGTGGCCGACCAGCTTATGACGATGAAGATCCCGGCCGGGAAGGGAATCGCAGGGTTTGTGCTTTCCTCGGGGCAGCCGATGGCCGTGGCCGATGCCGGCGGCGAAGAGACCTTCTACGCCGAGGTCGATAAAACGACGGGATATTCGACCCAGACGATCCTCGCCACGCCCTTAAGGCAGAACGGCGAGGTGATCGGCGTGCTCGAATATATCAACCGCCGCGGCGAGCCGCCCTATGAATCCTTTACCCCGGACGAGATGGACAAGGCCGCCTTTTTTGCCGAGGCGATCGCATCGCTGATAAATGCCTACGAATCGGCCAAGCTCTTTAAGGGGCTCTGCGACCGTTTCGTCGAAGGCAAAGAGGCATCAGAACACGGCGAGATCAGGGAATGGCTGACGGGCTTAAGGGAAAGCCCCGAACACAGCGAGATGCTGGATATTGCGGTGCTGCTGCGCGAGATCTCGAGCCGCGGCGATGCAGAGCGCGCTATGTGTCGCGAGATACTGGAGACGATCCTGAGATTTTCGGATAGTAAAACAAGTACCAGTTATCTCGGGTATTAGTTCGTTGTGTTTAGTGGTCGCAGTTTTGGGCCTGAGTTTTGGATTTATTAATTTATCCTCCCATCATTAGTTATTTTTTTATGACTACAGTAACGGGCTACGAAACCACCCCCTTTTCGGTAGCGTCCACCTATTTCCAGATCGATGACGAATGGAGATCGGGGTCGGGCAAGGGCGTGAGCGTGGCCGTTATCGACAGCGGCATTGACGGCGAGCATCCTGACCTGGTGGGCAAGCTAATG
>Ga0193752_1003384_pt1 | contig 11021 bp, 6 predicted proteins | sample H1c1metaG_FD_144924 | JGI IMG/M metagenome (GOLD analysis project Ga0193752, IMG submission 144924) | Soil microbial communities from a riparian zone of the East river system, Colorado, United States - H1c1 | ecosystem: Environmental > Terrestrial > Soil > Riparian zone | place: USA: East River... | reverse complement strand
TGGCTTAGCAGCTGGTATCCCAACAGAAGTGAACCACTGGGAGGAGATTTTATTGAGCGCCATGCAATGGCGGCTGCGACGCTCAATCGGGTTCATGTACTGTTTGTAACAAAAGATAATTCGGGACCCCCCGGACCAAAACTCGAAAAGAGAAAATATGGTAATGGTTCCGGCGCCACTATCCGATATTATAAACCATGGCTGCCTTCGGGAAAACTGGAATCTTTTCTTTCAGGGATCAGGTATTTTTTCATTTTCAGATCCCTGCTCGCTCAACACATCCGCAGGGAGGGGAGACCCGACCTCGTGCACGTGCATATCTGTTTTCGAGCTGGCCTTCTAGGCTTATACTGCCATTATCGTTATGGAATCAAATATATTGTCAGCGAACACTGGTCGATTTTTTCACCTGACGCGCGCGATGCTTTTGAAAAAAAGACCTTCCTGCTCCGGTGGACCGTTGGGAAAATATACCGGCACGCGGCAGGATCGACGGCTGTCAGCGCTCAACTCAGTGCCGCGCTGGTCCGCAAATTCGACATCGACCCGCCAGTGGTCCTACCTAACGTAGTTGACTCCTCGAAATTCTTCCCCGGTCAACATTCGCATTCATTGTTCAGGTTTATTCATATCTCCACGCTTAGTTACCAGAAAAATCCTGAACAGATTGTCGATGCGCTGGCCATGCTTAAAGAAAGAACTACGATTCCCTTCGAGCTGGTGATCTATGGTCCGCCGCGAAAGGATATCCAAAAATATGCTGAGCAGAAAGGGCTATCTGCGCTTATTGATTTCCGTGGTGAGGTTAACCACGATGAGATTGCCTTGCAGATCCGGCATTCCGCCGCGCTTATTCTTTTTTCAAGATTTGAAACCTTTGGTTGCGTGGTGGCAGAAGCACTGGTTTCCGGTGTGCCCGTCATCGTCAGCGACATCGCGGTGATGAAGGAGCTGGTGACAGATTTTAAAAACGGCATACTGGTGCCTGCCGACCGCCCCGATACGCTTGCGGGGAAAATGAGATGGATGATCGTAAACAGGTATCGGTTCAGCAGCGAAATCATTTCTGCAGAAGCGGGCAGAAAATATGGGATCAGCAGAATCGCGGGTCTCTTCGACAGCTTCTACAATAAAGTTACCCGGTCAATTACATAACCTTTGTGAATTCAGACGTTCCTGATGTCCCAGGCCAGAGCGCTTGCTCCCAGTATTGCGGCGTCAGCTTCCCTCAGGTGACTTACCAGGATCTTTACTTTATTCTGAAACACCTGGATCAGGTTGGCTTCCATATTTGCGATAGTGGGTTTCAGTAACAGGTCGCCCGCCTTGGTCAGTCCCCCAAAAAGAATGATGGCCTCCGGACTGGAGAACATGACAAAATTGGCGAGGGCGAGTCCCAGGATCTGACCGGTGAATTCAAATATTTCCTTGGCCACCTTGTCGCCTGCTATAGCCGCTTCGTAAACTTTTTTTGAATCGAGTTTGTTTTTTGGCACATCCCGAAGGATGCTGTATTCCGTTGTTTTTTCGAGGATTTCCAGTGCGGTGAGTTTTACCCCGGTGGCCGATGCATAACTTTCGAGTGAACCATATTTGCCCGTTCCCTCGTGAAATCTTCCATTGGGGATGGTGATGGTGTGTCCGAGTTCGCCAGCGAATCCATCATGTCCGTATACGAGTTTACCATTGGCAACGATACCGCTGCCCACACCGGTACCAAGAGTGATCATGATGAAGTCGCGCATCCCTTTGGCTGCACCATACATCATCTCGCCGATGGCCGCCGCATTGGCGTCATTCGTAAGTACCACCGGGATCTTGAATTTCGTTTCCATCATTTTCGAAAACGGAATGATTCCTTTCCATGGCAGGTTAGGAGCGTACTCAACGGTACCCGTGTAGTAGTTGCCATTCGGCGCGCCCACCCCAATGCCTTTGATACGGGCAGGTCCCCCGACCTTTTCGATCATCGCAGTAAGATGTTCATGAAGCTCATCGATAAATCCTTCCACGAGCGCATGGTTGCGCGAAGAGATCTCACTGGAGAAGAGAATATTCCCGTTCCTGTCTACAATTCCGAATTTTGTTCCCGTACCACCAATATCTATTCCAACGGCTAGCTGCTGTAGTGATTCTGCTTTTGACATTTTTTCTGATGCTTAGTGTCCTCCACTGATCTGCCGGTCAAAGTCGATGCCCTGGACTTTCAGGACCTTCCTTGACAGGAGTGCGTGCCACGCAAGATAAGCAAAACCGATGGCAGGTACCACGTAGGAGAAATGGGTGAATGAAGTATTCAGAATTCCACCGGGACTGGATTTGTCGAAATCACAGATGGCACCCTGCAATGGCGGGATAACAGCGCCGCCGAGTATCATCATGATCAGGAAGGCTGAGCCCTGGCTGGTGTATTTCCCCAGCCCGGCAATGCCAAGCGAGAAGATACAGGGCCACATAACTGAACAGAAGAGGCCACCGCTGATGAAGGCGAAAGTTGCAGTCAGGCCGTCTGTGAACAAACCTATTAGCATGGCCAGCGTAGCCATCAGTGCGGCAGTGAACAACATGGCCACTGGTTTCTCATTGGCATACAGGAATGCAACAATGAGAAAAACAATACAGATCGCATAAACATAGAGATTCCCTACCTCACTACCTCTGAGCACATTCACCAGCAGGATCAGTCCAAAACCCACGAAGGGCACGACGGCCGTAAGGACGCGTCTGGTTGACCGGGATAAATTGAAAACAGAAATGGAGGCGGTTAGTCTTCCGATCATGAGGCTTCCCCAATACAGGGAAATGTATTGTGAAATATATTTCTCATTGAGTCCGCCAAAGGCAGGCAGTTTGAGTAAGGCACCCATATTACTCTGAACGGTTACTTCAACCCCAACGTAAACGAAGATCGCGATCATGCCCAGGATCAGCTGCGGGTATTGCATGGCGCCCCAGCCGGTGCCGGATTTTTTTGAAGAAACCATGGCATAGGTCAGAATACCGATAGTAAGGAGCAGGGTGATAATGATCAGGTAGCCCTTGGCGGCTTCTCCAAAATGCAGGACCACAAATTTGTTCATGAATATGAGAATGAAAACCGGCACGCTCATAATAATGAGGCTGGTAAGGGCTTTGGGGCTGTTTTCGATTTTTTCGTCGCTGGTCACCCGGGGAAGTTTGGAAACGGCAAAAAATATGGCGACAAAGGTGAAGAGGGCGGCAAGGATCAGGTAGAGGGTTTTGATATTTCCGAGTGTTGCTATCTTATTACTGTCGGTCAATGCACCGAAGAGCACGATACTCACGACAAGGGGTCCAAGCAGTGTGCCTATTGAATTGATCCCACCAGCGAGATTCAGGCGGTGAGCTCCGGTCTCCTCGGAACCAAGAGCTACAGCGAACGGTTGCGCCGCGGTCTGCTGCAATGAAAATCCGAGTGCAATAATAAAGAAGGTTACCAGCACCATTCCGAAACTCGCGGATACCGATGTGGACACGAAGGCCATGCCCAATGCGCCAATCACGGAGATCAGAAGTCCATAAATAATTCCGTTCTTGTACCCGATCTTGTTGAGAATGTCCACGCCGCTGAGAGAGGAGAGAATATACAGGATCAGTGAACCAAAAAAGTAGGCACCGTAGAATGCCGCGTCCACCAATTGTGATTCGAACTGGTCGAGTTGGAAATGTGTTTTACAAAAAGGAATGAAAATACCGTTGGATGCTGCCACAAAGCCCCAGAAAAAAAACACTGTTATCAGGGTGCCAAATTGTGACCATTTGGTCTGTTGCTCCATATCGTAGATGTGATTTAAGTAGGGCTGAAAGTAACAAAAAAAATATCATTGCTTCACCTATTGTAATAAATGATTCCTAAATTGACTGACATTTGACTATCAGCCGATTCAATAAACAAGATCCCAAAACGATTAGCCGTAAGCGATAATGGAGATATTACATGTCAGCGCGGAATGTTATCCTGTAGCAAAAGCTGGCGGACTTGGGGATGTTGCTGGAGCCCTTCCTCTTTACCTCAATCAGGCCGGACATATCGCCAAAATCGTTATGCCGATGTACAGGACCAAGTTCCTCTACAATCATCAGTGGGATGTGGTGCACAAAGGCTATTCCAACCTGGGTAACCGCTGGTTCGATTTTACGGTAATAAAGGAGAAGAACAATGTCCTGGGATTCGACCTCTACCTTGTAGACATTAACGGACTGCTGGACAGGGAAAAAGTATATGGGTATGACGACGACACCGAAAGATTTACTGCCTTTCAGGTCGCCGTGCTGGACTGGGTTACCGCCTGGGAACATCATCCCGACATCATCCATGTTCATGATCACCACACTGCCCTGATCCCATTCATGGCAGGCAATTGTTACAAATATTCTCCGCTCCGAAATATTCCGGTGGTCCTGACCATTCATAATGCCGAATACCAGGGCGCCATGGGTTGGGATAAAAGCAACTACATCCCGCAGTGGGACATGTGGAACTGGGGCAAGCTCGACTGGAACAATTCGATCAATCCACTGGCCAGCGGTATCAAATGCGCTTCATTGGTTACGACGGTGAGCCCAAGCTATCTGCAGGAACTCAGGTCCATGAGTAACGGACTGGAATCGCTGTTTGAATATGAAAAGGGTAAATGCGTAGGCATCCTCAATGGCATCGACAGTCATGTCTGGAATCCCCAGACCGACCAATACCTGCCCTATCATTATGGTGTCGCTGATGCCGAGGCGGGGAAGGCAAAGAACAAAATGGAACTCTGCGAACGCTTCAACCTCGACTTCCAGAAACCGCTGATCTCCTTTATTGGCCGCCTGGTAGGCGAGAAAGGGGCCGACAAACTGGCCGCAGTTGTGTATGATTCCTTTCAGTATATTGGAAGACGAATGAACTTCCTGGTTCTGGGCAGCGGCAACCCCGAGGTGGAACGGGGACTGGAAATCCAGTTGGGGAGAGCGAATGGTGACTATAATATCTATATCGGGTATAACGAGGCCCTGAGCCGGCTGATCTATGCCGGGTCCGATTTTTTACTTATGCCATCCAGGGTGGAACCATGTGGACTTAATCAACTATATTCCATGAGATATGGCACGGTTCCCATGGTTAGAAGAACCGGCGGTCTGAAGGACACAGTAATCGACTTTGAGGAACCCGACGGATATGGCGTTTGTTACAATCATGTGGAGACGGGCGACATCTGCCAGGGTGTATGGAGGGGAATTGAATTGTATCGGGATAAGAAACGAATGGGTGCGATCCGGGAAAAAATGATGCAACTGGATTTTGACTGGAAAACGAGTGTGAAGCAGTACATCATCGGTTATGAACAACTACTCAAATAACCTATAAATAGCTTGTTTTATGTCAAAATCAATTCTCGCGGTGATCCTTGGTGGCGGTGCAGGCACAAGACTGTATCCATTAACAGCGAGCAGGTCAAAACCTGCGGTGCCCATTGCGGGTAAATACCGGCTGGTAGACATACCCATCTCCAACTGCCTGAATTCGGGGATCAGCAGGATGTTCGTGCTCACACAGTACAACTCTGCGTCGCTGAACAGGCACATCAAGAATACCTATCATTTCAGCGCCTTCAGTTCAGCCTTCGTGGACATCCTCGCGGCCGAACAGACACCCGACAATCCCACCTGGTACCAGGGCACGGCTGATGCGGTGCGACAGGGCCTGAGGCATATCAAAACTTTTCCCAGTGAATATGTGCTGATCCTTTCCGGCGATCAATTGTACCAAATGGATTTTATGGCCATGGTCAACAGTCATATCGACAGCGGATCGGATATATCCATAGCCACCATCCCGGTGATCGAAAGAGAAGCTCCAGACTTTGGCATCCTGAAGAAAAACCCTGATGGCTTCATCACCTCCTTCATTGAAAAACCCAAGGGAACGGAATTATTGAACCAATGGAAAAGTGACACCGGCCCCGAAATGCAGGCTGCCGGCAAACACTGGCTCGCTTCAATGGGCATATACATTTTCAACAGGCAGTTGATGTTTGACCTCCTCGAAGAGGAATTCAAAGAAGGCACCGACTTCGGCAAGGAAATTATTCCACAATCATTGAGTAGATACAAAGTATCCAGCTTTCAGTATGACGGGTACTGGACCGACATCGGAAATATCTATTCTTTCTACGAGGCCAATCTGGGCCTCACCGATGAAGTGCCCGAATTCAATCTTTTCGATGACACCAGGAGTATATACACGCGTGCCCGTATGTTGCCTCCCGCCAAGATCAGCGGAACCACGCTGGATAAGACCCTCGTTGCAGAAGGTTGCATCGTGAATGCTTCTCACATTGAAAAAAGCGTTGTGGGCATCAGGGCCAGGATCGGTTATGGTACAACGATAGTAAGCAGTTACCTGATGGGAAACGATTTTTTTGAAACCATTGAACAGATCGAAGACGCACACCAGCATGGTTTACCAAATGTTGGAATCGGAAGCCGTTGCTACATCAAGAATGCGATCGTTGATAAAAACTGCCGCATCGGCGACGACGTGCAGATCAATGGGGGGCCACATCTTGAAAACACCGATCATCCGTTGTATACTATTAAAGACGGGATCGTGGTGATCAAGAAAGGCGCGATAGTGCCGAACGGTTTTTCCATCTGAGCTGAATCTCATTTGCTGTGGTTTGCTGACCAATATGAGATCTACATATGTCTACCACCATTACTACGACTGCACCGAGCCCAGCTCCAGGTATTCCCAAGCCCAGATTATCCATGTTCCAGATCTTCACGATGAGCTTTGGGTTCATGGGCATCCAGTTTGGCTTCGCGCTTCAGAGCGCCAACACCAGCAGGATACTCCGTTCATTTGGCGCCGATGTTGATCAGCTCCCGATGTTCTGGATCGTGGCACCCCTGGTGGGGATGATCGTACAACCCATCATCGGGCATTACAGCGACCGTACCTGGAACCGGCTCGGAAGAAGAAAACCTTATTTTCTTACGGGCGCTATATTGTCTTCGCTTGCTCTTGTATTTCTTCCGAATTCCGGTCATGTTGCCGGCATCATCCCGGCCCTCTGGATAGGAGCGGGCATGGTGATGGTGATGGATGCCTCCTTTAATATTGCCATGGAACCTTTTCGCGCGCTGGTCGCTGACAACCTGCCCAACAGCCAGCGGACCGTGGGTTTCAGCGTCCAGACCTTCCTGATTGGTATCGGGGCTGTGGCAGCTTCTTTTCTCCCTGAATTCCTGGCCAACCATGGATTCAGCATGAGCGCGGACGACAACCAGATCGCGGACAATATCAAGTATGCGTTTTATATCGGTGCCGGAGTTTTCATGGTAGCCATTTTGGTAACGGTATTATTTTCGTCAGAATACACTCCCGAACAGCACCGGCTTTATCATGGCAGCGAGGAAGTGAAATCAGGAGGATTGAAGGACATCTTCAGGGACTTCAAATTGATGCCCAGAACTATGAAGCAGTTGGGGCTGGTGCAATTCTTCAGCTGGTTCGCGCTATTCAGCATGTGGGTGTTCACTTCCGATGCGGTGGCCACACACGTGTATGGACTCAAAGGCAACTATTCCCATTCAATTGCGTACAATGAGGCGGGGAACAAAGTCAGTTCCGCTTTTGGGGTATATAATTTTGTTGCGATGATCTACGCTCTCTGCCTTCCTTTTATCGCCAGGCTGATTGGAAGAAAACTTACACATGCCGTTTCGCTGACAGCAGGCGGGGTCGGTTTGATATCGATCTTTTTTATAACGGATATATGGTACCTGAATTTATCGATGGTAGGCGTTGGACTGGCCTGGGCTTCCATACTTGCCATGCCTTATGTGATTTTATCTTCTTCAATCCCGCCCGCCAAATTTGGAATTTATATGGGTATCTTTAATTTCTTCATCACCCTGCCACAGATCATCAACGGATTCGCCGGCGGTTGGGTGGTTAAACATTTATATGGGGGGCAACCCATTTATGCGATTGTGCTTGCGGGAATATTTATGTTATGTGCTGCGGTGAGTGTGATTTATGTATATGATCCAAATGGGAAAGAGCAAGGTTAAGAAACACAAAAAAAGGGATATGCCGGTTTTTCAAAAAAAATACGAAGACATCTATTTTGTCGACTCGACCAAACCGGTTTGGAATTATTCCCTGTTCACAGAGGAAGACATTGCCAACTTTCAACGCGGGACGCTATACCGCGCCTATGAACTTTTTGGTTCTCATCAGTTGGAAGTGCTGGGAAAGACCGGTTTTTATTTTGCTGTCTGGGCACCTAATGCCACCTCTATCTCTGTGGTCGGGCATTTCAATCAATGGACCGATGGCGCTCATCCGCTTTTTGTGAAACTGGATCATTCGGGCATCTGGGAAGGTTTTATTCCCGATATCAGCAAAGGAGATCTTTACAAATACAAGATACATGGCTTTGATGGCGTCGTCACAGAGAAAGGTGATCCCTATGCGAATTACTGGGAGGTTCGTCCGGCCACTGCCAGCAGGACCTGGGAACTGGGATACGACTGGGATGATAAACACTGGATGAAGACCAGGAAAAAACACAATTCGCTAAAGGCCCCATGGAGCGTGTATGAAGTGCACCTGGCCAGCTGGATGCGACCCGACAGAAACAATGAAGAAGTTTACAATACCTACGATTTTTTTGCGGAACGCCTGGTGCAGTATGTGAAGGAGATGCAGTTTACCCATGTGGAGCTGATGCCGGTGACAGAACATCCCTTTGATGGCAGCTGGGGTTACCAGGGTACGGGCTATTTCGCGCCCACCTCGCGCTATGGCACACCACAGGAATTCATGCACCTGGTAGAAGCTTTTCATAAAGAAGGTATCGGGGTGATCCTCGACTGGGTGCCTTCACATTTTCCCTATGATGCACATGGGTTGTTCAAGTTTGATGGCACGCATACCTATGAGTATGCCGACATGCGAAAGGGATTTCATCCCGACTGGAACAGCTATATTTTCAACTACAGAAGGGGAGAGGTCAAGTCATTCCTGATCTCGAGTGCGAGAATGTGGTTTGATCTTTTTCACATAGATGGATTGCGCGTGGACGCGGTGAGCTCCATGCTGAAGCTGAATTATTCAAGGAAGGCAGGTGAGTGGGAACCCAATGAACAGGGAGGCGATGGCAACCTGGAAGCAATGGCTTTTATCATCGACCTCAATGAGACTATATTCCGCGATTTTGAAGACATACAGATGATCGCCGAAGAAGCCACCGACTGGCCCGGGATCAGCAGGCCCACCTTTAGCGGAGGCCTGGGTTTTAGCATGAAGTGGATGATGGGCTGGATGCACGACACGCTGAATTTTTTTAAGACCGATCCCTTGCTCAGGCCGGGTCAGCAGGACAAGTTCACCTTCAGCATGATGTATTATTATGATGAAAATTTTATGCTCCCGTTGAGTCATGATGAGAGTGTGCATGGCAAGAGCCCAATGATATATAAGATGCCGGGTGATGACTGGCAAAAATTCGCGAACCTCAGGTGCCTCTATGCTTACATGTATACGCATCCGGGGGGCAAGTTGCTTTTCATGGGTAATGAAATTGCGGCCACTACTGAATGGAATTATAAATCGGAGTTGCCCTGGGAGCTGTTGCAATTCGATTCACATCAGATGATGAAGGACTGTGTGCGCGACCTCAATATATTGCTGAGAGAAGAACCGGCCTTGTATCAGAAACAGTTTTCTCCAGACGGGTTTGAGTGGGTGGATGTGAACCACCGGCCGGAGTCTGTGGTCGTGTATAAAAGAAAGGGTAAGGATCCCGATGATGATTTGCTGATCATACTCAATCTTACCCCGGTGGTGAGGAATGACTGGAAGGTGTATACGGCCGGCAAGAAAAAATGGAAAGAGATCTTCAATAGCGACGACAAAAAATACTGGGGTACGGGCGATGTGTTCAACCCAGAGATCACCACCACCCTGGTGGACAAGGGCACCAAAACGTACGAGATCAATCTGCACCTGCCTCCATTGGGTGCTTTGGTGCTGAAATGATTTGGTATTAAGGGCCGAAAGGCTGACAAATCCACAATTTTCGCTGGGTCACAAAATTAGAAGGCGATTTTCCCGTTACTATCTTCTAATCTCTATGAAAACCACCACTTTTCAATCCGGGGGCCCTGACAGCTACACCGAAAAAACCAAACGCGTTCTGGATGACCGTTTCGAGCAGACCATCGACGGAATCTACTTTTCCCATCAACCCATATATGGTTATCGATCTCCCTATTCGGCTGAAGCCAATATAGGCAGGCACATGATCACACGGTCGATCCTGAATCAGCTGAACAATTATAATTTTAAAAACTTTGTCGACATAGGCGGCGCCGAAGGATATACCGCAAACCTGGTGAAAAACCTGTTCGGAGCAGAGGTGACAAGCACTGACCTTTCTGATTCGGCCTGCGAGCGGGCCAAAGAGATATTCGGCATAGAAGCCGTGGCCTGCGATATTCACCAGCTGCCCTTTGCAGATGCCAGTTTTGATGCGGTGCTCTGCAGTGAGACCATCGAACACGTCACAGATTTCAAAAAAGCCGTCACTGAGCTGCTGAGAATCACCAAAAAGGTGCTGGTGATCACCGTTCCTCATGAATCTGCTGAGCAAGTGGAAGCGAACATCCGGGACAATGTCCCGCACGGACATATAAATTCTTTTGATGTCGATAGTTTCAACTACCTGCTTGAGAAAGGGTATACTGTCAAATCGGAAAAGACACAGTCGCCATTCCTGGTTATTCCCCGGGTATTGTCTGAAGCCTCCCAAAAAAGCGGTAACAACCCGGCAATCGGCCTGTACAATATCCTTAGACCCATCCTGCGAAAATTATTTGGAATAAAGACGGCCAAGGGCCTGATCGACATCGACGCGAAACTATGCAGGATTACTGGTCCTTATATGGGAATCAGTTTTGTCATTGAAAAGGATCTGTCTGCAGCCAGGGAACAGGTAGCAAGGCCG
>Ga0193752_1003383_pt1 | contig 11025 bp, 11 predicted proteins | sample H1c1metaG_FD_144924 | JGI IMG/M metagenome (GOLD analysis project Ga0193752, IMG submission 144924) | Soil microbial communities from a riparian zone of the East river system, Colorado, United States - H1c1 | ecosystem: Environmental > Terrestrial > Soil > Riparian zone | place: USA: East River... | reverse complement strand
AGGGCCACCTCATGTGCCGGGGGCGTGGGATGCGCGCTGGGTCAGCCGACAAAGAGGCCGCCCCGGATTGCTCCGTGGCGGCCTCTTTGCAAACGGCCGGTTGAACTTACTCCTGGTCCACGCTCACCGATCCGGGATCGCTCCAGCCGCCGGAGTCAACCGATTAGGGGAAATGATAAAGAATCATGAAGGGCAGAATCTTTACATGGAAGGTATATACCTTCGTGCCATGTACCTGACTGATTTTGAATATAATGTAATCTTCTGGGTCCTGACATTATTCCCAATTTCCGGAATTTGCCTTGCGCTTTTCTCCAAGCGCCCGAATCAAAAAGATGCTGGTGTTATAATGTTCATTCTTTCGCTCACCGTGTTGATCGTTTATTTCAAGCTCGTTTCATAGATTCGGGTAGAGCTGACGGAAGGCATTATTGGCGTTCCTATCAAGATGTTTCCGCAGTCAATACGCGCGAAGGAAAATTGACCACCGGCTTCCATATTTCTTAAATGGAGCGGCTGTGTTGCGAAAATCGCGTTCTCTCTTCCGGGCTTATTCGCTCGCCGACGCACTCACTTCCCGTTGATCGCCCGTCAAGGAATACAGGGTGACTGCAGGAACGCTCAGCCACATCTTACCGCCGGTAATCTTTACGGTAGCCGTTTTTCCGGGAGCACCGCTCAGGATATAATAGCCCGTTCTTGTGCTAAAAGGAACCAGCATCTGTCAAAGTTGTACCCACCTCAGCCCTTCCAATTTGCCACCTGAACAAGGGATAAGTAAGGCCGCCCTATATTATTGGTTCGATTGTATTAGGTACATTCACAAACCCCTCATTGTTGCACCAAATCATTATTGATAATGGATAAGCTAGTCAAACTCGAACTCATGGACAAGATCAGCCGTGAACTTGAAGATCTTGAAAACAGTCAGACATCTGTGCTGAAAAAAATAGCAAAAATAGAGGCCGACAACATCAACCTTGGCGTAGCGCTGCTGGACACCAGGCTCGCTGAAGTATATGAGAAAGTTGACGGTAGTATAGCTACAGTAGCGGCTTTGATGGAAGAATTCACCGAGCACCGCAACAAGTTTTTCAGCGATAATAATCTTGGCGCCCTGCAGGATCCGACCGCATAGCCGGCCGACACATAGGGTACTTGAGGAAGCCTTGGCGCGGGGTGCCGGCCACGGACGGTTTCCTCCGCGAACCTGTTTCCTTAGCTGGCGCTAGGACGAGGCACAGCAGATACTAAAAAAGAGGGGTCTCAATTTGAGACCCCTCTTTTTTTAGTATATCGAAAATCCCCTGATACTATTATTTATTCACCAACTGCATGAATTTTGGAAGTATCCAGGTTCTTCTTCGGATGGTTCAACTTGTAGTTGATCTCTTTAGTAACAGGCTGGTTCCACTCAAGCGGGTGGATATACTTACCCTTATTTTCCTGCTCTTTCTCTACTTCAGCCTCGATGCGATGGGCATCCGCAAACTTATCGTGGCGAACACCGGTTACCATCCAGCTCACTTCCACATTCGGCTGGCTGGTCTGAATGACAAACTGGTTACTGCTCATTTTTTCTTTGACGATAGCCTGCGCAAAAGTACCCATCACGGTAAGCTGATAGCGGAAGTCCTTATTCAATGCGTCGAAATAAGATGGCATAGTCACCGTTGCGAAACCGTTGGCATCAGTTGTGATATTGCCATTATAGATGTTCATCATTTCCGGGCTTTCAACAAAAGAGTGGTACAGGTATTTGTTTTCAGGGTCGAGCGGGTGGTCGATCTTAAAGGAGCCGCCGCCCTTGGAGAGCAGGCCCGTAACAGCTGTATTGCCAACGAAGTAGCCGGCATAATTTGTTGTGCCGTTCTGGGCGATGCCATAAACGCCATACTTGGTGCCGGCAACGGTAGTAGTGTAATTATCAGCCTCGCCGTAAACGCCTACTGTAATACCCTGGCTAAAAGCGTTGCCGGATACTCCGAAGACCTGTGCTGTACCAGTTGAATTGCTTTGTCCCTGGCCCGCTACACCTACATTGCCGCCGAAACCGGTAATGGCCGTACCTGCATTGACAGTCGTACTTGGAATAGCTGTGGCCAGGATACCTGCAACCGGTTGCGTGGTGCTCGTGCTGGAATTCTCGACCCGTAGCGCGCCATAGGCTGTGCTGCCATTATAAGTAGAGGAGATCAGCAGGGATACCGTATCGGTGCTATTATTGATCTGAACCTTGCCAAACGGGCTTGTGGTTCCGATCCCGAGCTTGCCGCCTGGCGTCTGGTAAATGGCGGAATTGCCCAGGGTTCCCGCAGCAGTATACTTCGGGATATAATTTGTAGTGCCTGTTCCGGTCAAGCCTGCACCCGAGCCGGCGTTGAGTGCATAAGGCACAGAGAGTAACTGAGAAGCGCCAAGGTCCGTGTAAGTAGTGCCTCCGGCAGGATCAACCTCTACCTGGATATATTTATCACCGCTTCCCCATGGCACACTGGAAAGTGTTCCTATCGAAGGAGAGCCATTACCAATAACGACATTATACAGACCATAAGCATTGGTCGTTGTCGAATGCGTCTCCTGATAGACAATAGTGCCGGTAGATGACCCGTCGTGGATGGAAATACGCATACCCAGCGGAGTACTGCTTAAGGGACTGCCGGAAACGTTGCGCGCAATGCCCTGAAAATTGAATTTGGATGGAGCCTGCGCCGTAGCCATCATTGCCGATGCAGCGAGCGCAAGCAGGGATAAGGTAATCTTCTTCATTTATTTGATTTGTTTAGGGTATTAGTGTAATGGTTTATTGCCTATTTGATTTTTTGCAACTTATATCCCGAGACATAGGAACGGCCAGCCTGGGCCCATGTTACGCGGAGCAGATAAGATCCTGCTGCAAGAGTAGTCATGTCAATAGTCTGCTTTTCCTTACCGCTCTGTAATACAATCTCGTGGCTTTTGATAAGCCGGTTGGAAACATCATAAAGACTGTATTGCAAACTTCCTGAACCGTTAAATGAAGGAAACAGGAATAGGGTGGATTCAACCGGATTCGGAAACACCTGCAGATCAGCAGAAGTAATCGGCAATGTTCCGATGCTTGCCGTATTGTTAAGTGGCTGAAGAACGCCCGGGGTTAATACCAGTGACGGCGAGCTTAGCGTGTTGCCGCTTACCGGTTGTCCGACTGCATACTCATAGACCAGGCTTCCGGAAGTAATACTGGCGCCGGCGGCGTCAATCGTGCTGGGCCCAATGCTTTGGGCAAAAAGGGTGTTGCTTGCATAGCAGGCTATGCAAAGCAAAAGGCATTTTGGGGGTTGCATAAGAAGGGTTTAAAAAAAGTAGGTACTACAGAAATGATTACCGGCTTCAAAATTAGTGCAATCTAATTGCCTGTAGATCAGTTGGATGTCCGGCACCGGAAAAATTGCCCGGTTGGCGCCGGGATGCAGACTGGCCCAGGAATAATGGGACATGGCGAAGCCTACGCCAACAGGACCACCATTCAAATGTTTACGAGTTCATATCAATTGTAATCGCATCATCACTAAAAAATCATATATGATGAAACGCTTTATATGCTATTATCCGCAATCCCGGATTGGAGCTGGCAAGGCTTAGGCAGGTGTTTGAGCCTGGTGTGTGACTAAGCTGCACTGAGGAATTATTTTTTAAAATCAGGCAGAAACTGAGTTCAAGGTCACGCGTATTTCCACTAAATCTGCTTCCCCCTCCAGCCGCAGGCCGTTCTCCCGGATGATCTGTACCAAATCGCCTGTTTTTGCTACGCCTCCATCGTTTGATACAACGCTTCCGCTGGCGATGTAGACAAAGCAGAAATCGGTACCTGCGATGAAGGTTACCGCATTTCCGGGCTTGATGGCGTGATGCGTCAATGACCCGTTGGCCCCGCCTTTCAGCATCAGGTTAATGTCGGTGACCTTTCCTTTGCTTCGGGTACTCCACTCCCCGGAAAAAGTGTCCTGATCGTAGGGTTTAAGGTGTTTGGTATAGCGACCCTCATGAATTAATTCCAGTTCTCCTTTCAGGATCATCAGGTGACGCGTAATCCCTTCGAAAAAAGTAAAGGTCGATTCTTCAGCTTCCACTGTCGCGGTACTGATGCGAAACAGAAAATCACGGTCGGCAAAACTTCCGTCCGAAGGATAGATGAACATTTCGGTGCTGGTTCCGCTGGCCCAGTGAATGGTCGTTCTGGTGTCGGGGGAATGGATGGTTGTGCTCATATGGCTAAAGTACTCTTTTCGATTGCGTGCAAGCCTTGCTGCGAGGGCGTGTTGACGCAACTTAATTACTGGAGTGACGCACGGCCTTGTGAGGTATTTACATCCCCCTCGCTTTCAGGAACTGCTCCGCGTTTCCTGAAAGCATTTCCCCCTTGGAAGGGGGGATCTCCGCTGACAGTACTCGCTGTTGCTTTCCGTTGCTACTTCCTCAGAATATTTGGTAGAGCGTTTCCCTGGGGATTCCCCCTTCCAAGGGGGAAATGTCCGCCGGCACGGCGGACGAGGGGGATGTCCTTCCAAATATGAATAGACATAACCCGGGACAACACTTCATTGCGTAACTCCAGTCACTAACTTGCAATCGACTTTTAGAAATTAAACCAATAGAAATTATGGCTATGAGGGACAAGGAAAAGGTCTATAAAATTCTATTTTCCAGCGTTTATCCTTTGTATATCAAAAAGGCGGAGGCGAAATCACGGACGAAAGAAGAGGTAGATACCGTCATTTTCTGGCTAACCGGTTATGATCAGCAAACAATGCAGCAGCAGATCGATCAGAAGGCTGATTTTAAAACCTTTTTTGAGCAGGCGCCGCAAATGAACCCTAACGCTTCAAAAATCACCGGTGTAATATGTGGCTACCGGATAGAGGATATCGAAGACGATATCATAAAAAAAATGCGTTACCTGGATAAGCTGGTGGATGAACTGGCGAAGGGGAAGAAGATGGAGAAAATACTGAGGGAGTAAATCTACATCGGGTGTTGCCCGATGCTCAGGGATGCCGCCCTTTCAGGGAATGTCATTTACAGGAGTTACGCAGAGGCCGGTCCTACAGCTTTTTCCCTATCTCTGTCATCCTGAACGAGAAGGATCTGCGTGCTTCCGCACAGCTTCTCTAGAGTACCAAAATACAGATCCTTCACTCCGCATTCCACCTGCGGTGGAATGCTCTGTTCAGGATGACAGAGATTGGGAAGGGCTATCGGCTTAATACGCTCGCTGTCCTGCATAAGTCCTGTAAATGACATTGCCTTGCAGGGCTGCTCCTAGCTCCGAAGGAGCGACATCTTTGAGCGAGGGGCAACGCCCCTCGAACCGACCCCACCCATCTTAGTAGTCTGCTGCCACACGTTCTATGGAACATAATCGTAAGTACCAGCCTCCACTACATTTTGACCTTGCAAAATCGTGTAGCCAGTAATCCGTCCTTTACTATCTGAGGAATAGTTGATGGTGGTAGTGCCATTGACAGGATGATTCGTACCTGTACAGAGATGTGCATTGGGCTTCCGCTTAAGGCCAATGGACATCTGGTAATTGACAAATAATATATCACCCGTGCGACAAGGCCTGGCAAGATCGAAGCTATAAGTAAGGACCTGCGTGTTGGTAGTTGAAGTCTGGCTGAACAGATCGCCGTTTTGCCATACAAAGCTTACGGTGTCAGGTATGCTACCCGGCATATTTGGATACCAGTTTATTTGTTTTATCACTTCTCCTGAAGCATTATAAGTGAAGTACTGAGTAAAATCGTATTGCGCCCCGCCTGGGTGAAGAATATACGCTGCAATACGCTCGCCTTTTTGATTCAACACGATTGAATCCACTCTGACCACCGCACTGCCCGTGCTGGATATTGCTTTGATAAGGCTGGTTGAATAATAAAAAACGGTTACGGAGTTACTCGAAATCGCATTAGTTACCTGCTGAATGCTACTATCTGAATTATAGGTAATGGCCGAGGTATCCGCAGGCCTGCCTGTAGTACTGTTAGGCAAATGAATGATGCGTGCGATCAGTTCGTCGGGATCCGGAGTAGGGCTGGGCGTGTTGGAGTCTGGCTTGCAGCCGGGCGTGACGAACAAAAGAAAAATTGCCAGGATTTGGAAAACTATCTGTTTCATGAAGAATCTTTGAGCAATAATTATCATAAAGTAAATAATACAGCCTAATATACCCATCTCTGGTGATGTCACGAAAGCCGACAAAGCGCGTCAAAAATCACCAGTGTACTATGGGGCTACCGGGTAGAGGATATTCAAGACGATATCATACAAAAAATGCGCTACCTGGATCGGCTAGTAGATAAATTGGCGAAGGGGAAGAAGATGGAGAAAATACTCAGGCAGTAAGTAGTGGCTGCCTATCCGCCACGGTTCGTGTCAACCTACCGTGTAATTGTAGATTCCTTATTTGTGGATAAGCAGCTGCTCAATCATCTGCCCCGGCGCGTGTCCCCACCTACCGTTTGGAAATAGCGGCGGATGACAAAAAGTTTGAGAAATAGCTCCATGCGACAATAAGTTGCCTAATTGATATTATTGTCATTTTATGCTGCTCGCGGCGGCACAGCGCAGCATTGACTCAAAATGAGCAGGTTTTGACATACAACTGCGGTACAGCACATTTAGCTTAGCATCTACCGCTAAAGCCGCTTTTATGAAGAAGATCTGTGTCGCACTGCTGCTTGTATCTGCCCTGCATGTACAGCTGAGTGCCCGGAATGTGTCCGGAGCACTCGATAGCATGCTCCAGCGCACGCTCGATAGCATGCTTACAGTGGTGAATATAAAATCCCTGAGCGCAGCCATCCAGCTTTCGGACAGTAATGCATGGGCTAAGGCAAGCGGCATATCCTCGCTGGCCCCTGCCGTTCCTGCAACACCGGAATATGCCTATCTTATCGGCAGTGTCGCGAAAACCATTACATCGGCCTGCATCCTGCAGCTCGCGGATGAGCAGAAGCTGTCTTTAGACGACAGCCTGCATAAGTGGCTGGATACCTTTCAGTATGTCGATCCCAATATTACGATCCGGCAGCTCCTGCGTCACCAGAGCGGCCTATCTGACGTATTAGCCAATCCTGCCCACCAGCCTGCGTTGCTCGCGCGCATGGACTCTATATGGTCGGCAGATAATTTGATTCGCAATTTTTTAATGCCACCGCTTAATCAGCCGGGCGCGGCCTGGAATTACTGCAATACCAATTACATGCTGTTGAGCATAATCATAAAAAAGGTAAGCGGCCATCCGTTTTATGAGGAAATCAGGAACCGGTTCTTCCGGCCCCTCGGCATGAACACCATAGCCATTCCTGCGTTTGAAACCCTGTCGGCCCCGGTCGCCCATGTATGGATGGACCTGGACGGAGATGGGGTTACCGAAGACGCGGACGGCTTTTATATGAGCTGGATGTCGCTGAATTCCGCGGCCGGCGCATGCGGCGGATACTTTGCCACGGCCGGGGATCTCTCAAAATGGATGCGTACCTATATGCGCGGTAATTTGCTATCTGCAGGCATGATGGCGGAGGCTAAAACCACGGTATTTGCCACAGGCTCGCAGGGCGGCCTGTACGGGCTGGGACTCATGAAGAACTCCATGGCGGGATACCTGGCCTACGGTCATGGCGGTGACCTTTCATATGCCGCGAGCTCCTGGTATTTCCCGGCAAAAGATATCAGCATATCGGTTTGCGGTAATGATGCGAAGGTGAATTCCTGGCAATTGCTGCGGGTCGTGGAAGCGCTGTTGAAAACCTATAATGGCTGGCAGGCCACGACCGCCGTTCCGGCCCTGCCGGACAATTTGTTGCTTACAACCTATCCATCGCCGTTTTCTGGCAGGCTTACGGTCGCGGTACAGCATGATCAATCGTTGAAAGACATAACAGGCGTACTGGTTAATATGACGGGGGAACGTATAGTGACCGCAGCCGCTAAGCATGCGGGCAATGTAACAAAGATCGAATTTGACGACCTGTCGGGACTGCCCAAAGGGCTTTACAGTGTGAAGATCTATGCCGACAATCGTTTTTTGAAGTCCGTAAAAGTGATCCGGTAAATTCACAGCAGCCTAAAGCCAGTGGAAAACATTCTTACCGTACACAGCAGAACAGACATGCAGCTCCCCCGAAAGAGCAGCCTGGTCAATTTTTCGCTCCTGAGCGAGATAGTCTGTCCTGCCGCTTTCAGAAGCTTTTCCATCAAGTATGTCTGCAGCGGACTGGAAGAATATGAGGTAAGTGGGTATCACTACCAGATAAAATCCGGGCAGTATTTACTGGCCAATCATTTCGCGGAAGGGATGGTCAGGATCGATAAGCCCGTAAAGGGTATTTGCATCGATATCTCCCCTGACATCTTATCCGAAGTGGTGGCAAGCCGCATCGGTCCCGACACGATGCACCTGGATCTTGCCTTGGATAAATTCTTTACAACCAGCGATTTTCTTGATGCCAAATACAATGCGTCGGATACACAGCTTGGCAGGGCCATCAGGGCTTTTGAACGTGCCACCTCGAATGCTGCGGACATACCCGAGCTGTTCACGAAGGAATTGTATTACTCACTGGCAGAATCTATTGTAGCGGACCATATCCCCCTATTCCGCCAATTGCAGTCCATCCGGAAGATAAAAATGGCGACCCGGAAGGACCTGCTTCGCCGCGTGACCATGGGCAAGGAATACCTGGACGCCCAGTTCCTCCTACCCCTGGAAATCGCTGACGTAGCCAGGGAATGCAATCTTTCGGAATATCATTTTTTCAGAACATTCCGACAGGTCTTCTCTATCAGCCCCTATCAGTACCTGATCGCCAGGCGCCTTGATTTTGCAAAGGATCTCCTCCGGGAGGGTCACGACCGCATTTCAGACATCGCCTATCTGACGGGGTATTCAGATGTTTTCGCCTTCAGCAAATCGTTTAAGAAATACACAGGAAGCACGCCTACGCAGTTCGGCAAATAAACACCCTACTAAACCTAAACAACCATGTCAAACGAAAACGAACCAAAAACCACGGGATTTTCACTCAGTCATCCTTTTGTGCTGATCTTGGGCACGATCGCCATTTTCTATTTCGGGTATTTGTTTGGGAAGGAGGTTTACGACTGGTTTCATTAGAATAAATGTGCTGAAGATTGCAGCTATAGTCATCGTCAAAACGGGCGAGTTTTCTAGCACGGTTAAGTCCGTTTTGTATGCCTGATCTGATCATATTGCCATACCCTTCATCACCCAGATAGGACGCAAAAGACTGCGCCAGCTCATAATGTTGAATGGCCTCTCCCATCTGCTGAAGATCCTCATGGCATTTAGCGATGTTGAGATATAGCGATGGCAAAAAGGCTCTGCCTTCATCCCCGAACTGCAAGGCAAAGCCCAACGCTTTCTGATCCCATTCCAGTTTGGCGGCTACGGTGCTTTGATGCCTGGCCACATAGTGCGCCGCGGTAAATTTTTCAAAGTCAGTTGCGGCCTCATTCCATGCCTGAAGGAATAATCGCCGCGTCCGGATGGCCTTTGCCTTCCATGTCCATGCCTTCGGTACAAAGGCGAACCACCTTATTGGCTGTATCAAATTGCATGGCAACCTTATTCTTGTTTGAAGATAGGATATGCTTTAGAATGTGAACTGAAGGCTAGCGTAACTCGCAGGTCTGCATTATTTTCAATTATTTGAAAAGCTGTATAAAATTTCGTCATTTTAAACGCAATGCGCGTCTATGACTACTAAAATCTACTACTCCGTCTTATGTAGTGCTGGGTCTTCACGATATTTCGGTTACGAACGGATTCGTCGATATAGCCGTCATAGAGATCACGATAGAGTAAAGGGATTCTGTACAACAAAGGCTGCGCCTTTCGCTCAAACCGTCCAGGTGCTTAAGCCGGCAAGAATAGAACGCTGAGGACTTAATGAGCCTGCGATAGGTGGTCTCATTGCCGGAAACTAGGACCGGCTGTTGGTTCGTAGGATACGAGCCCCGGCCGGGGTTAGATTATCCACACGAACCGGGGCGGCATGAGAACGCCGTCGCATACGGGTCCGGACAGCATTCTGCGCCAATGCGAGTAGCTATTGCTTCTTTAAAGTCATATAGTGCGCAGGACTATAGCTTTCATCTCTTACTATCGCTTCAGCGATGCTGAAGGATACAATATGCTCGATGGTCGTGTCCGGGGTGCCGAACACATTCGAGATGAGGCGGATATCGTTGTCGTTGTTTTGAAGATTCCAGGTGATCGCAAATGGCGTTCCAATCACGGCATAGGTGGCCGTACCCGTTCCATCGCCGCTGAAGGTAATTTTTACGGCGTTGCCTGCAGCCGGGTCACGCTCGGAAGCGTCCCATACTCCGTTGGCATTCGTGTCAATACCAATCTCCGTTGAATTCCAGGTGTCAACCAACATTTCCGCCCTCGTATCCGGGGTATCATCGTCTTTCTTGCAGGAACCCAGAACGGCGACTGCGAGAACAGACATTAGTATCGCTATACGAGCGGAGTTATTTTTCAAGGCGAATTATTTAATGTTCGAAAATAGTCAAATGCAGGTTAGGAATTTTGCAGGCGGTTACATTCCTTCGACTGTAAAGTACAAGCAGATAACAGCCCGGAGCGGATGCCTACCATGTTCGGATTGCTTTTAGCAGCAGTTCGTTCCCATGAACCGGGGCCAGGTATATGTTGGCTCGGTGGGATAGTTGTAGCCGACTATTCTGCGTTAATACCTGGAGTTACGCACTGCGTCATGCGGTCTTCACATCCCCCTCGCTGTCAGGAAACGCTGCGCATTTCCTGACAGCATTTCCCCCTTGGAAGGGGGAATCCGCGCTGATAGCGCTCGCGGTTGCTTTCAGTTCTACATCCTCTGAATATTTGGAAGTAGCGTTATCCATGGGATTCCCCCTTCCAAGGGGGAAATGTCCGCCGGCACGGCGGACGAGGGGGATGTCCTTCAAAACACGAATAGCCATAACCCGAAC
>Ga0193752_1003382_pt1 | contig 11026 bp, 10 predicted proteins | sample H1c1metaG_FD_144924 | JGI IMG/M metagenome (GOLD analysis project Ga0193752, IMG submission 144924) | Soil microbial communities from a riparian zone of the East river system, Colorado, United States - H1c1 | ecosystem: Environmental > Terrestrial > Soil > Riparian zone | place: USA: East River... | reverse complement strand
TTTGGAAAATATATCAACCGGCGGTGCGCGATTTACAATTGAAATACCATGTGAGACTTCTTATTTAAAAGCCTATCCATGAACAAGGCAGAGATTCTTATAATCGACGATGAGGAGCAGATCAGGAAGATGCTCGAGATTACACTGACGAGCAACAACTACATTGTAACGGAAGCAGCAACGGGCAATGAAGGCCTGATAAGAGCTTCCAATCATCCTCCGGATCTGATTCTGCTCGACCTGGGGTTACCAGACAAAGACGGTATGATGGTATTAAAGGAATTGAGGGATTGGCATACCGGACCTATTATCATTCTTTCCGTTCAAAGCCATGAAGAGGTAATCATTCAGGCCCTGGATAAAGGTGCCAACGATTATCTTTCCAAACCATTCCGTACCGGCGAATTACTTGCAAGGATCAGATCAGCACTAAGAAGTTCTGTAACCGAAGACAATGATGCGGTTATAAACTCAGATGATTTACAAATTGATTTACTGACAAGGGCAGTTAAGAAAAATGGAAAGTTGGTCAAACTGACGAATACCGAATACAATCTGCTTTCATTGTTTGCTCGTAATGACGGCAAAGTGCTGACGCATCAGTATCTGCTTCGCGCGGTGTGGGGACCCGGTTTTATAAACCAGTCTCAATACTTAAGAGTCTTCATCGCTCAGATCAGAAAAAAAATAGAGAATGATCCTAACAGGCCGGAATATCTTCGAACGGAATCTGGTGTCGGTTATCGGTTTGTTAGCCGGCAGGAAGACAGTCATTGAGAAAAAAAAAGCACAAATTAATACTTCAGAGTTTTTACTTTCTTCAGCGCTTTGTTCTTTTTTTTCGGTTCATCATCGTCATCATCATCTCCGTCGTCTGTGATCTTCACGAATGCACTGCGGCGCGGTGCCGGCATTTCGCTGTCTTCACCTTTTACGGCTTTCCAGATTATTTCGCTAAACAACATATCCGGAACAAGGTCTTCCTTACTAAGATCAATTTCGTCACTGAGTTTCGCGGTTGCATTCCTTGAACTGTTCTTATCATTAAGATCAATATTGGCCGGCACGGATTTGAATGAAGTAAGATTGGGTTGAACGGTAAAGCTTTTAAACATCGGAGTTGCAGCCGCGTCGTACTGGCTCATAGGAGGAAGACCAAGAATAAGTTCAATTGTACGCAACATGGAAGAAGTCGAATACATCGTGGTATCAACAAACCCACGTTTTACGAAGGGACCGGCAACATAAGCCGTAGTACGATGTGCATCAACGTGATCCGGGCCATTTTGCGCATCATCTTCAACAATAAATACGGCGCTTTCTTTCCAGAGCGGACTGTTTGAAAGGTGTTCTACGAATAACCCAACCGCGAGGTCATTGTCTGCCACATGCGCAAAAGGGGTAGCGCTCTTCAGTCGTAATCCTTCAGTATGGTCGTTACTAAAGCGTAGAGTATTTAGTTGTGGTACGGCATTCGCCGCAACGAGCGAATCAAAATCGCGTTTCCAGGCGTTAAATCTCACTGTATCCCTTATTTTGAGATCATAGCTGGGAAAATAAGTACAAAGATGGTTCTCCAATGCCGGTATATTTGCCTTACCACCATCTGCAAACTCGCCGTAAGTGCGATAACTTACATTGGCTCGTTTTGCATAATCCCAGATAAACCCTTTTTTAGGATTGGCAATTTCCATTTTTCCTTCGCCGGGATAATTTCCACCTCGCCCTCCATAACTTGTAACCCAATTCTTCTCAAGATAGTCTGTAGCATTTGCCGAAGTGCTCCAATTATGTCCGTCTGCACTTACTTCACCATCAGCATAAAAATTGTCGAGTAGTACAAATTCCTTTACCAGCTTATGTTGATTCGGAGTAATTCTTTCGCCAAATAATACCAGGCTGGTATCACCGTTTCCTTCCTCCACATCGCCCAGAACCTGGTCATAGGTCCGGTTCTCCTTAATAACATAAAAAACATATTTTATGAGCGATTTATCTCCCACATTCATCGGGATTGGATTTCCCTTTTCGCCCTGTGTGTTCATTTCTATATCCTTTGTGTAAGGACTGTTTTTGTACACCGCTTTTGAATAAACCGCAAGCATTGCATCTGTTGTTTCATCTATCACCGACATGGTACCTTTCATCAGGCCACCAATATAGCCGGGGCGCACAGTTGCCGAGGTATCACCTAAATGCCGGATTACCGGTTGTTGTGTTTTAGCGGGATTCGGTCCTTCCGGATTAGAAAACGAAGAAAACCCTTTACCATTCGCTACAAATATCCTGGTCCCGATTACCTTTATGTTTGTCGGATACCAGCCGACCGGCATAAATCCTTTTGATTTAGTTCTTCCCGGAATAGAAACATCGAATACAGCTAAACTATTATTATCGGCATTGGCCACATATAATACTTTTTCATTGACAGACATCGCAAGGCCGTTTGAAGTAGACCCCGCCGGCGAATTTGGATAGAGGGCCGCGTTTAAAACCTCAAGAACTTTGCGTTGTTTAACGTTAATGACAGAGACACTATTATCGTTGGCATTGGCAACAAATAAAATAGTCCCCTTTCTGTTTAATAATAATTCATTAGGATTGTCGCCTACAGGAATTTCACTTACCATTTTTCTTTGCTTCGTATCATATACCAACACTTTATCACCGCCCCATGAGGAAATATAAAGTTCCTTTTTATCCGGTGATAATAAACAGGCATAAGCTTCCTTATCGATTTCGATTCGCTGAATAATGCGTTTATTCGTAAGGCTGACTACATACAAAGAATTGTTCTCTTTCGTAACCACATACAATAGTTGCCGGGCATCGTCTATTTCAATGCCAGCGGGAGAGATTTTAACGGGCCATTTTTTTCCTAATATAATGCTGTCTTGTAATTGAAGCCGGTTATTTATGATGGCATACTTAAGAATGCTGTTGTCATTACCTCCTGAAGCAAATAAAAATTTTTCGTCACTACTGAACTTTAATCCATACCATGATTTTGGAATAATGACCGTATGAAGAACTGTTTCTGTTTTTGGATCTATTAATTGAATACTTTGGATGCTTTGCCCGTTATTAGTAACAGCCATATATTTTTTGGAAGAAGAAACGGCAAGATTGAGCGGTAGGTCACCTAAGGGAAACGATCTGCCTGCGGGAGAAAGATGCCACCCATTTGGAAGCCTTACCCTGATTTTTGACAAGCGCCTTTCAAGCGAGTCATTCTGCGCATTTAAGATAAAGGGTGACGACAGGATAAGAATAATTACAGTGATTTCTCTCATAAGAAGTAGTTGAAGGAATTGAGTGAAAAAGGATCGGTTGAAAGCTGACACAAAGCATCCAACCAGCTGTAAATTAAAGAAATAAAAAAGGGCGCCAGCAAATTTGATAGCAGGGTTTTAAAGACTTCCCAAAAGTATAATAATAAGTCCAGACACCCCTTGGAGTACATTAACTCATTGTTATTTTTGAAAAAGGCCGGTGCTCTTAAGATGATAAGGATTACCTTCCTGAACTCCAAAATCAGTATGTTGATACAAACCCTGGTACTGTACTTTTGGAATCCGGCCGAAAACTTAACATTGGGAATATTATCTAATAGTTAAGTTTGCCCAACAACCAATGCCAAGAATTATGTCAGTATCAAAGAAAAGAAGTAAAAAGCAGATCTTACGTCAGCACATTGCTGCAACAATCGCCAAAAATCTGATGGATTTGAAAGAAACGCTGGGAGAGAAACTATTCGAAAGGAAAGTGAAGAAAGCCACTAAGGTTTTAACCCAGGGCATTTCTAAAAAAATTAAGTTGCGTAAAAAACAGGCTAATACGGAATTAGCCTTAGTCGCCCAGGATTCAGCAATAAAGTAAACATTTTTTTGCTAAATCTTATAAGCTTCCATTGTTTAGCTTTGGAAGCTGTTTTTATTATATACGGTGTCAGGGCTTCATCCGTTTTAACGCCGCTAATTCAATTCAGATTTCTTTTTCAAATCGATAACCATGGTATTGGTCCACCTGTCCTGCCATGGGTTACTTGGGTTACCAAAGGCACTAAACACGCAAAAAGGAACAGCTCTGCTAAAACCTCTTGCAAACGCAGTACCGGTTGAGATAGAACTTCCGTCCATATTTACAGCTTTAGTTCTGGTAATCAGTTTACCCAAAGATCTACCTTTAAAAATGGCCTCAACTACAGACATATAAACAGCATACAGTAATATTGTAAAGATTCTGTCGAAAAATGCAAATCCACCATCGTCAGATACTGCAAGGCTTTCTGCAATTGAAGGGGAGACCTGGATAACAATAATCCCGATTGAGAAAAAGATAGCATAAAAAAGAATGATATCGATAAGATAATTTAAGAACCGTTTGCCGGAATCCGCTCTGAAATAGAAGTCTTCAGAAGTTAAAATATCTTCGGTTGGATTACTTGTTTGTGATTGCATCATGTAAGCACTTTTTTATAATATATTAGAGTGTAGGAATTTAAAAATGATAACAAATAGCGGGAAACTGAAAATTATTCGATGAATGGACCGGAACAGGCGTTAAACGAAAGAATTAAATTCAAGAATGCAAACATTACCATTGGAAAAGTTCCATAAGGAATGGAAGGAAAATATCAAAAAGACCAGACCTGGAAGTATCGGAAGGCCGGTCATTTACGCCTGGCGGAAATTGAAATTAGGTTGTTACAACGTCTCGCTTAAATTCCGCGCGCCTGTTTTCCGGATACTCAGGATGGGCACGTTTGAATGATGAATTATTTGCTGTGAGTGGGGACCAATGTAAAAATAATTTCTGGAAATATCTATCGAAGATGTAATCACTAACAAATCTGCATTTACCTGGTTGCATTTCCGGATAACATCGTCCGCGATATTATTGCCATAGTTAATGGAAGCACTAAATTTCACATCATCTGAAGTAAACAGGTTTTTTAGGTTCTCTATCATTTCTTTGAGCACCAAAGCATCGTCTTCATCCTTGTTCACGGAAAGGCCAATAACTTCCAGCTGAACGGGCGTACCGGAGATGATGCTTCTTAGAAATTCAACTTTATTAAGAGCACCGGGAATTGGCCTGGCCGGGAAAATGACTTTCTTAAAAGCCGTCCATTTTTTTAAAGAGGGAATAACCAGGACGGGGCATAAGCCGTTTTTAATAACGGCGTATGCATTAGATCCGATAAAAAGTTGTCTGTACCCGGATGCTCCGTGCGCGCCTAATACGATCAGATCAGCTCCCCAATCTACACTCTTTTGAACAATCGATGTATTTACGGCTCCCTGCATTTTAATTAACGTTGCTTCAATATTATCTTTCCTTGTTATATTAATACATAAAGCCTGCAAAATATTATCAACGTTATCTGCAATACTATTAGACATCAAATCCGGGGAAATAATATTCGGATAAGCCTGATCATCCACATAAAGCAGGCTCAGGCTGGCCCTGTTGCGAACTGCTATTTCAATGGCACTGTCCAGCGCATTCAGTGAAGATTGACTAAGATCGATCGGAACTAATATTTTTTTAAGACTATGCATCAGACGAAAAGCAGGTATAAAAATTATGAGCGTTAATTGTATAAAATTACCATGCTTACTTTAAGCCGCCCATAATATGGTATTAGAAAGTAATTAGAAATCAGCTCTTATATTGCTGGCAGTTGGAAAAATTATTGTGAATGTGGTTCCACCATCCGGGATTGACTGTACTTGTATATATCCTTTATGTAATTTTATAATCTGATTTGCCAGCGGAAGGCCAAGTCCGAACCCAGGATTAGACAAATTGTCATGAACTCTGTAAAAAGGTTGAAATATATTATTCAGTTCTTCAGCCGGAACCCCTATTCCATTGTCTCTGACCGCAACAATCAACTCACTTGGATTAACGGTAAATTGAATCGTTGCTTTATGGTCCGGAGAATATTTGCAGGCATTCAGAACTATATTTTTAACTGCAAGAAAAAGCAACTCTTCGTTCCCATATACAAGTAATCGTTCTTCTTCTGCGGGAAGTTCGCCAAACACCAGAGTAACGGAATAATGATCATTAGCCTTTACCATTTCGGCGGGCATGCGAAGCAAAATCTCATCCATTCTTACAAGGTCGATATCCAATCCTCCCGCAGTACCCGACGTTTTTGCAAATTCCAATAAGGTCTGTGTGAGTTTATTCATTTGTTGTACATCCTGGTAAACAGATCGCATTACTTTCCGGTAATCATCCGCCTGCCTGTCACGTTGAAGTGAAACCTCCAGTTGGCTGGATATAGATGTTAAAGGGGTAGATAGTTCATGAGAAGCATTCGAAATAAATCGCCTCTGTGTTTCAAAGCTTTCCTGCAATCTGCTTAATAATTGATTGAGCGTGTTTGCCAGATAATTCCATTCATCTTTCGCTTTACCGGAATCAACGCGTCTGCCAAAATCCCTGGCTGATATCTCATTCACCTCATCAGCTATTTTTCGGACAGGCTTTAATAATTGTTTTGAAAAAATATAGCCACCTGCAAATGCAATGATCACACCTCCTAAAAAAACCGCCCATAAAACCAGGCCCAATTGATGCAATTTGGCTTTCCCATCTTCATCTACTGCAGAAACTACCATTATAACACCATAATTGTTTTCCTCAAAATGGTATACAATTATTTCCTTTTCCTTTTCGATAAAATAGATCTTCTGATCCTTTATAGCCTCGTCAAGTTTTTCGCGGGTTAAATAAAAACTGTCTCTTGTATCTGTGTAATTGTATAAAAGCCTGCCAATGGAATCGTATGCCTGAACCGTTTTCTGTTTGAGAGTCATTGTTGTTGACGCATCTATTCGTCTGACAAGATCATAATTAAATATCTCCGATTGACTCAGCAACCTCGCGGTCGTGATGGCCCTGTTTGTGAGACGTGTTTTTACATTATTGGCTCTGTTACTAAATGAGATATAGTAAACGGTTCCACATACCAGGCCTAATATTATAAATACAAGCAATGCGAACAATATTGTGATTCTTAGTCTTACCGGCATTAGCTTTCACTTTCCCTGAGTATGTAACCCATACCAACATGCGTCTGAATGAGTTTACCTGGAAATGGTTTATCGATTTTGTTACGTAGATAACTTATATAGACATCGATAATGTTGGTATTTGTATCAAAATCGATGTCCCACACATTGATCGCGATATCCGATCTTGACACCAGTCTGTTTTTATTTCTCAACATAAACTCGAGCAGCTGAAACTCTTTTGCAGTCAGGGTTATTGGATGTCCGTTTCTTTTAACCTGTTTACTGTCGAGATTCATTTCAAGATCAGCAGCCTTTAATATGTTTCCAACCGGAATGTATTGATCCATACTTCGCTTCAACAATACCCTGATCTTCAAAAGCAATTCCCGGAATTCAAAAGGTTTCACCAGATAATCGTCAGCACCTGCATCATACCCTTCAATTTTGTCTGCAAGTGCACTCATCGATGTCAACATTATCACAGGAATAGCAGCATTTTTTGCCCTGATCATTTTGCATAATGCATAACCATTAATGCCAGGGAGGTTGATATCAAGTATGATCAGGTTAAAATCATGAGCAGCGAAAAGCTTAATTCCGACATTTCCGTCATAAGCAACGTCCACATAATAATTATTTTCCGTAAGACCCATTTTAATGGTATCGGCAATCTTCTTTTCATCCTCTATAATCAAAATTTTTCTTTCTTCCATACTAAGCACTTTTACAGAACAGAATAACGGTGATGTAGTAACCAGTAACTAAAAGGCTCCGGACAACAAATCCAAAAGACCGCGCTAGCGATATTGAATAACACTGATGTACAATAATAAATAATATCACGGCATAATGTGACATAAATAATTTTCTAATCCATTTCTAATTTGCCATTAACTCGCTTCTAATCCGGGTATAGTATACTTGCAATTCAGACACAGGAATCTGAATCAATACTATTGTTTAGCATTATGCCAAATATCTTCAGCAGGATTTTGTTACCCGTCGACTTTTCCGTCAATACGGAAATAGCAGTCAGAAGTGCCGTTCAATTGATTGGCAACAGCGAATCAGCGATTCACCTGGTCCATGTCTTTAGCCCGTTTCAATCAGTAGCAAAACGGCCAGCTGAATTTCATTTATTTTTTTCAGTTCATAAAAGTTCCTTATATAAAGAAAATCTGAAGAAACTTGAGCAGTGGAAAAAGACGCTCGAACATACTCTTGATAAAACAAAAGTAACTTCTGAGATCATAGTCAGCCACAACGTCGAAAAGAGCATTATTTGTAACTCTGAAAACTTTCATCCTTATTTCAAATCGCAAAAGCGTTTTAGATTTACCATTTCTTCCAGCCGTATTACTCACTTAACAGGAAGCGCTGTTCTGACATTAATGCCGGGAATCTTACCTTTAAAAACTCAGACCGTGGTGATGCCCATCAGTGATTTCGTGCCAACCAGAAAAATCTCTGTTTTAGGGAGTTTAAACAGAAAATTGAATTTGAAAGTCTTTCTCGTCTCAATAAAACATGGTACCGGAGGATCCGATTCGGGCTCAGCAAATGCTATGATACAAACCTTCCGGCTGCTTAAAACTTCCCTTAATTGTATCGTAGAATGTAAAATAGTTAATGACACGAATCTGGCACGGGGAGCCTGGCTTTTCGCTCAAAGTGTTCATGCAGACATGATGTTGGTTCACCCCTACTCCGAAACAGATATGCCCTCATTTACTGACACCCGCCCTGTCAGGACCGAGGGGCCTGGTTCTGGCTTACAGGTGCTTACAATTATGCCGTCTGACTCTCATTATTATCAGAATATCAAAAATTGAAATATGGTTTTATAAGAATTTAAATTAAGGTTAATCACCGATACTTTGAAAAATCATACAGAAATAAGTATCCGTAATAATTGCCTTAAAAATATTATGACGCAGGAATGGTTTCATCAATTTATTTCAGATGTTCCTCAATAAGCGCAACCAGCTTTCCATCGTTAGGATGAGGTGCTGAAGTGGTAACCAGTACTCCATTTTTGTCTATCAGTGCATATCTTGGAAACCCTTCTTTTATTCCAAAATATTTGTCAAACAAACCTTCGTCTTTTTTGTCTGCTTTTACGTGCACTCCTGTTAGTTTATATTTTTTGATCGCATCCAGCCACTTTTCCTGCGTGTCATAAAAATCAATAAATAAAAATACTACATCTCTGTTTTTGAACTTTCGTTGCAGTACTGCGGAGTTTGGCATTTGCGTCAAACATGCCTGGCACCAGCTGCCCCAAAAATCGACATAAATAACTTTGCCCTTTAAATCTTTTAAATTAAGCAGATTACCATTTTGATCCTTAAGTTGAAAATCAGGCTTAGTCAGGGTTTTCCCGCTCTTCTTTACCCACTCCGACTTAATGAGATCGAGAGATACAGAAGATGGAAAAACTTTCCTGTACTTCTCAAATTCCCGTTGAACCAATGCAGGGAAATCAAAGTACCGGTTGATAAAAAGTAAAGCATGTGTTTTCCAGATCTGCATGGTGTATGGGCGGCCAGAAAGCAGAGAGTCGCTTACCCTGAATTCCTCTTTCCAGATTTCTTCCATATCCAGATTATTGGCTTTAAGGTTTTTCCTTGCTGTGAATTCAATAAGATCATTTAAAGAATTGTGGTATGAATTGCTCATACAACTGTCATCAAACACTTTAAACCGGCTCCAAAATTGATAATAATCCATTGGCATGTCTTGTTTCTTTGAAGAGCTATTTAGTTTTAACAAGGCAGGATATTGGCTTTTATTGAATAATGAAAAATGTAGGATCTCTGCTTTGCAAAATGATTGAAATACCGGTGATACATCTTTGTTTTCAAATATTTGACCAAATAGCTTCACCCGGAATGATTCAATGCTATCTAGGTACGCGATCTGCTTTTCCGGTTCAAAAGATTGGGTTGATATCCTGGGCGGCACTTTGTAAGGCATCATTATTCCTGCCTGGTAAAGAAAATCGTTGTGCTTGTCTGACAGTCCCATAAAATCATAGTCCGATTTCGTGTCTTTCCGGATGGTCAAAGTCGTGTTTGGGATAATCCACAGTCTGTAAAAGAATTGATCTATAAATAATAATACAGGCTGTTCTGATGATAGATTTAAAATGCTTTTAAATTCACCTTTTTCGTTAGTAGTGCCTTCGGACAGCAATTCACCCTGATAATTATTCAGTGATGATTGACTCGAAACAATTTTGAATTTTGCAGATACCAGCGAATTAAATTGACCTCCAACAACCGTCTGGGCATTTGATTGTATTTTCAATAATAAAATCAGTAGTACAATGACCGGGATTTTTTGCATGTGAAGATTTTTGTATGTTATGTCTGGCCAGAAACAATAAAAACTTATGAGTTCCAATAGTACGAATTGTTTCGTATTACTACGCAAAAATCCTGTTAAATTTTTAAGATTACATTCAACTTAGCCGAACAACTAATTTTTTTTATACACCCTTACATAATCCACTTCGAACCTGTTTGGAAATTTAGTACCCTCTAAGCTGCCACCATTCATACCACCCATTGCAAGATTAAGCAGCATGTAATGCGGTTGTTTAAACGGGTTTATGCCGGCTCCATCTTTATTAACCAGTTTACTCAATTCTACCTTGTTCAATAATTGATCATCAATATAAAGGGCAATAGCATCTTCATCCCAGTCCATCCGCCATACATGAAACTTTGAAGCCCATTGAGCACCTCCCAGTGAATCGATCGGGAACTTTTTGTCGTACCATTCTGCTTTTCCATTTGATCCAATAAAGGCAACATTGGCAAGTAGCATTTTCCGGTAATATTCCATGATATCTATTTCGCCATTTGAAGGCCATCGGCCTGAGATGCCGAGGGTCCACCAGGCTGGCCATAATCCCGAACTGATATCGATTTTACCTTTCATGATAAACCGGCCATACTGCCAGGAATGTTTAGTAGCCGTATTAATGCTTG
>Ga0193752_1003381_pt1 | contig 11027 bp, 12 predicted proteins | sample H1c1metaG_FD_144924 | JGI IMG/M metagenome (GOLD analysis project Ga0193752, IMG submission 144924) | Soil microbial communities from a riparian zone of the East river system, Colorado, United States - H1c1 | ecosystem: Environmental > Terrestrial > Soil > Riparian zone | place: USA: East River... | reverse complement strand
GAAAGCAATAAATCTCTTAATCTGATTTTAGCCCTGTTCAATCGCACTTTCACATTGATGACACTGATATTCAGACAGGCACTGGTGTCTGCCACATTCATATTTTCAATTTCCCGCAACATGAATACTGTCCGGTACTTTTCCGGCAATTGTCTGATTGCGTGTTCCAATGCTTCTTTGAGATGGGTATTCATCTTGTGTGCATCCTCCTCATTCGCTTCGGCGGCCTGCACCGGATGTTGGGTATGGTCCATAATTTCACTGTTCAATGTCAATGAGCGCTGTCTCTTACTTCTTGTCTGCAGGCTCTGATTGATCATTATTCTTGTAAGCCAGGTCGAGAATGTGGACTTAAAAAGAAACTTGTCCAGGTTTTCGTACGCATTCAGGTAGGCCAGCTGCATTGCATCCTGTACATCGGCTTCGTTGTCCAGTATCGACATCCCAGCCCTGTATAGTCTCGCATTGTATCTCTTTACGATAACCCCGTATAATCTTGTTTCCCCATGGATCACACGGGCAATAAGATCAGGGTCCGACAATTCCAAAGAGTTCGCCGCGACCGAATTCAGCATCTTAGTCTGTTCATGATTTGAAAATTAGATTGTGCAATCGTCAATAGGTTACAAATTTCTTTTAGCCGGTTGATGAAGTGATTTCCCCTCTCCGGAATTTTTGTAACCTTTTATTCTGTTTCCATTCTAATAAAAGACAGCGTATTCCAAAAATTAAATTTACAAATATGAGCAGTTCCGAAAATCTGAAGAAAATCATATTGATGGGTCTTCTTTCGACTTCAGTTTCCATTATGGTTCTGGGCCAGGCAGCCCCAAAACTGGCGGATGATGAAATTGCCTCTGTTGCTGTCGTGGCCAATCAAAGCGACATTGACTTCGCAAAAATCGCCAAACAGAAATCAAAAGATCAGGAAGTCCTGAAATTTGCTGAAACCATGGCAAAAGATCATCAATCGGTGATAGACCAGGCTGTGGCACTCGTGACAAAGCTGAAGGTAACACCAAAAGACAACGACCTGAGCCGCAAGCTGACCGCAGATGCAACGGCGACAAAGAAGAAATTACAGGCTGCCTCGGCGAGCAGTTTCAATAAGACCTATATCGACAATGAAGTAGGTTATCACAAGGCAGTTATCGCAGCAGTGGAGGGCGTCCTGATCCCACAGGCATCCAATCCCGAGCTGAAACAATTGCTGGAAAACGTAGTTCCTACGCTGAAGACACATCTTGAACATGCCGAAATGATTCAAAAAACATTTGCTTCCAAATGAGATGCCCGGGCTTCCTGATCATACTATTTGTAAACTTGTTGCTTATGGGTTGTTCAGGCGGCCCGAGCAAGGATACCCATCACCCAAGAACTTTATTTGTATCCATAGCGCAAATGAAATTCATGCCTGCAGAATTGCATGTGAATTCAGGTGACACCGTTGTTTGGGAAAACAAGGATATTGTTGATCATAATGTAGTGGAAGAAACGAGTAAGGAGTGGAGTTCCGGTGTGATTTCAAAAGGTCAGGCCTGGAAAATGGCGGTCACAAAAAATGCTGTTTATTTCTGTTCGATCCACCCGGCAATGAAAGGGAAATTGGTAGTGGAGTGAGACTGCACGTAAAGGGGCGTCAAGATTTCACGCGAAGGCGCCAGGGAAACGCAAGGACGCAAAGAAAAAACTATAAATGATACTTTGCTTAGCGTGAAATATTTCCCCTCACATCAAATTTGTCATCCCGTTATTTCTGATGTAGTCGAGTTTGGATTCAAACAGCTCAGCCATTTTTGAAGCGCGCCATTTTGCCTCTTCTGCCTTTTCGCCTGCGAATAACTGATCCGTTGCCTGATTGAAGAGTTCCAGCCACCGCGAAAAGTGAGCGTGATCTATGGGCAGACGCGCATGATGCGGGAAAGGACTACCACGGTAGGTGTCTTTGCCAAGCAATGCGGATCCCCAGAAAGCATACATCTTCGGCAGGTGTTCCGCCCAGCGATCACCGATGCGCTCGTTGAAGATGGGTGCAAGGATTTCATCCTGCCTCACATTCTCATAAAAGAAGTTGACCAGGTTTTCTATGTCCATGTCGGTGGCTATGTCTCGTCTCTGATCCACTGTTTTATTTTGGTGTCGAAGCCAGGGTTAGCAAAAATATCGTTTCCTCGATAGCAAGAACACGATGCGGGATTTTTTCATGCAGGGCGATCATCTGATTCCTTGATAATATATGCGATTTACCGCCCGTGTCAAATTGCATCTGTCCTTCCAACACCTGCACACTGATCAAACCGTCAGCACTATGTTCTGCCATTTCGGCTCCGGCGCGCAGAGCGATCAAAACAATGGTCATGCCTTTTGTTTTGAACACCGTAATTGAATTCCGTTTTCCCTGCTTCCAATTCGATTCTTCTTTTATCTGGCGGATATAAGCAGGAAGATCAATGCTAATTTGCTGACTATCGATCGGCCTTTCACCCTCCGGCCGTTGTGTTGTTGCTTCGTTGTGTTTCTCTGCCATCGGTTAGTTATTATATTAATTTTCAGGAAAGATCTGTTTCATCATTTTGCTTAACCATCGATCTCAATTCATTCAAATTCACCAGCCTTATTTTTTTGCCCGAGGTGGCGACAATACCATCCTTTAAAATTTGAACGAATAATTTGAATATCGTTTCGTAGGTGGTGCCAGCATAGGAGGCAAGGTCCTGCCTGCTTAGTACCACGCGCAGGAAACCCTCATCATCAAGTCCAAACTCATCGTGAAGTTCGATCAATATTTTCGCTATCCTGCTTTTTACATCCATCAGCGCAAGGTCACTCATCCTGGTCTCGGCCTTTTGCAGCTCACCAGCATACATTTCCATCAGCTTATGCACAAGTGAAGGATTCGTCTTCAGACTGACTTCAAGGAATTCTTCCGTGATAAAACATACCCTGGTATCTTCCAGGGCTGTGGCCGTAACCGGGTATATATGTGTCGAACTCAGCCCCCTGTGACCAAGAACATCGCCCGTTTTTGCCAGGCGAATGATCAGTTCTCTTTCATTGGTCCACTTGCGGTGAACTTTTACGCTTCCCGTATAAACAAAGAAGATGCCGCGCACGGGTTCACCCTCTTTGAAAATCTGCTGGCCTCGTTTAAATAAATAGGTTTTTTTTTTATGCCGATGAGATCCTTCCACTCCGGAAGGCAGGAACTACATAAAAAACAATCGGTCAGGTTACAGGAATGCGTGGCCATGCGCAATACTAGGAAATTATTCCTTCGGTGGCTAACTCGTTGAAATATAGATTATCCTATGTATTAATCGCAATAATTTGGCCCATATTCGGATAAATATGAATTATGCAATATTTTTGCGGAAAACAGAATGCGCGAGCGTGGAGATTTTATACCGCTGACCAACTCCCTTCCGGGTAAGCGGGTTTATGTGAAAAAGAAGAAGAGGACGGCGGTGAATAAGAGGGTGCTTTACCTGAGCATCCAGGCTTTGTTGAATGCGCTCGTCATCGGCGTGGTGGCAAAACTGCTGATATTCCTAATCGACCTGATCACCAATCTCGCCTTTTATCACCGGTTTTCGTTCGCTCCCAGTTCTCCGGCAAATCATCACCTCGGCGTGCTGGTAATCCTGGTGCCCGTGGCCGGCGGGTTGATCGTTGGCCTGATGGCAAAATACGGGTCCAAGGCGATCACTGGTCATGGAATCCCGGAGGCGATGGAAAAAATCATACTGGCCGACAGCAAGATTCCGCCTGCGCTTACATTTCTGAAACCCATATCGGCCGCAGTGTCGATCGGTACCGGAGGTCCCTTCGGCGCCGAAGGACCGATCATTGCAACGGGTGCAGCCTTTGGATCACTGACCGGTCAACTGATGCACATCAACCCGGCCGAACGAAAGATCATCCTGGCCGCTGGAGCCTGCGCGGGTATGGCCGCGATATTTGGCAGTCCACTTGCAGCCCTCTTGCTCGCTGTTGAATTGTTGTTGTTTGAATTCTCGCCACGATCCATAATACCGGTTGCTGTAGGCTGCATTACGGGAGCAGGGATGCACATTTTGCTCTTTGGCAAGGATCTGGTTTTTGAGATGCAGGCCATACCCCAGGTTACCATCGGGGGGTTGGCAATTTACATGCTGTTTGGGTTGTTGATCGGCGTGGCCGCATCCTGTATCTCGAAATCAGTGTACACTATCGAAGACTATTTTGAAAGGTCTTCCATACCCTGGATGTGGTGGCCGGCGCTCGGGGCGCTGGCAATAGGAGTGACCGGCTATTTTGCGCCCTATACCATGGGTGTTGGATATGAGAATATCCAGCAATTGCTTACAGGAACCGCACCGCTTACCCTCCTGCTTTCCCTGTGTTTCCTCAAATACATCTCCTGGTCGATTTCCCTGGGCAGTGGCACCTCAGGCGGAACCCTGGCGCCCTTGTTGACGATCGGTGGGGCCTTCGGTGGGCTACTCGGCTATTTCCTACTGCATTATTTTCCCACAGCACCCATCCAGCTTACCACCGCGGTACTGATTGGAATGGCCGCCATGTTTGCGGGGGCCTCGCGAGCCTTACTGACCTCCATAGTATTCGTACTTGAAACTACCGGCCAGATCAATGGTCTGCTGCCGGTGCTGGCTGCGAGCCTAAGTTCATACTTTATCTCATTCTTCCTGATGAAGGGATCAATCATGACCGAAAAGATCCAGAGGCGTGGCGTGATCACACCCGATGCATTTGAACCCGATATCTTCAAAGGTGTTACCTGTGGCAAATTGATGACCAAACCTCAGGGTTCGACAGAGGAAACGCCATTCGTATTTCAGAACGATGATGTTGGGTTTGCCGTTGAACTCATGGGCAAGTATAAGGTCGACCGCGTCCAGGTGGTGGACAACAAACACTCCATGACACCCGTCGGTTCTCTCAGTTCTGCGGCCGTCATCGGTTTTTACAGTCAGCAAAAACAGCAGCAGCACACATATGCCTCGCCAGGCAGAACCAGGAGAATAATCGTACAGGGAAGAAAACTATTAATGAAAAACTATTCATCAATCATCTAAATACAATCTTATGGATTACGAATTTGAACAAAGTCCTTTGAGTAAAGGAATTCTGGTCGGCCTTTTTGCGGGCATCGTGGCAACCTGTCTTTGCCTGTTGTTTGATATTGTTTACCGGATGATCACCGGATTTGCCATGTCCGAACTGATCAATGTGTCTTCGATTATTTTCATCACCAACCTTTTATTGCTTGTGCTTGGCCTGATCTATTTTGCTCTGAAGAGAGCTTTCACTTATGGCGGGTTAGTATGTATCGTGGGATTCATCCTATTGGGAGCATTTACTATTTACAAAGCTGAATTTGTAGAACGCTCCACAAATCCCGGGCAATCGGCAGCGTTCACAGGATTGCTGATCGGATTGCTGATCATCATCGGCCTTTGTTCCTTTTTGCTGTTACCCCTTCTCTATACAAACAAATGGTTCAACAAGCATGTGGTCTGAGAACTGAATTCGACGTAAATTGATGCCTTCTTTGGCAGTCAGAACATAGATCATTCATTATGCAGTTAACCGCAAAACTTTTCCAGTTACTTCCGCTTCAAACTGGCACGGGCAAAAATGGCCAGTGGAAAAAGCAGGACATCATTGTGGAAACCGAAGGACAGTATCCCAAGAAAGTATGTGTGTCGATCTGGGGTGATAAAATCGACGCGCAGAAGCTCAAGCCTGGCGCGATGTTGACGATTGATTTTGATGTGGAGAGCCGTGAGTATAATGGTAAGTGGTACACGGATGTGAAGGCCTGGAAAATAGACCTGGCATCTGAATCAGGGACTATCGATCCTGCGCGCAACAATACTTATGCTGATTCAAGTCCGTCGGACGATGAATCGTTGCCTTTTTGATGGGTTCCGTATTTGATTTCACGCAAAGGCGCAATTGCAGTCATTCTTCCAGTGTTATCAGTTCGCCGCAAAGACGCAAGAAAAGTAAGGTGATTTCACGCAAAGGCGCAATTGCAGTTGTTCTTCCAGTGTTATCAGTTCGCCGCAAAGACGCAAGAAAAGTAAGGTGATTTCACGCAAAGGCGCAAATGCAGTTGTTCTTCAAGTGCTATCAGTTCGGCGCAAAGGCGCAAGAAAAGTAAGGTGATTTCACGCAAAGGCGCAATTGCAGTTGTTCTTCAAGTGCTATCAGTTCGGCGCAAAGGCGCAAGAAAAGTAAGGTTGCGTTCGGCTTTGCGTGAAACTTTTTTAGTAAAAATTTGCGGGCTTTTGGGATTGGGAGATCCATTCGTACAGCCTCCATGCGTCTTCTTTACGAAAGAGGTGCGTTCCGGGATTCATGGTAGCAGCCGTGCCACAGGCCACACCAAAGCGCACCATTTCCGCGAGGCCCTTGCCCTTGGCCATCATGTAGATCATACCGGCTACGGCACTGTCGCCAGCTCCAACAGTAGTCATTTTCTTTACAGTGGGAGCGATCACATATTCATAGCCTTTCGCTGTTACCGCCAACGCCCCGGAAGCGCCGAGTGACACTACGATCACCTGGCAACCATAGTCGCGAATGAGCTGCAAGGCGGCACTTTGAACTTCCTGCATTTCGAGGGTGTCCTTATCCACAAGCCTGGCAAGCTCAGCAACATTGGGTTTGAGCAGGAAGACCCCGGATTTCAATGCCAGCCGCAATGGTTCGCCTGAAGTGTCAACAATATATTTCGCATTGAATTCTTTAGCGACCCGTCCCAGTTGTTCATAAAAATCTTCGGGAAATTCGGGAGGCAGGCTGCCGCTTCCTACTAAAATAGATGGCCGGGGATTGAGTTTTTTTATTACCTGCAGACACTGGTCTGCTTCCTTCTGCGAAAGCGGTGCGCCGGGCATCACAAACCTGAACTGTTGGTTGGTACTCGTTTCGAGTATACTGATATTCTCTCTTGTTTCGTGGCCGATGGCGATATGATTGGATCGCACATCGTGTCTTTTGAGTTCGTCGATCACCATTTGGCCGTTGTTGCCGCCTGCGGGGAATACTGCGCAGCTTTCTACACCCAGTTCTTTCAAAGCCTTGCTGACGTTGAGTCCTCCGCCTCCGGCTTCTACCAGCAGTTCCTCGCATCTCAGTTTCTTCTCCGCCACCATCTTGTCAACACTGGTGCTTTTATCCAGGGAAGGATTCATGGTCACTGTTACGATCATATAGTCTCAGATTTTATTCTCCGGTTTGTGAATGGGGAGCATCCACCGGCTTGGATTCAGGTGAACCCTTCTGCCTAAGCCACACCGAAAGTAAGACTATCGAGGCAACGGCAAGAAATTCGCTCTGCCAGTTCTGAAAAGACTCAAACCAGAAATGGGCGTTTTGCAGGTATTCTCCGGCTGTGAGTTCTGGTTTTTGTTTTAGGGTCTGTTCAAGGTTGTATTCCTTCAGGGAACCCATGAAGTGAAGTATGAATGAAAAGAGGAAAAGAAGAGATAACGCGATGGATAAAGAATAACTGTAGATGGTCAGCCAGATGCCGCCTTTTCTCACCGGCCAGGGTGCGCCCGGGCCCGGCTTTGGCTCTCGGTCTACCTCTTCTGCTTCTCCCTCTCCCTTGAGTTTCTTCGATTCTGCAGAACCCTTCTGTCTTAGAGAGACGGTCAGCAAAACATAGATGGCCATCTGAAGAAATTCACTTTCCCAGTTTTCAAAAGTTGCTGAAATAAAATGGCCGCTGGTAAGGTACCGGCCAATGGACAATTCGGGGGAGCCATGTTCCTGCATTTCTTCGTTGTTGTCTTTCCAGCCGGTGAGCATCTGCGCAGTCCAGAATATGAGCATTAGTACCAACAATACGATGCTAAGACTATTGCGATAGAGAAAGCTGTATTTTTTCGGGGACATAAGATCGTTAAAGCCGAAAAGTTAAAACATATCAACTATTCGTTTCTTAAATATTTCACGTGAGGATTTCACGCGGAGACGCAAAGAAAGAAACGCAGAGAGGCGCAAAGTCTAGCTGTATTTTATAGCGCCTTTGCGTCCTGCCCGAAGGGCAGGCTTTGGTTTTCTTTGCGTGAAATATTTGGTGCGACATAGTTAATCCTTCATGATCGTAAATTCTACCCTTCTGTTCTCCTGGCGATGGTCATCGGTGTCGTTCTCCACAACGGGCTTCGTTTCGCCATAACCATGAGAAACGATCCTTGATGACGAAATACCTTTCGAAACGATATAGTCCATCACCGACCTTGCCCGGTTATCACTCAGCTTCAAGTTGTAATCGTCGGAACCCCTGTTATCGGTGTGCGCGCTCATTTCAATCTCAAGACCATGATTCTGATTCATCAGATCCACCACCCTGTCGAGTTCAACAAAAGATTCTGAACGCAGGTCCCACTTGTCGAAGTCAAAAAACACATTGTTCAGCCTTACCACCTGTCCGATCTCGATCGGCGCGAGGAAAAGATCCTTGTGTATTTCACGCAGACCCGACTTCACCAGCGAATCCAGATTTAAGTTTTCGGAAACAGAGAAGAAATGATCAGCCGTGGCCCTGATGCTGTAGTTCTTGTCATAAGGCAACACGATCTTGAAACTACCATCGAGCGCACCGGAAACGGCATTACCCACTTCCGTGCCATCTGGCAGCGTTTCATAGACAAGCATCGCGCTTAAAGGCTGTTTTGTTTTTTGATTATACACGTTGCCGCTGACGATCACCACCGGATCAGGCCGCTCCTTTTCCAGGAGTTTCACCCGCACGATGTCCGACTCGCCATAAGATTCCACACTGTTTGTGAGGTAGGCATATTCGCCACCCGCATCAAGCGTAAAGAATGCATCCCAGTTTTCGGTATTGATCGGCGCACCAAGGTTTACCGGATCGCTCCATTTCTGCCAGCTCTTATCGAGACGCTTACATATGTAAATGTCATTGTCGCCGAGGCCACCAGCGCGGTTGGAACTGAAATACAGGGTTACCCCGTCCGATGCCAGGTAGGGTGTCATCTCATCAGTATCAGGGAAATTGATTTTCTTACCAAGACTCTTCGGTTCGGTCCAGCTGCCATCAGCAGTAAGAAAACAAACAAAAAGATCATTATCGTAGCTGCCCGGGACTGGTGACATGTACAACAGGAGGGTCTGCCCATCGTGCGCCATCGTGGCTCCTGATTGCATGCCCCTGTCGTACTTGAAATAATTCTTTATTCGCAACATGGCAGGTTCGCCCCACTTGCCATTTTTTTCCTTGTAACAAAGACTCAAACCATTGCCCATGTAGGCCCCCCCATCATTGAAAGCGCCACGGATCAGGATCCTGTTGTTGTCCGGCGATATCCAGTAAACGGCATTGTATTGCATCGTATTGAGGGGATACCTCAGATGCCGGGCTTCACCCCATATGCCAAAGCTGTCTCTTTCCGAGTACCAGATATCCTGTGAATTCGGAACGTCGCTATATTTCGTGTTTGCCGGGTGATTCTCACAAATGAAGAACAGCAGGTTGCCATCCGCGGAAACCGTTGGTCTCAGCTCTGCCAGGTCCGAGTTGACCTTGACGCCAAGGTTCTCAATTTTCAAAATAGTTGAGGCGGTAATGATATTGTCTTTCTGCTGTTTCAGCTTGCCACTGGTGTCAACGGAATATTGCCCGGAGGCCAATAACCCACAAAGGCACAGCAAGAAAAAAAAGTAGAGTTTTTTCACGGAACGGGATTTAGTATATGCTATAACGCTAAATCCGCCTGAAAATTACCTGGAATGCCCTGTACGGTAGTGTTCCAGCAAGGCATCCCCACCGAAGTCGTGTTTCAGGTCCCGGACCACGGTATGAAGATGATTGCCATTGTTTTGTGTGTTGTCGTACTCAATGATCAGGGTGGGACCCTGGATACGATAATAGTGGGGATGACCCGGACCTGTAGCCTGGTCGCCCGCCCAGGCAAACCTCAGGTTGGCCAGTCCGGCCTTCCTAATCTCATCCAGCATATCACTGGCAAAGACCTTGGTAAAGCGGTGTACGTAGAGGGTGATAATGGCGAGCAGCTGTTCCTGCTGTGCGGGGTTTAGCGAGGCAAAGGCGATGCCCTGGTTATTTTCAATTGTTGCGTCTCTCTTGATGCCCGTAATAATCTCTCCTGGTGCCTCGTTTGAAAAAATCGCCTGCTTCTTCTGATCGGCACTTAGCAATTTCAGCAGGGCCAGACCGGTTTCCTTTTCTTCCCTGAGTACCTCCTTTCCTTTATCGGGTCCACTCTGCACAATGGCAGGGTTCGATCCAAGGAAGGCAGGACTGCCTCCGACGAGTTTGTTGTCCTTCGCCGAAAAATTAAAATAAACATGATGGCCTTCGATCCTCCATCCCCAAATTGTTTTTGGTGAAGGAATACCAAAGACGGTAAAATAATATTTTCCGGGATCGCGGAAATGATCATCTGCCGGGCGGTTTTCTATTTGTTTCAATAAAACTTCCAGTTGAATAATTTCCCGGATCTTTTTTTCTGTCTGCCCGTCGATGCATGACCGCACCAGGGCAAAGGCCGCATCCCGCTGCGCTGCTGTCATACGATCGAGGGGCAATCCCTTGCGATCGTTAACCGGAAAATAATGATATACATACCGCTCTTCATCATCAAAGGGATACACCGCCTCATGATGCTGGGTTGAGTCGAGCAGACTGATGAATTGTTTTGCCGCTGCCGCAGGAGATTGCGCAACGATTTTGCCCGTTGTCATACAATAAATAGAACAGATCAGGAGGAAACGGAACTTATACATGACCATGAAGTTAAGTGAGTAATTTCAATGTACCCTTGATGCCCTGATCTGATCATAACGCAAGATCGAAACACTGGTGCCTGATACAGACCTGAGTGCAATTTTTGTAAATGGTGAAGAAGGAAAAAATATTTCTGTCATTACGTTAAGGCCCTGGTCGGCAAACAACTCCACGCTGGCAAGGTCCACCACCAGGTCAAACTCAATCTGCCTGGATTCATTCAATCTCTTCATAGTATGGC
>Ga0193752_1003380_pt1 | contig 11032 bp, 10 predicted proteins | sample H1c1metaG_FD_144924 | JGI IMG/M metagenome (GOLD analysis project Ga0193752, IMG submission 144924) | Soil microbial communities from a riparian zone of the East river system, Colorado, United States - H1c1 | ecosystem: Environmental > Terrestrial > Soil > Riparian zone | place: USA: East River... | reverse complement strand
AGAATCACGACACCCCCGAGAGTCCGTCGGCCGAAGACAGCGGTGAAACCTTCGCTGTACTCAAGAGCGTGGTCGTGATTCTGCTCGCCATGTGGGTGGGCAGTTGGGTGAGCAAAGGCTTCGGCGCGATAGGCTTTACCCTTCCGGCCTACATTGGCGCGATGCTTGTTGCGGCCGTCATTCGCAACATCGACGACGCCACGGGTTGGTTGGGCTTGTCGACTCGCATCATCGATGTCATCGGCGCCGTCTCCCTCGCGTTGTTCCTCGCGCTCGCCTTGATGACCTTAAAGCTGTGGGAACTCGCGACGCTTGCAGGTCCGATCGTCGTGACGATTGTGCTGCAAGTAATATTGGTCGGCATCGCCGCCCGCTGGCTGGTGTTCCGCTTCATGGGCCGTGACTATGAAGCCGCGGTGATGAGCGGAGGCTTCATCGGATTCATGTTGGGCACCACTGCGAATGCGATGGCAGTGATGAGCACACTGGTGGAGCGGCATGGGCCCGCACCTCGCGCGTTTTTAGTGGCACCGATGGTGGGTGCGTTCTTTATCGACTTTACGAATGCGCTGATTATTACGGGGGCGCTGAACATCTTGGGCTAGGGGCAGATGTGGCTGTGGGCGGTACGAGGCGCGAAGAACTTCGGCAGTAGGTTGGTCGATCAAAGCTCCCGGCCAGATCGACATTCACTACATCCCTGTAGTTCGTGCTGAGTCTTCGAAGCCCAACAGTCTCCAGCATCGCGTGCAGGCAACCGACAGTGTTCGGCTTCGAGGACTCAACCCAACCTACGAGCTGCGACCCGCAGATTCGATGGATTAAAGACGTTTTGCTATTCGCGGCTGAGCGACTGACTCGAACTCGCGCCCTGCAGTTCCTTCCGCATCGACTGGAATCGCTTTCGATACAGCGCCGGAGTCATATTCACTTTGCGGCGGAACAAGCGGCCGAAGAATCCTGCGTCTTCGTACCCTACTTCGCCTGCGACGCTTTCGATCGAGTGATCGCCGGTTTCCAGTAGATGTTTTGCTTCTTCCAATCTGAGTGTGTGCACATACTCGAGTGGCGACATGCCGGTGCTTTGTTCGAAGCGGCGTTTGAACGAGCGTTCGGCTAGGCCGCTCAAGCGCACCATCGACTGGACGGGTGCGGTCTCGTGATAGTGACTCGCGATCCACTCTTGGCAACGGCCGATGATGGCGTCGTCGACTTGCCTAGTGCGCGCTAGCCTTGCGAACGGCTGCTGCCCGATTGCGTGCCAGTCAATCAGATTCATCTTGGCGACTTGCATCGCCGTCTCGACGTTGCTGACGCGAGCGATGAGATACAGCGCGAGATCCAGCCATGACGTGCCGCCGCCGGCCAGCAACAGTCGTTGCGCATCGCCGGTGACAACTAACGCGCGCTGCGCATGGACCTTCACAGCCTTATACCGCCGCTCCATCACATCGCAGTACGCCCAATGGGTGGTCGCTTCGTAACCATCCAGCAAACCTGCCTCGGCCAACAACATTGCGCCCGAACACGCAGCCGCAATGACGGCGCCTTGTTCGTAACAACGCTTGAGCCAGGCGATTTCCGCTTGGAAAGTCTCGCCGCTGAACATCTGCGGCGGCATGTTGATTTCGGGTACACAGACGATATCGGGTCGTTGGCACTCGTCGAGCGAGCGATGAACGTGCACTTGTACGCCGTTCACCACTTCGAAGGTGCCGCTCTGACGCGCAACAATGATGGGTTGCATCACTGAGGCGCCGGGGCGTCCTTCCGCGATCATGTCCCAATCACGGCCCGCACCCATGAAAAGGTCGTACATCCCGAAGACAACAGACGCGCTGCTCTCCGGCATCGCGAGGATCGCAACTGTGGGCTGGCCCGATCTTGGGGCCGTCTTGGAAAATTGGGAAAGTTGGGCGGTTTGTCCCGACATGGCCGATTCGTCCTATTTCCTGCCGATAAGGCTTTAGTGCCGAACGGGGTACATCAGTAGCCTGCGCGCCAACTGAAGACACCGCCACATTATCAATAGGAGATTCTATCGTGCCAACCCCTCTCGAACTTTTAAACAACCCGATATCGCAGGCTGTGATTGCGATCTTTGCGCTGATGATTGCCTGGGAAGCCTTCGCACCGGCCCGCAAGCTCCCTAAAGCGCGGCTCTGGAAGACGCGAGGGCTGATTTCCTTCGGTGTTTACATGCTGTTGTCCTCGTACCTGCCGATGCTGTGGGGCTCGACGCTTGCTAGCTGGCAACTCTTCGATCTCACCGGTCTTGGCACAGTGGGTGGCGCGCTCGCAGCGTTCCTGGTGTACGAACTCGGGGCCTATGCGTATCACCGCGGGATGCACAGCTCAAATTTCCTTTGGCGCTTTCTGCACCAAATGCATCACAGCGCTGAGCGAGTCGATACCTTTGGAGCGTTCTGGTTCAGCCCGTTCGACATGATCGGTTGGACTGCACTGTCGAGCCTCGTGTTCATCGTGATCATTGGCGTGACACCGAACGCCGCAACCATTGCGATGCTCACGATCACGCTGCTGGCTGTATTCCAACACGCCAACATTCGAACGCCCATGTGGCTCGGCTACATCGTGCAGCGGCCGGAAAGTCATTCGCGTCATCACGCTCGCGGCGTGCATAGCGATAACTACGCCGATCTTCCGGTGATTGACATGCTGTTCGGCACGTTCAAGAACCCGCCTGCGTTCGCCGAACAGCAAGGCTTCTACGACGGCGCCTCGCTGCGTGTCGGCGAGATGCTGATCTTTAAGGACGTGTCGGAAGCGAAGCGCGAGCGCGCGGCCGGTACAGTTGCACGTGAAGAAATGCTCGATGACAACGCACCGACGCTTCGTAGAGAGCCGGCGGCACTAGGCACTAGGCTCTAGCCAGAGTCAGAGTCAGAGTCAGACGCAGTTCATTTCTGGCTAACCCCTAACGACTAACTCCTAACGACTTTGCGAAGCAACTCCCATGTCCAAGTACCGCACCCGTCTTCCCCAACTTCAAGATCGCGCCGTCTTCATGACCGACGGTGGGCTTGAGACTACTTTGATTTTTCACGACAAGATTGAGCTGCCCTACTTCGCGGCATTTCACTTGTTGCAAGAGAAGGCCGGCACCGCCGTGCTGCGTCGTTACTACGATCGATACGCGAAGATGGCCATCGAGCAGCGAGCCGGCCTTGTGCTGGAAAGTCCTACTTGGAGAGCGAATTCGGAGTGGGCAGCGAAGCTTGGCTACACCAGCGTCGAGTTGGCCGACGCCAACCGTCGTGCGATTGGATTGATGCTGGAGATTCGCGCGAAGCATGAAACGTCCGCATCCAGAATGGTGATCAGCGGCAACATCGGTCCACGCGGCGACGGCTATAAAGCCGACAAGCGCATGACGATGAGCGAAGCGCAGGCGTATCACGCGGAGCAGATAGGCGTGTTCGCACAAACGGATGCGGATTTGGTGGCGGCATTCACGATGAACTATGTCGAAGAAGCGATTGGCGTTGTGCGCGCAGCGAAAGCGCATGCGATGCCCGTCGTGATTTCCTTTACGCTCGAGACGGACGGACGACTGCCTTCAGGGGATTCGCTAACTCAAGCCATCGCCCGGACCGACGCGGAAACGTTCGGTTATCCCGCGTACTACATGATCAACTGCGCACATCCGACGCACTTCGATTCTGTGCTTCAGGACGATTCCTTGTTGCAGCGTATTCGCGGTCTCCGCACCAACGCGTCGCGACGCAGTCACGCCGAGTTGGACGAAAGTGTGGACTTGGATGCCGGAGATCCGATCGAACTGGGACACGCACATGTGCAGTTGTATGCGCAGCTACCGAAGCTGTCTGTCGTCGGCGGCTGTTGCGGCACCGATCATCGCCATGTGCAGGCGATTGTGGAGGCGATCAGTGCCAGAGAGAAAAGCGACGCGTAGATTAGATGTGGCGAGCGAGGCCTGACGAGATCAGGCCCTCACCCGCCGCTCCGCTAGCGACCTCCCCGTTCGGGGAGAGGGTTGGGGGGAACTACAGGGATGTAGTGAATGTCGATCTGGCCGGGAGCTTTGATCGACCGACCTACGCGGACATCGAACTATTTCTTCGCGGTCCAAGTCCCCGACAACTGCGCGCCTTCAGCGCCCGCGCCTTTTTCCACCATCGACCACGTGCCCGACAGAACGCCGGCAGTGGACTTCCCGGTCAGTACGATGTCCGCTTGTGTTTCAGGTGTGTACGAATAACGCGCTTTGAGTTCGCCGCCTTCCACTACGGCCGTCGTGAACTTCGCTTCGTAATCGCCACCATCTTGGCCGACTGAAACGCCGCCCGACAATTTACCGTCGGCGCCTTTCGTGATCGTGATGTCGAATCGACCCGCACCGCCACCGCCTTCCCACGAACCCTTATACGTGCCGACAAATGCATCCTGCGCGAACGCCAGCGCGCCGCAGAGCACCAACATCGAGACCCACACCACGGACATTTTTCTGCTGAACATGATTATCCCCACCCGAATGAATTTCTGACTGACGTATACGGAATTTCTTTAGCGCGATTTTGCAGATCTCTTTGCAAGAAGACCTCAGCAAGTCGGCAGGCCGGAACCTGGCTCACACATTGCAGCGTTGCGCGCCCTGGTGCAAGCGGAACGCAATTGAGATTCGCCAGGCGAACTGTAGCAACTAGATACTAGTGAGCGGCCGTTGAGTGACTAGCTAGCCAGTAGGCCCCAAGTAGGCGGTTACAGCGTTCATCGCGCGCGTGACATAAAGTTCTTTCTCTCCCACCGGCGCAACGTAGTGCAGCGCACGTTCCGCCTCGGCGACTCCGGCACTGCGCGCGATGATCCACGCGGCGAGATATTGCGACGACAAGCATCCTCCCGCAGTGGCGACGTTGCCTTTGGCGAAGAACGGCTGGTTCAAGACTTCGACGCCCGCCTCCTGCACCCAAGGCTTTGAGATCAAATCCGTGCAGGCGGGTACCGGTCAAGAGCCCGAGCTTCGCCAGCAACAAAGTTCCCGAACACTGTGCTCCAATCAACTGCCGAGCCGGATCGAGATTGAGCTGCGACAACTGAGCATTATCGTTAGAGATATTGCGCGTATTAATTCCGCTGCCGACAATCACCGCATCGGCTGCGCTCGCATCCACCAACGAGCACTGAGCTTCTACTGTCACGCCGTTCATGGACGTCACAGACGGCGAGGGACACGCGAGCACTGCTCGCCAGCCGGGTAGCTTGACGCGATTCAGGATTCCCAGTGCAATAAACGAATCGAGTTCGTTGAAGCCTTCGAATGTGAGGATGGCAATGCGCAGGGGAATCACGGAGATTGAATGAGTTTAAGAGCCAAATGATCCTCGTCGTAGAACTGCCGGTCGACTTGCATCGCGCGCACTTCGCGACCGAACGGCACAAAGCCACAGCTCAAATACAGATCCCGTGCTGTGTCGTTGCCGACGACGACGGAAATATTCAGTTGTCGAATGTCGCCGGCTTCGCGTGCACGGCGAATCAACTCGACCAGAATCCTCCGTCCGGCCCCTGCGCCTCGGCACTCGGCCGTCACGTACAGTCCCCATACCACGGCCTTGTGCAGGAGCTTCACGCCCGACACTCGATAAAGACCTCCCATCCCGACCAGCGCATCATGATCGAAAACGCCCACGATGAAATTGCCATTTGAGTTTTGGATTCGTTGCGATAGATCGCTAACGGATTCCCGAGCGCTCGCTTCATAGTCTGCCGAGAAAGCGGCCGGCGAGTCACGGAGCGCTTCGAGCCGCAGCGCGCGTAATTCGATAGCGTCCTCTTTATCAAGAAGCCGAAGCTGCATGGATTACTTCGGTCTTGCCGCGGCGATCATTTCGGCCACGCCCTGCGTCGCATCCGTTCCGATCGCGTTGAGGCCGGCGATTGCGCCCAACTTGTCCGCAGCCGGAGCCCGCTGATGCGCCTTCCACTTCCCTTCCAATCGCACGATTGTCATCTCGATGCCGACGATGCGCTCGACCAACCTGTCCAGATAGTCTCGTGGTGCTTCTGCAGTGCTCCAAGGCTTCGGCTGCGATGCCTCGTGAACGTCGCTCAAGCGGCCGACGAAGTTCAGCAACCATTCCGCATCTTCGATCGCGCGTACGTGTCCATGCACATGCACGACGGCGTAGTCCCAAGTGGGGACGACCTTGTGGTGCTCCTGCTTGCTGGGATACCAATTAGGCGAGATGTAAGCATGGGGTCCCTGGAAAATGGCGACCGACTTGCCTTGCAACTGCTGCCACACCGGATTGGCGCGCGCGACATGCGCCCGCAACATGCCGAACTCGCCGTCTGCGGCATCGAGTATGAATGGGATATGGGTGACGCTCAATTCGTCCGCACCCGGAACTACCAGCGCCGCGAATGGGTGCGTGTGTATCAAGCCGTGCAGGACATCGACGCGCGTTTCTTCGTTGTGCTTAGGGATATACATAGCCCAATGCTAGCGCAACTGGGACGTCGAGTGGCAGGGTGAGTACGGATGCCTCTTCAACGACGCCTTATGTGTCGTTGAGCCGCGCGAACGCCGGTAGATGGATGTACCGGCCGGACAGCGCATCAGGGATGATGATTGGCGCGTGCTCAGTCGCCTATGGCAGAGCAAGCAGCAGAAGTGCTGCAGCGGCGATCAGGACTATCCATCCAAAATGCCGCCCACGAGTAGCAATTAGATTGCCGAGACCGGACACGCCATAGACGGCGCTTGCGAAATAGTAAGGCAGAGCGCTCTGCGGTTCGAACGACGGGATTAGCAGCACCATGACGGCCATCAAGACCCAGCAGAGCGATGGCAGATGCCACACGGCTCTCGCGACTCGACGCATCGTTTCGGATTGCATGGCGCCGCTCCATTCAGTTGCGGCGAACAGCGGACGATAGATCTTCAGCTCGCCGATATAGCTATGCACGATCGCGGCCACAATCGCGAGTCCGCTTGAAAGATAGACGTACGGCAATTAGGCGGTGCTTCCGGTCGTGTGCTGCGGCGGCTCCACGTCCTTTGGATAGAACTGCATCGAGATCGAGTTCAAGCAATATCGATTGTGCGTCGGCGGTGGGCCGTCGGGGAAAACGTGGCCCAAGTGACCGTCGCAGCGCTGGCACCGAATCTCCGTCCGACTCATGCCGTGGCTATGGTCGTGAATCTCGGCGACATGATGCTCGTCAAAGGGTTGGTAGAAGCTCGGCCACCCGGTGCCAGATTCAAATTTTTTGTCTGCGCGAAAGAGCGGCAATCCGCATAGCCGGCATGCGTAGACGCCTGCTTCCTTGTTGTTCAGCAGCGTACCGCAGAACGGAGGCTCAGTGCCTTGATGCAGGATGACTTGACGTTCGTCGGGCGTGAGCAACTTCGCTAACGTCTCGCGTTCGTTTGGCGTCAGCGGACGCAGGTCGTACCCGGCAGCCGATTTTTCAGGGGCAGATTGTCTGCGAGCAGGTGCTTCACGATTCATGACGGGCTCCGCAAGGACTGGCGCAAAGAAAGACCGAGCGCCTATCAGTCATATTACACCGCGATGCCGCCCCGACGTATATCGAGAGCCCTGTTCAAGAGCGCTGAACTTTAGCCCTGGACCGCGACTTCGCTTGCAAACGTCGAATCCACCACGGGTGGCCGCACGACTACGACTGACGGTGGAATCAACTTGTAGACAACGGGCGTCACGACTCGCGCGACCAGCGTCGATGCGATGAGGCCGCCGATCATGACCCAGGCCAGCGGCGAGTACATGGCGTTGCCTTGCAAGGCCAAGGGTAGCAAACCGCCGGTCGCCGTGGCGCTCGTGAGCAGAATCGGCAGGAAGCGAATTTCGCCGGCCTGTTCGATGGCTTCGTCCAGCGGCACACCGCGTTCGCGCAGCTGATTGGTGAAGTCGACAAGCAAGATGGAGTTCTTGATTTCCATGCCGATCAATGCAACGAAGCCGACGGCGGCGGTAAACGAAATACTGTTACCCGTCAGCGCCAACATCATGACGCCACCGGCAATGCCGAAGGGAACAACAGTCAACACGATCAGCGTGCTCTTAAAGTTGCCGAACTCCAGCACGAGGATTGCTACGATGCCGAGCACCGCGATCATCATCGCTGTGCCCAGCCCGCCGAAACTCTCGTTGCGGCTTTCCAATTCGCCACCCGGCTTATAGGAGTAGCCGCGCGGCCACTCCATCTGATTCAATCGCGCCAACACTGCGTCCGTGACTTTGGCGGTGTTGAAGCCGTTTTTCACCTGGGCATCGATCACCACCGCGCGGTCGCGGTTATACCGATGGATCTGAGTCGGCGCGCTCGAAAACTCCAAGCGCCCGAGCTGACTCAACGGTAACACCTCGCCACTAACGCTCGCGACGCGCACTTCGTTCAACGCATTCAGGTCGGCACGCGCTCCGGTCGGCGTGCGTACGACGATGTCGTATTGCTCGCCATTCGATTCGCGATACTTGCCGACCGGCAAGCCCGCAACACTTAAGCGGATAGCGCGGTCGATTTCCACTGATGCCACGCCCAGCATCGCCGCCTTCTGCGTATCGACTTGTAAGCGCAAATTGGTACGTTGCACTTTGACTGGATTCAGTACATCGAACACGCCCGGTGTTTCGGCAATGACCTTCTCTACCTTTGCCGCCAACTCGTGCAACGGTTCGATTTCCGGGCCCAACACTCGAATCGCAATAGGCGCCGTAATAGGCGGACCGCTTTCGAACTCGCGAACTTCAATGCGGGCGTTGGGATAGGTCGCCATCTTGGCCCGCAAACCATCGAGCAAGTGCGCCATATTCTTGGAGCTGTACGATTCGATCTTGAGCTTCACGAACAAGTCGCCGTAGTTCGCGGCGTCCTCGCGAGGAATGACGTTGTAGTAAATCTTAGGATTACCGTGGCCTAGATTGGAGAAGAAGCTTTCGACCTCCGGCATCGATTGCACCTGCTCCTCCGCAAAGCGCAGAGCGCGATCCGTCTCGGCTAAGCTTGAGCCTTCCGGTGTTTTCACGAACACCATGAAGTTCGGCGTATCCGCCTTGGGGAACAAACTGAATCCGATCCACCCTGCCACCGGCACGACCAACCCAACACAGATCACCAGCGACCATATGACGGTACGCTTCGGGCGCGCTAACGCGCGATGCAGAAGCGGCCGATACACTCCGTGAATGCCGCTCATCACCCATTGCAGCACCTTGTTGCCATGCGGATCGGTGTTGTCTTTCAGAACTCGGCTGGCCACGAATGGGATAATAGTCAGCGATACCAGGAGCGATGCAGCGATCGTTGCGATGATGGCGGTCGGCAGTACGCGAATGAACTTTCCGGAATCGCCGACCAGCATCATCAACGGCAGAAAAGCAAACATCAGGGTTGCGGTACATCCAACGACTGCGAGCGCAATCTGTTTGGTTGCCAATAGCGCCGCATCGCGACGCGAATGACCTTCGCGCAGAAATCGAGTGATGTTTTCGACGACGACAATCGAGTCGTCTACCAATAGACCCAATGCAATCACGAAGCCGGCGATGGAGATTTGATTGAGAGAGAAATCGAGGAAATACAACACGGAGACGCCGATTGCGAGCGACAGGGGGACCGACACCATCACTACACCGGCGGATCGCAGCCCAAGCGGCAGGAGCGTCAACAGCACCATCGCGATGGCGATACCGAAGTCCACGCCGAGGCTGTTGAGCCGACGCTCTACGTTTTCAGATTGATCGAACCCCCGCTCCAATTGAATGCGCTTCGGCAGGGTTTGTTTAAACTTGTCCGCGACCTCAACGAGCCCATCGCGCGTATCGAAGATGTTGAAGCCGTCTTTCTGATTCGCCGTGACGAACACAGCGCGCCGGCCGTTGTAACGTCCGACATATGTTTCTTGCTGCGTATCCCACGACACTTGGGCGATATCGCGCACTCGTACGATGCGGCCATTGACTGCTGCGACGACGGTGTCGCGGACTTCATCCAAAGATCGATAGCTGCCGGAGGTCTTCACACTGAAGCTGCGCGGACCGAGATCGATGACCCCGCCGGGGATGTTTGCGTTCTCACTTTGCAGCGCCTGCGAGACTTGCGCCTGATTTAAGCTCAGCTCGGACATGCGGCGTAAATCGAGCGCTACCCGCAACTCGCGAGCGGGGAAAGCCCAGCTCTCTGCCGTACGAACGCCACTGACGCCGCGAAACTGATCGCGAAGCTGGCGCGCATATTCTTCCAATTCGTTGTAGGGCGCGTCGTCGGACACTAATGCGTACTGCACGATGTTGACGAGGCCGGGATTGATCTTGTTGATCTCGAATCGCGTCACTTCCGCCGGCAACTCGGGCCGCAAGGCATTTAGCTCGCGAACCAACTCGTCATATTTCTTCTCGACGTCGACTTGCGGAAAATACTGCACGAGAACTTGCGCCGCACCGTCGCTAATCGACGATTCCGTCTTTTTGACGTCGTCCAATTCCGCAATTCGATCTTCAATGGGTTTCGCGATCAGCCGCTCCATGTCTTGCGGCTCGGCGCCGGGCATGACTGCAACGATGCTGAACCCGGCGATTGGAAAGTAGGGATCTTCTTGGCGCGGAATGTTGGTGAACGACGACCAACCGAGCGCGCAAAGCAGAATGAAGGTGATGATGGTGAACTGATAGCGCTTGAGCGGAAACTCTAAAAGACTCATGACGCGTTCAACCCGCGTCTTTGACGAGAACGCGCTCGCCGTCTTCAAGGTACAACGCGCCGTCGGTCACGACATGCTCACCCAGCTTTAATCCTTGTGTCAGCGCGACACTCGCACCTTCGATAAACGCCACATCGACATCGCGGCGCTTGACGACACGTTGACCGTCCGCGCCTTCGAGCACGAACACGCTGGCACGACGACCATTGCCTTCGACGATGGACGCGATGGGCACATACACACGTTCGCCGGCGCGTGCACTCGAGGGCGTCAGCAACACCTTCGCGACCAATCCACTCGCCAGCGAACGTGTGTATGTGC
>Ga0193752_1003379_pt1 | contig 11034 bp, 7 predicted proteins | sample H1c1metaG_FD_144924 | JGI IMG/M metagenome (GOLD analysis project Ga0193752, IMG submission 144924) | Soil microbial communities from a riparian zone of the East river system, Colorado, United States - H1c1 | ecosystem: Environmental > Terrestrial > Soil > Riparian zone | place: USA: East River... | reverse complement strand
GGCTACGGCGAGAGCACGACGACGTTCTACAGCGCGAAGGGCGGCGTGCTGGACACCTACCGCCGCTCCGGCATCGCGCGTGCGATGCTCCACCGGATGATGGACGAGGCCCGTGCGCTCGGCTACAGCCGCTTCGCCTACGACACCTTCCCCAACAAGCACCCGGGCATGACCGTGCTCGGGCTCGCGGAGGGGTTCACGGTCACGGCCTCGGGCTACAATGCCGCCTACCGCGACATCCGGATCCGGTTCGAGAAAGAGCTTTGAGTGATGGGTAATTGGTAATGGGTAATGAGCCTGCTCCCCCCTCGCTTTCTCCCAATCACTAATCCCCAATCACTAATCACTTTCCCGATGACCCCCCAGGATGCCGCCAAGCGAGCGGTCGGTGAGGCGGCGGCGGCGCTCGTGGAGGACGGGATGCGGCTCGGGCTTGGGACGGGCTCGACGGCCGCCATTGCGATCGAGGCCATCGGGCGGCGCGTGCGCGAGGAGGGGCTGCGTGTGGCCGGGGTGCCCACGTCGTTCGCCGCCGAGCGGCTGGCGCGGCAGCACGGCGTCCCGCTGCTGACGCTCGACACGCTGGGGCTCGAAGGGCTGGACCCCGGGGTCCCGGCGCTCGACCTCGCGCTTGACGGGGCCGACGAGGTGGATGGGGCACTCGACCTCACGAAGGGCCGCGGCGGCGCCCACACGCGCGAGAAGGTGGTCGCCGCGCTGGCCCGGCGGTTCGTCGTGCTGGCCGACCCCTCCAAAAAGGTGGAGCGGCTGGGCACGAAGATGCCGGTGCCGGTGGAGGTGCTGCCGATGGCGACGGCCGCCGTGGCCCGCGCGCTCCGCGACCTCGGGGCGCGGCCGGTGCTGCGCGAGGGGGGCGGCAAGGACGGCCCCGTCGTGACCGATCAGGGCTTCTGGATCCTGGACGCCCACTTCCCCGACGGCGTGGCCGACGCGGCCGAACTGGATGCGACCCTGCTCTACACCCCCGGCGTGCTCGACCACGGCCTGTTCATAGGACTGGCGACGGACGTGCTCATCGGCACCCCGGAGGGCACCGTGGAGCACCTTCGGCGTTCGTGATGAACCGCTCTCCTTCCCTGTCATCCTGAGCGCCAGCGAAGGATCTACCTCTCCACGGCGTTGAGCATCAGATAAGCGGAGCCCTTTTCCCCTCGCTGACCCTGTTCCGCCGCACGAAGGAGAGAGCGAGGGGGTCGGGTCGGATGCCACCCCCAGGTGTCTGCTCGTCTGTTGCTCAACGCTACGGAGCGGTAGATCCTTCGCTGGCGCTCAGGATGACAGGGGAAGGGGGAGGCTGCCTTGTTTGAGCGCCCTCTACACCGCCACGCGATCCTGCCTCCAGCGGCGGACGATGGCGACGAGGGCCAGACCAAGAAAGACCCCGGCCACGTCCGCCGCGAGGTCCTTCAGGTCAAAAAAGCGGCCGATGGGAGCGACGCGTTGCCAGACCTCGATCCCCAGACCAAAAAGAGCCCCGGCGAGGAGGGTGCGGAGGGCGCTCCACCCGGCACGCTGCCAGAGCACGGCGAGCACGGCGAAGCAGCCGAGGTGCCAGAGCTTGTCGTACGAGAGGAGGATGGAGTCGGGGAGGCTGTCGCCGGGTAGCGAGCAGGCGGCGAAGACGACGACGGTGCTCAGCACGGCGAGCCACAGGCGGCCCCGCGCCGAGTCGAACGGCACGCGCATCAGGGGGCGGGAGCGGCGGGCGGGCCGAAGCGCGCGTGGAGGACGTACGGGTAGAGCGCGGGGAGGTCCGACGCCAGCAGCGCCTCCGGCGCCCGGTCGCGGCCCCACCACTCGGCCGCCGCGCTGCCGACGTGGAGCGCCGCCACGGCGGCCTCGAAGGGGGGCGTGCCCTGCGCCAGCAGCCCCGCGATGGTCCCCGCCAGCACGTCGCCTGTGCCCGCCGTGGCGAGGGCAGGTTGTGGCGGCGGCCCGATGAACACCCGCCCGTCCGGGGCGGCAACGACCGAGGGCATCCCCTTGAGTAAAAGGACGGCGTCCCAGCGCGCGGCGAGGGTGCGGACGAGCCCGAGGCGGTCCGAGAGGTCCGGCGCTTCCTCGCCGAGGAGGCGGGCCAGTTCCCCCGTGTGAGGGGTGAGCACGAGAGGCGCCGAGGCGTCGGCGAGCTTGTCCGCGTGGCCCGCGAAGCTGGAGAGGCCGTCGGCGTCGAGCACCGTCGGAATGGGAAGGCGGCGGAGGAGGGCGCGGACGAACCGTTGCGTCTCGACCGTCTTGCCCAGCCCGCAGCCCACGACGGCGGCGTCGGCGGCCTTCAAGCGCTCAACGATGGCGTCGTAGGCCATGATGGCGAGGGTGCCGTCGTCGGTCTCGGGCTGGGGGTCCACCATCACCTCCACCCGCAGGGCGTCGAGGGTGGGGGCGGCGCTGCGGGGGGTGCAGCACACGACGGCGCCCGCACCCGCGCGGTAGGCAGCCCCCGTGGCGAGCGCGGCGGCGCCGGTGAAGGCGCGGCTGCCCGCAATGGCGAGCACGCGCCCGGCGGTGTACTTGTGGGCGTCGAGGGCGCGGCGCGGGAGGTGGGCGGCCACCCACGCGTCGGTGGCCCGCCACGCCACGGCGCCGTCGGCCAGCACCTGCGCCGGAATCCCGATCTCGGCCACGACGACCTCGCCCGCGAGGCGGGGGCCCGCGCCGAGGAGCAGCCCGGCCTTGAGGGCGGCGAAGGTGACGGTGAGCCGGGCCGTCACGGTACCGTCGGCCGCCGCGCCCGTGCTCGCGTCGAGCCCCGTGGGCACGTCGAGGGCGACGACGGGGGCCGCCTGCCGGGCCATCCAGGCGCAGAGGGCGCCGTAGGGGTCGCGGAGCGGGCCCGTGCTGCCAGTGCCCAGCAGGGCGTCCACGACGAGGTCGGGGTGGAGATTCCCGAGCGGGCGGGCGTCGTCGAGGGGCGCCACGGTGAGCCCGTCGTCGTCGTCGGCCAGCCCTTCCAGCGCGTCGAGGTTGGCGCGGGCGTCGTCGGTCGAAGGAGCGCCCGTGGTGAAGGCGCGCACGCGGGCGCCGCGGCCCCGGAGGATGCGGGCGACGACGAACCCGTCGCCGCCGTTGTTGCCGCGCCCGCACAGCACCACCACCTCACGCCCGTCCATTTTTCCAAAGGCCTCCTCTGCGGCGTCGCAGGCCGCTCGCCCCGCCGCCTCCATCAACTCCCGCCCCGGCAAGCCGCTTTCAATGGTGCGGCGGTCGGCCTCCCGCATCGCGGCAGCGTCGAGGACGGGGAGCAGGGACATCGGGGAATCTGGGGATCGGGGAATCTGGGAATCGGAAAGGCAGGGTAAAAGATCCGACGAGGGAGTTAGCAGTGTGGCCGTGGGCCGCCTTTCAATTCCCAGATTCCCGGTTTCCCAGATTCCCCGATCCCCTCACCTCCCTTCCTCCAGCCCGTCGGCGACGGCTTCGCCTGCGGCGAGGCGGAGGGTGCCGAGGTCGGTGTCCCAGCGGGGGCGGACGCGGAAGGTGCTGCGGAGCCACGCCAGCGGCTCCGGCGGGGCGTAGGGGGCGAGGGTGCCGCCGTCCCAGGCACCGTCGCCGTCGCGGTCGGCGAAGAGGCGGAGGCGGTAAGGGCCCGGGGGGAGGGTCGGGAACGAGAACGTGCCGTCGGGGCCGGTGCGGGCGATGAACGAGGGGCGCCCGCGCACGACGGGGCCGTCGGGGATCGCTTCCAGCACGACCGTTCCGTCGAGCCCCTCTACGCGCCCGAGGACGGCCCCCAGCGCGTCGGGCCCCGGTTGCACGAACCGCCGCGTGCGCGTCGTGTCGCCCACCGCGACGGCGACGCTGAAGCGGGGGGCTTCGACGAGCAGCCGCAGCGTCACCGCGTCGGTGTTTTCGAGGGTGTAAGGGAGGGCCGCACCCGCCGGGTCGCGCACGGCGATCCGGGCGCGGGCTTCGTCCGTCGTGAGCGGGAGGGTAAAACGGACCCCGGGGCGCTCGCCCGGCCGGAGCACCAGCGCCGAGTCGGCCGCCGTGGGGACGGTGGGGAGGAAGGCGGCAAAGCGGGCCTGCGCCGTGTCCGGCACCGCCGACGGGGTGAAGCCGCGCGCGAACGGGGCGGCGGCGTTGCCGACGGAGTCGCGCACGGCGCCCGCGCGGACGAGCCGGAGGGCGGGGCGCGTGCCTCCCGGTGCCGCCGCCACGCCCACGTACACCTCACGCGCGTCGTCGGGCCGCAGCCACACCCCCGTCACGACCGCGGCAGCGCCCTCGCGCAGGGAGTCCTCGACGGCCCAGTCGCCCGCCGCCGCGCTGTCGAGCCGCACGGGCTCATCGAAGCGGACGGTGACGACGCGCGCGGAGCGCCCCATGACGGTGCGCGCCTCGGGCCCCGTCGTGTCGGTGCGGGTGAGGAAGAAGACGGGGGCGCTCGGGGTGCCGGGTGGGCGGTTGCCGGGAGGGCGCTGGCCCGGCGGCGGTGCGCCCGGGGGCCGGTTGTCGGTTGGCGCGGCTTCTGTCGGCGGTCGGCGGTCGGCCGTCGGCGGTCCCTCGGCGGCAGCCGAGTCCGGCTCGACGGCGCGGAGCACGGGGGCCGGGGGGACGGCGAAGGGCTCCGTGGCGTCGGCGCGGCCGTTGCGGTTGCGGTCCGTCACGGCCACGACGAAGTAGGGGCCGGGGCGGAGGTAGTCGAGCGTGAAGGTGCCGTCGGTGCCCGTCTGCGTGCGGTAGTCCGGCGTCGCCGTGCGGGGGTCGGGGCGCAGGGTCGTATCGGCTGGGAGGCGGTAGGCGAAGACGGCGGTGCCGGCCGCGCCGCGGCCCGTGGCGGGTTCACGCACCAGCCCCCCGAGGCGGCCCCGGTCGATCCGGTCGCCCGTGGCGAAGGCGAGCGTGAGCGGGGCCGGGAGGGCGACGCCGTGGAGGTCGCGCAACTCCGTGCCCAGCGTGAGGACGTAGGTCACGTCGGCGCGGAGGCTGTCGAAGACGACCTCCGCCTCGTGCCCGCGCACCCGCACGTCGGGGGCGCGCTCGGGCGTGGGGGTGACCGTTAGGGCGCGGCGGAAGGCGGCCTCGTCCACGCGCTCCGAGAACGTGAGCACGACGCGGCGGTCGGCGACGCGCGTGGCGCCGGCCGCGGGCACGCTCGCCGTGAGCTGCGGCGGCGTGCGGTCCTCCGGCCCGCCGCTCGGCCGGAGCGGTGTCGCGCAGCCCGCCGTCAGCAGACAGAGGGCGAGGGCCGGCAGGCGGAGGACGGAGCGCAGAGGGCGGGGGGACACGCGGTCACAAAAGAGGCGGGGCCGCCCGGTCAACCCGAGCAGCCCCGCCGAAGTTATCCGTCTTCTGTCTTCCGCCTTCTGTCCTCAGGTTTCCCCGGGCGTCAGGCGTAGATGCCGCGCATGCGGAGCGCGTCGGCCACCTTCTTGATGGCGATGACGTAGGCCCCGATGCGCATGGAGACGTTGTACTCCTCCTTGGCGCCGTACACCTTCTCGAACGCCTCGCGCATCATCCGGTCGAGCCGGCGGTTGACGCGGTCGGCCGTCCAGAAGTAGCCCTGGCGGTCCTGCACCCACTCGAAGTAGGAGACCGTCACACCGCCCGCGTTGGCGAGGATGTCCGGGATCACGAGGACGCCGTTGGCCTCCAGGATCGTGTCGGCCTCCGGCGTCGTCGGGCCGTTGGCGCCCTCGGAGACGATCTTGGCCTTGACGTTGGCGGCGTTCTTCCCGGTGATCTGGTTCTCCTTGGCGCAGGGCGCGAGCACGTCGACCTCGAGGGCGAGGAGTTCCTCGTTCGAGATCGGCTCGGCGCCGCCGTAGCCCTCCAGCGAGCGGCCGTGGCTCTCGGCGTAGCGGACGGCGTCCTCGATGTCGATGCCGTTGGCGTTGTAGTACCCGCCCGAGACGTCGGAGACGGCGACGATCTTGCAGCCCTGCTCGCGGAGGAGCTGGGCGCCGATCGAGCCGACGTTCCCGAAGCCCTGCACGGCGACGGTCGACTGGCTCGCGCGGAGGCCGATCCGCTCCATCGCCGCGAGCGTGGTCGTCATCACGCCGCGGCCGGTGGCCTCGCGGCGCCCGGCCGAGCCGCCGAGGATCAGCGGCTTGCCCGTGACGACGGCGGTCTCGGTGCGGCGGACGTGCATGGAGTACGTGTCCATGAGCCACGCCATGATCTGCTCGTTCGTGTTCATGTCCGGCGCCGGGATGTCCTTATCCGGCCCGAACACGTCCATGAGGTTGGCCGTGTAGCGGCGCGTCATCCGCTCCAGTTCGCCGGAGCTCATCGTCGAGGGGTCGCACGTGATGCCGCCTTTGGCGCCACCGAACGGCACGCCGACGACGGCGCACTTCCACGTCATCCACGCCGCGAGCGCCTTCACCTCGTCGAGGTCCACGTCGGGCGCGAACCGGATGCCGCCCTTCGAGGGCCCGAGCACCTCGTTGTGGATCACGCGGTAGCCCTGGAAGACGCGGATGCTCTTGTCATCCATCGACACCGGCACGCTCGTGATGTGGATGCGGCTGGGGCTCTTGAGGTACTCGTAGAGGCCCGGGTCGAGGTCGATGAGCTCGGCGGCGTAGTCGAACCGCTCCATCATCGACTGGAACGGGTTGTCGTGGTCGAGGATGGGGCCGGGCTCCTGGTACACGGCCTTCTTACGGACGTCCTGCTTGAGCGGCATGACGGGGTCGGCGGGGACCGCCGGGTTGGTCTAGAGGGGCAGCGAAGTTACCGGGGCCATTTTGCGGACCCCGTAGGCAGGCGGTGAAGATAGAGCGGAAGCGCTTCCAGCCCTGCGGGGAGGAGGAGAGGAAGAAAGGCGGCGGGTCTCGCCAATCCTGCGCCCCCCGCTTCCCTCGCATCGGGCTTCGCCCTCACGACTCGGAAAGCTGTCCCCCTCATGAATGAGGGGGACAGCAATACCCCCCGTGAGCGGAGCGATGGGGGGTATTGCGGGGGGCGCTGCTGTTGCTGCGGCCTTCTGTCCCGCCGCATTCCGTCCCCCCTCCCATCCACTCCCCCGGGTCTTCCGATCTTCCCTTCTTCCTCTCCTCCTCTCTGCTCCCCGATGACGCGCGCCCGCCTCAAGGAGATCGCCGCGCTGGGGCGCCGCCGCGAGCGCGAGCGGCTGGGGGCGTTTCTGGTCGAGGGGCTCCGCTCCGTCGAGGCCGCCGTTGCGGCGGGGGCGCCGCTTGTGGAGGTGCTCGTGACGGAGGCCGCCGCGGCCGACCCCCGCACGGCGGCGCTGCTGGCGCGCACGGCGGCCCCCGTCTACACCGTGGCCGCGCGCGACCTCGACCGCATCTCGGACGCGCAGACGGCGCAGGGCGTCGTCGCCGTCGCGCGACCCGTGGCCCGCGACCTGGCGGGCGGGGACGTGGGCGAACTCGCCGGGATGGGGGCCGTGGTGCTCCTCGACGGCGTGCAGGACCCCGGCAACGTCGGCACGGTCATCCGCACCGCGGCGTGGTTCGGCGCCGACGCCGTCGTGGCGGGGCCGGGCACGGCCGACGTGGAGAGCCCGAAGGTCGTCCGCGCCGCGATGGGGGGGCTGTGGGACGTGCGGCTGGCCCGCACGCCCGACCTGCCTGCCACGCTCGACAGCCTGCGGGCGGCCGGGTTCGCCGTCTACGGCGCCGACCTCGAAGGCGAGGACGCCGCCGCGTGGCGCCCGGCAAGCCCCGCCGCACTCGTGCTGGGGAGCGAGGCCCACGGGCTCTCCGAAGAGACAAAGGCCCGGCTCGACGGCGCCGTCCGCATCGGTGCTCCCCATGTGGGTGACGGAGCGCGCGGGGTGGAGTCGCTGAACGTATCGGTCGCCGCGGGCATCCTCCTGCACGGCTGGCTCGGGGGCGTGGGGTAGGACAGCGGGGCGGGCGTAGAAGTCAGGAAAGGCTTGAAGAAGAAACGGTGAGGTGGCCCGTTAGCCCGGCTCACCCAACCCACTTCAGGCCATGCGTCTGAACCTCCGCCCCTCCTGGGGCTTTCTCACCCCCCTCCTCCTCCTCGCCGTGCTCGCGGGCTGCCGAAGCTCCTCCGACACGGTGGAAGAGGCGGACACCGTGTACTACGAACCGGCGCCCTACCCGGCCCAGTCGCTGGACCGGGCGTTCGCAGACGGGGCGCCCGTGGACCGTGAGGGCTACGCGGCCATTGAGGAGGTCGGCTTCCGCAGCCCGATCGCCGCGCCGCTCTCCACGTTCTCCATCGACGTGGACGCCGCGAGCTACACCAACACGCGCCGGTTCCTCGCCGAAGGGCGGCTCCCGGTGCCCGACGCCGTGCGCGTCGAGGAGTTCGTCAACTACTTCACCTACCGATACCCCGAGCCCGAGGGGGAGCACCCGTTCTCGCTCACGACGGACGTGACGGTGGCCCCGTGGGCCCCCGCGCACCGGCTCGTGCGCGTGGGGTTGCAGGCCCGCCACATCGACACGGCCGACCTCCCGCCGAACAACCTCGTCTTCCTCATCGACGTGTCGGGCTCGATGAACGACCCGAACAAGCTCCCGCTGCTCGTCCGCAGCTTCCGGCTCCTCGTGCAGCAGCTCCGCCCGGAGGACCGCGTCGCCCTCGTGGTCTATGCCGGGGCGGCGGGCGTGGTGCTGCCGCCCACCCCGGGCGACGAGCAGCAGACGATCCTCAACGCCCTCGACCGGCTGGAGGCCGGCGGTTCGACGGCCGGTGGTGAGGGGCTCCGCCTCGCCTACGCTGTCGCCCGCGAGCACTTCAACCGGCAGGGCAACAACCGCGTGATCCTCGCCACCGACGGCGACTTCAACGTGGGGCCGTCCTCCGACGCCGAGATGCGGCGGCTGGTGGAGGAGGAGCGGGAGGGGGGCGTGTTCCTCTCCGTGCTGGGCTTCGGGACGGGCAACCTCCAGGACGCCAAGATGGAGGAGATGGCGCAGTACGGGAACGGCAACTACAGCTACATCGACTCCCTCCAGGAGGGCCGCCGCGTGCTCGTGCAGGAGATGGGCGGGACGCTGCTGGCCGTGGCGAAGGATGTGAAGATCCAGGTGGAGTTCAACCCGGCCACGGTGGCGGGCTACCGGCTCATCGGGTACGAGAACCGGGTGCTGCGCGACGAGGAGTTCGCCGACGACACGCGCGACGCCGGGGAGATCGGGGCGGGTCAGTCCGTGACGGCGCTCTACGAGATCGTCCCCGCCGGTATGGCCGTCCCCACGAGCGACGGCGGCGGCGCGGCGCCCCCGCCCGCCGACCTCCGGTACCAGACCCGCGAGGTGCGGGCGGACGTGGCGGCGGACGAACTGCTCACCGTGCGGGTTCGCTACAAGCCCGCCACCGGCCCCGGTCAGTTCGCCGACGCGAGCGTGACCCTCGGGCACACCGTCCGCGACACGCCGGTCAGCATCGCGGCGGCGCCGGAGGACGTGCGCTTCGCGGCGGGCGTGGCCGCGTTCGGGATGCTGCTCCGCAACTCGGACTACCGCGGCGAGGCGACGTGGACGATGGCGCGCAGGCTCGCGGCCGGTGCCCTCGGGCAGGACCCCGACGGCTACCGCACCGAACTCGTCGGCCTCATCGGGACCGCCGAGGCGCTGGCCGACGAGGCCGCGCGGAACGCCCCGTACGGTGCCCCGCAGGCGACGCACTGACGATCAGCCCCTCGCTCCTCTTCACCCGGGGGGCGAGGGGCTGAAAGAAGCCGCCCGCTCCTCCTCCCGGGGAGGGGCGGGTCGCGTTTTATGTGCGACGCCTACGGTTCAGGACTTCCGCGCGACCGCTCAGGGGCGATAGCGCGGAAAAAAGGGCATAGGGGCCGGCATGGGCGGATTATCGCCTTGAAGAGGGAGCCGGGGGTCCGCACGTTAGGGCGTGCTCATCAAACCCCCTCCGCAATGACCCGTTTGCTTCACCCCTTCACCCTCCTCGCCCTCGCCGTCCTGCTCGTCGGCCTCTCCCCGCCCGCCCGGGCGCAGGGCACCGGGACCCTCGCCGGGCGCGTCACCGACGACACGGGCATGGGCCTTCCCGGTGCCAACGTCATCATCGACGGGACGAGCCTCGGGGCCGCGACCGACGCGGACGGACTCTACCGCATCATCGGTGTCCCCGTCGGGACGTACAGCGTGACAGCGTCGTTCACCGGGTTCCGCTCGGTGCAGCAGACGGGCGTCGCGATCAACAACGGGTACACCCGGACCCTCGACTTCTCCCTCGCCCCGGGTGACATCGAACTCGGATCGGTCGAGGTCGTCTACGTGCGCCCGCTCATTCAGGCCGACGCCCTCGGCGCCCCACGCGTCGTATCCGGCGACGACATCGCCGCGCTCCAGAGCGGCGTCACCACGACGGAGGGGACGAACGACCTCTTCATCCGCGGGGGCCGTGAGCAGGAGGTGTCCTACTTCGTCAACGGGGTGCGGGTGAACCTGGGGGACCTCCCCGTGGCCCCCGCCGACCGCGAGGGCTACGCCCCCATCGAGGAGGTCGGCTTCCGCATGCCCACGGCGGCCCCGCTCTCCACGTTCTCCATCGACGTGGACGCGGCGAGCTACGCCAACGTCCGCCGCTTCCTCACCGCGCGGCGGCTGCCGGTGCCGGACGCCGTGCGCGTCGAGGAGTTCGTCAACTACTTCTCCTACCGCTACCCCGAGCCCGAGGGCGACCGCCCGTTCTCCGTCACGACCGACGTGACGGTGTGCCCGTGGGCCCCCGCGCACCGGCTCGTGCGCGTGGGGCTCCAGGCGCGCCACATCGAGCGGGACCACCTGCCGCCGAACAACCTCGTCTTCCTCATTGACGTGTCGGGCTCGATGCAGTCGGGGGACAAGCTTCCGCTCCTCGTGCGGAGCCTGCGGCTGCTGGTGCAGCAACTCCGCCCCGAGGACCGCGTGGCGATGGTCGTCTACGCCGGGGCGGCGGGCGTCGTGCTGCCGCCCACGTCGGGCGACGAGCAGCAGACGATCCTCGCCGCGCTCGACCGGTTGGAGGCCGGCGGCTCCACGGCGGGCGGCGAAGGGCTCCGCCTCGCCTACCGCGTGGCGCGCGAGCACTTCGACCCGCAGGCGAACAACCGCATCATCC
>Ga0193752_1003377_pt1 | contig 11035 bp, 8 predicted proteins | sample H1c1metaG_FD_144924 | JGI IMG/M metagenome (GOLD analysis project Ga0193752, IMG submission 144924) | Soil microbial communities from a riparian zone of the East river system, Colorado, United States - H1c1 | ecosystem: Environmental > Terrestrial > Soil > Riparian zone | place: USA: East River... | reverse complement strand
CCAAATTTCCAAATTGATACATTGAAGCGTCAAAATTAAAGCATTAGCTTCAGTAATTATAATATCCTTTTTTCGTCTTCCTCCCCAATTCGCCCTTATCACATTTTTCTTTTTGTATGAAAGAAGGTTTTAACCTTTCAGGTTTTCCCAGTGCTCCATATACGGAATTACTCACGGCATAGTTGATATCATTTCCAATAAGGTCCATGAGCCGGAAGGGACCCATTTTAAATCCTGTGGCTTCAAGAAGGGTATCTATTGTTTCAATATCGGCTTCCCCTTTTTCAAGCAATCTCAGTGCTTCAATATAATACGGTCTTGCTACATGGTTTACAATAAACCCGGGCGCATCTTTACATAGTACTGGTGTTTTATCCAGTCTTTTTGCAAGTTCGTATAAGGTATCAATTACTTCCTGTCTTGTATCTGTTGCTTTTACTATCTCAACCAGTTTCATTACCGGGGCGGGATTAAAAAAATGCATTCCTGCAATACGGCCGGGATGCATTACGCCCTTTGCGATCGACGAAACAGATAAGGAAGAAGTATTGGTTGCGAAAATGGTTTCACTATGATTCACTTCTGCAAGCTGATTGAACATTGCTATCTTGATTGCAGTATCTTCTACAATAGCTTCAATGATAATATCAGCAATGCAGTTATTGATATCCCCTGTTAAAATGATGCGATCGAGTGCCTGCTGTTTTTGCTCTGCTGTTATCCTGCCTTTTTCAAAAGAAATTTGTAACCCTTTTTCGATAGAGTTTTTTCCTTTTTCAAGCATGGTTTTATTCACGTCGAAAAGGATGGTACTAAAACCTGAAACTGCACAGGTTTGGGCAATACCAGTTCCCATAGTACCGGCGCCGCATATACAGATTGCTTCTATCATATATTAATCTGCTAAAATGTGCTAATGTGTTAATTTGAAAATTTGAAAATGGAAAACGATGTATTTAATTTTCAAATTTTCAAATTTTCAAATTAGCACATTAAATAGCGGGTATAAACTGTCTCAAAAACCTCAGATCGTTCTCACTGAATAATCGAATATCATTAATGCCGTATCTCAGCATGGCGGGCCTTTCGATACCCATTCCAAATGCAAAGCCGGTATATTTATTCGGGTCGATATGGCAATTCTCCAGCACTTTGGGATGTACCATTCCGCAGCCAAGAATCTCGAGCCATCCTGTTTTTTTACAAACAGCACATCCTTCGCCATGACAGATCAGGCATTGGATATCCATTTCTGCACTGGGTTCTGTAAAAGGGAAATAGCTCGGACGGAAACGGATCTTTATATCGCGGCCATACATTTCCTGCACAAAAAAGTAAAGTGTCTGTTTAAGATCGGCGAACGACACATTCTCATCAACATACAGTCCTTCTATCTGATGAAAAAAACAATGTGATCGCGCACTTACTGTTTCATTGCGATATACTCTTCCAGGGCAAATGATGCGGATTGGCAGTGGCTGCGTTTCCATTGCCCTGATCTGCGTATTGCTGGTATGTGTTCTTAATAACCAATCGGTACCACCAACCGATTGCTGGATATAAAAGGTATCCTGCATATCCCTTGCAGGGTGATGTTCAGGAAGATTGAGTGCGGTAAAATTATGCCAGTCATCCTCTATCTCCGGTCCTTCTGCAACAGAGAAGCCTAAACGCTGAAAAATAGAGATCACCTGGTTAAGGAACAGGTGTATGGGATGAAGGCTTCCTAAAGGCAGCGGTTCGCCGGGAAGACTAAGATCGATAGCTGGCGATGCTTTGGTACCCATGGAACTTTCCAGCTGAACTTTCCAGGTCTCATATTTTGTTTCAGCCAGTTGTTTGAATTCATTAAGAATAAGACCAAACTCCTTTTTCTGAGTTGGCGGCACATTTTTCATTTCAGTAAAAAGATTCTTTACTATCCCTTTACTACCAAGAAATTTTATCCGGTAAGCTTCGAGCGATTCAGCTCCATTTGCGGGCATGGTTTCTATTTCCTGCCTGTAAGCTTCAATCTGTTGTAACAATTGCTCCATCGGGCAAAGATAATCAATGTGCTAATTTGGAAATTTGGAAATTTGAAAATGGAATACAGCTTTAGCCAGGAAACGCGTATTTCATTTCCAGATTTCCAAATTTCCAAATTTCCACATCAATCTTTCCCCTAATTTGCAATCATGACTGATATTTTACGTATTGGCGATTTTCTTGATCCGGTTCAACCCGAAATATTATCGGATGATAAGGGATATAAAGATGGGCAGATCGGTAAAAAAATAAACCTGGGTGAGGAAGATTTCCCGGATGTTTTACAGGCCGATATCATTTTTGTCGGTTGCGGCGAACAAAGAGGAAAAAAGCCAGGGAATACGGATAATAAAAGCCCCGACAGGATAAGACAGCATTTGTATTCCATGTTCTTCTGGCATACTGATCTGCACCTTGCAGATATTGGGAATGTAAAACCCGGAGCTATTCTTAGCGATACCTATGCCGCATTAAAAATGATCGTTAGTGAGCTGGTGGGTATTGGTAAAACGGTTATCATCCTGGGGGGTTCGCATGATCTTACGCTGGCACAGTATGGCGTGTATGCAGGTAATAAAAAGATAATAGATGCTGTTTGCGTGGATGCGCTTATTGATCTTGATATCGACTCGCTTTCGCGTAATGATAATTTTTTGATGGAGATGCTGACCGATGAGCCGAATTATATCAGGCATTATAATCATATCGGATTTCAGAGTTATTATGTTCATCCGCATATGCTGGAGACCATGGATAAACTTAGATTCGATTGCTTCAGGGTTGGTCAGGTTAAAGAGAATATGGAAGAAATGGAACCGGTGATCCGCAATTCGCAGTTATTCAGTTTTGATATATCGGCCATTGCCAATGCATATGCGCCTGCCAATACCTTATCACCAAATGGGTTTAATGGAGAAGAAGCCTGTGTGTTGCTGCGTTATGCAGGTATGAGCCCAAGCATAAATACAATCGGTATTTATGGGTATGAAGTATCGAAAGATAAAGAAGACCTCACCGCCAAACAGATCGCGCAGATGATCTGGTATGCACTGGATGGAAGAAGCCGTGGAAAGCGCGAAGCGAAACTCGAAGAAAAAGAATCTTTTAACGAATTCCATATGGTGTTTGCAGAAGTGGAGACCGTGTTTCTTCAAAGTAAAAAAACAGGCAGATGGTGGATGCAACTCCCCGATAAAAAGTTTATAGCCTGTTCCTATAAAGATTATTTACAGGCAGGAAGCAATGAAATACCCGAAAGATGGATGCGGGCACAGGAGAGAAGCTAACTAATGCTAATGTGAAGATGTGTAAATGTGAAGATGTGAAAATGAAGGCCGCGACATTTAATACGCACGATTCACCATTCACGATTCACCATTCACGATTCACCTCACGACTGCTGCCTCAATTGACAATTAACAATAATAAATATCCCAATAACAATGACTCTCAAACTAATTTTCCGTATCACTATATCAACGCTTCTTATTTCCTGCTCTGCGGGCAAACAGTTCAGTAAATCAGTGCAGACTGATCTTGTGCGTGATTCTTCTCTTATAAATGCGCATATTGGTATCAGTATCTATGATCCTTCTGAAAAAAAATATTTATATGATTACCAGGGCGACAAATATTTTGTTCCTGCTTCAAACAACAAGATACTGGCCTGTTATGCAGCCATGAAATACCTGGGCGACAGTATTCCGGGAATACATTATTTTGAAAATGATACCGCCGTCTTCCTGATACCCACCGGCGACCCCAGCCTTTTGCATTCCGATTTTGCTTCACAGCCCGTAATCGATTTCCTTAAAAAACAAAAAAAGCCTTTATATATAACCGATCGCAACTGGAGAGATGGCGAACTTGGAAGCGGATGGTCATGGGATGATTATAACGCCAATTATATGGTGGAAAGAAGTCCGCTTCCCATATATGGTAACATTATAAAATGGGTACAGGAAAAAGACGATAAGCCCAAACCCGCCAACAGCGAATTTGACCAGTCGGTTTCCATTTATTCCATTCCCGAAGTAGACTGGAAAGTGAGATTTAATACAGATCCCGAAAGAAAGACTTTTTATGTACAGCGTATGCGGGCCGAAAATGTATACCAGATAACCCAGGGAACAGAAAAAAGAAAAGAACAGGAAGTGCCTTTTGTTACCAATGGACTTCAGTCGGCCCTGCAACTGTTACCCGATACAATCGGTAAAACCATCAGCCTGCTGCCTGCCGACCGCAGAATGAATTTCACGGAAGGCCTCAAAACAATTTATTCAAGGCCAACGGATTCGATATTGGTGCCGATGATGCACCGGAGTGATAATTTTTTTGCAGAGCAGATGGTTTTGATGGTATCTAATGAAAAATTGGGTGTGATGAGTAACCGGAGAATAGCCGATACTATGTTCAAAACCGATTTTAAGGATCTGCCACAGCGTCCGAGATGGGCCGACGGAAGCGGGTTGAGCCGGTTCGACTTATATACTCCTCAGGATTTTATCGCCATCCTTATGAAAATGGAGCAGGAATTTGGTATGGACCGTATAAAACGGGTATTTGCAACCGGCGGAACGGGAACCCTGGCCAGTTTTTACAAGCAGGATAGCGGGTATATTTTTGCAAAAACCGGTACTCTTTCAGGAGTAGTAGCTTTAAGTGGATTTTTGTATACTAAAAAGAATAAACTACTCATATTTTCCGTTCTCGTTAATAACCATCAAAGCAATGCAACCACTATCCGGCGAAAGGTAGAAGCGGTTCTTACTGCCGTTCGTCAGAAATACTGATGGTTTTAACCGAAATTCTTACTCCCAACCCAACGTTTCATTACCTGTATCCGTATATAGGTATGAAATTAACTGTTTGATTGACAACTGTTTTTGAGTAACCCTGCTTGATCATTGTTAGAAGTTAAAAAATAATACCCAGGAGTATTTGTCAGGCAATCCGGCCGATATAGAAGTGATTAACGGTTGTATTAACAATGACCGTAGGTCCCAGGAACAGTTATACAAACAGTTTTATGGGTCTATGATGTCTATTTGCCTACGATATACGCGGAATTCTGAGGATGCCATTGAGGTATTGCACAATGGCTTTTTGAAGGTTTATAAGAATATCCATACATATACCAGCTCCAAAGCATCATTATATACCTGGATCAGAACGATAGTTGTTCATACCGCTATAGACTTCATAAGACAAAGAGAAAAGCTCTTTACAAAGGTTGAGCTCGATAAAGTAGAAGATCCCCATATTGATAGTGATGCGGTTCAGAAAATGTCAGCCCGGGAATTATTGAAATTAGTACAGCAGTTGCCAACAGCGACTCAGGCGGTGTTTAATTTATATGTAGTAGAGGGGTACAATCACAGGGAAATAGGAAACCTGTTAGGAATAAGCGAGGGTACCAGTAAATGGCACCTTAGCCAGGCCCGTAAACAATTACAAAAATTATTACAAACCCTGCAAGTGTAAGCTGATGAATGATCAACAACGATATGAAAGAGATCTGGCAAACAAACTGCAGCAGTTGCCGTTACCTGATATAGAGGATTCGTGGCTGCAGATGAAGAGTTTGCTGGATAAAGAAATGCCCAGAAGAGGCGGATGGTTCCGTCGTAACCGATGGTGGGGACTAGGTATTCTCGCCGGTATTCTTTTTATGAGTGGGTGGCTCATTACATTGAATCGCTCCGAAAAAGATATCGTGCGCCGACGCGCTGATTCAAGTGAAAAAAGCATTTCTGTTGAAACAGAAAATGCCACAGGCTCCTCAACGGCTGTTCCCGTTACAGGAGAAAAAAATACAGCAGCCTCCAATAAGGAATCGCCTGTAAAGCCGATAGTTGATAAAGCAACATCAACAGAAGAAAAAACAGCAACAGCAAAAACTAACAGTAATAAAAATCCGAAAACGAATGATGAAATTTTACACAGCAGAATAAAACAGGAAGACGCGATCACTACAACAGAAAAAACTACCACTGCAAAAACGAATTCACGCAAAAATAAAAATGCGGCCGATAAGTCAACTGTGGAATCAGAGGGAAGAAATGGTTCTGACCGGCCGGAAAGCAACAAGTCACACACAAAGCCATCTGGTAAGAATATGGTTTCCGGCAGCACAGGCGGTGCTGATAAAAAAACTGTCGGCAGTAACAAGCCAATACAGGACCAATCACAACTTGCAAATGCATCGGCCAGTGTAGGCGATCCGGATTACAGTGATATAAAAATGACTGCTGATAATGCGCTGAGTTATCAGACATCTCTGCTGATAAAAGATTCTATCAATAAAGAATATGCCGACCAGGTAAAAGTGGGGAAGATAACGAAGATGAGAAATGGCAAACCAGTAAAATACAAGGCACCTTATACTTCCGTGGGAAGAAATTTTGCGATAGGTCTTTCATTGCCACTGGGTTTCCCTTTGGGTGATCAAAAGCCATTGGGATATAATATTAACGCAGGGGCGAATACGACTTCAGATTATCTTCCTTCTCCGCATATTCAGTATCATTTTAATGACAGGGCTTATCTGCAGTCGGAGATACAGTTGATGTCGCCTCAATTTATACGGCCTGTGCTTCTTTCTTATCAGAAAACGGATGTTCCGATGAGGAATATAACCATCTACAATTCCATTTATGCAAGAAAACTTTACTATTTCAATGTACCGCTAAGTATGCATTATAGTCCTTTCAAGAATTTTTATCTGGGAACGGGTCTTCAGTTTTCTTCCCTGTTGAGTGGTGTAGCTATGTTTGAAGAGCAGCGAACAGGAATGGTAAGGGCAGACAGTCTTTATTCGGTTCGATATGCAAGGTTTAAGAATGATACGGTATCCAATAAACTAAACGGCTCCGAATTCAGATTGATGATGGATGCAAACTATTACTGGAACAGGTTTACAGTTGGCCTTCGATATAATCAGGCCTTAAGCAATTATGTAAGCCTGAGGATATCTCCTGTTTCACCGACTATCGCTGATAAAAATAAATCGTTGCAGTTTTATCTGAGATATAATTTGTGGGAAGATAAAAAGAAAGTTGGGGCAAAGAAGATGAAAGGGTTAGCGGTTAAATAATGTAGCCTGAAATTCATTTCGGGCGTTTCACCATTACTTGAATCATAAATTTAATCATCCCCCGGTTATCCAAACTTGCCCGAAATAAATTTCGGACTACATTTTCTGACGTCGTTGCTTAAAAAAACCTGACCAAGATGATAAATCAAGTCAGCTTTGATCTATTGAATGGTTATATATTGAAATTTGAAGCTTCCGAAAACTTAACGGATGTATTTGAGGAAAATTCGCCATTTACTCAATTAACTATATTAGATTTTGATAACTGCTTTTTTCAAGAGAATAGCTACATTCTATTGATTTCCACAAATTTGATTTTTAGATTTGAATCCCGAAAGGACGTTGAGATATTTCTTATTAAGGTTGTGTTTTTTAATATACATCAAGTCAATAGGGTAGTATTTTTTGAGCGACTTGAGAAAGAAGAACTCCATGACCTTCTTATTGGAAAGAATCGGTTAACTCTTAATAGGCAGCTTAGCAGAGCTAGAGATTTTGATGTTTATTTATTTGACAACACAAAAGTCTTTTCCGCGGATGTATATGGGCGAGGTGGTGAATTATATCAAAATATGGATGACTACCTTGCCATATTAAAGTATGTTATTGAAGCGATTTAAATGTGAAAATGCGATCAGCGCTTGAATAACTGCGCCAGGTAATCTTTCTTAAATTCTATATAAGTCGGAATACCACTCGTATTAATATTCGGCTGAGCACATCTGAAAAGATCATTCACCAACGCTTCCATTTCTTTTTCTTCAAGATACTGTCCTGCTTTTATTGCATGCTGATTGGCGAGGGAACGAACGAGTTTTTCGCGCTTAGAAAATTTAAGTTCATTACTGAAATGCTTGAACTGTTCGAGCAGGTTTTCAATAGATACGCGTTCATCACCCTGTATCATATCGGCGGGAGTGCCCTGTATTACAAAACTGTCTTTGCCAAAAGGTTCTACCAGGTAACCTAATTGATTCAGGTCGGGGATCAGGTCGTGTAATAAAGCGGTATCCTGTGCAGATAATTGAAGCGTTACCGGGAATAATAATCTTTGAGCAGCCATTGAACTGCCATGACCTGCTGTAGTATATCGTTCATATAATATACGCTCATGTGCTGTTTGCTGATGAATAAGAATAAAACCTCTGTTGGTAGAAGCGATCACATAAGTATTCATTAACTGCAAAAAACCGGCATCATCCAATACTTTTAATTCTATTTTTCCGGCGGTGATGGAATGCTGGTATTCGAAACCGTCGCCTGTCTGTTCTTCTTTTTTTAATTTATCGAGAAGGGATTCAAATTTTTCGGAAGGTTCTGCTGTTTCTTCGCGTCCGGTTCCTTCATAAAAATCTTTCCAGTGTTTTAACTCACTTTTTTCGGAAGGCTGTATAAAATGAGCCTGATTTTTTTGCGAGAAATTTTTATAAAGATCCGAAGCGGCTGCCGCAGCCTGTTTGTCGGCAGTAAAAGGTTGCGTTACGGCATCGAGTTGCTGAATACCAGGATCAAGATCAAATTCCAGTGTAGGAGTGATACTGAATTGAGCGAGCGCATGTTTTACGGCCGACTGAATAAAAGCGTAGATGATCTTTTCGTCTTCAAATTTTATTTCCTGTTTGGTAGGATGAACGTTTATATCAACCTGCGAAGGATCGAGATCAATAAAAAGAACATATAACGGAAAGCTGTCCTGTGCAATCATTTCCTGGTAAGCATTCATCACCGCATGATTCAGATAAGGACTTTTTATAAAACGATTGTTTACAAAAAAGTACTGATCGCCCCGTGTTTTTTTCGCAGTATCCGGCTTGCCAACAAAGCCGTAGATATTCATATAGTCTGTCTTTTCCTGAACAGTTACCAGCTTTGCATTATAATGATTGCCCAGAATCTGTATTATTCTTTGTTTAAGCGACCCTTTCTCCAAATGAAAAACCTGTTGCCCGTTACTTGTAAGCGAAAAGAAAAGCTCGGGAAATGCCAGCGCTACGCGAATAAATTCATCTACTATATGTCGCATTTCGGCGGCATTGCTTTTTAAAAAATTCCTGCGTGCAGGAACATTAAAAAAAAGATTTTTCATAGCAATGCTGGTACCCTGAGTGTAAGCAACAGGCTCCTGCAGTTTTACCAGGCTGTTCTCAATTTCAATATAGGTTCCCGCTTCGTCGGCTTTTCTTTTTGTTTTCAATTCCACCTGTGCTACTGCCGCAATAGAAGCGAGCGCCTCGCCTCGGAAACCCATGGTACGAATACGGAAAAGATCATCGATATTTTTTATTTTGGAAGTAGCATGCCGCTCAAAACACATCCGGGCATCGGTATCACTCATTCCATTGCCATTATCTATTACCTGGATAAGTGATTTACCGGCGTCATTCACAAAAAGCTTTATTTCGGTAGCGCCTGCATCCACAGCATTCTCCAGCAGTTCCTTAACTGCACTTGCCGGCCGCTGAATCACTTCACCTGCAGCGATCTGGTTGGCAATATTATCCGGTAATAGTTGTATGATGTCTGTCAAAACTTCTTATTGATGAGGGGAGCAAATTTACGGTAAATTTGCCGACTTAAAGACATAGAAGAAGTAACCGCAGAGGCGCAGAGAACGCAGAGGGCCGCAGAGAAAATCGCCTCTGCGGCCCTCCGCGTTCTCTGCGCCTCTGCGGTTACCCTGAAATTCGTTAATTTGAGAAAATTTTGAAGTTAATTCCCCAGTATGAAGTATTTCTTTTTTTGCCTCTCTCTGATAGCAACTATTACAACCCGGGCCCAGCGTGAAAATAAATGGGTAGACAGTGTTTTTAATACGCTCAGTAAAGATGAAAAGATCGCGCAGCTGATGGTAGTGCGTATGTCATCATTCAGTGGTTCCGGCGCCTCAAGACAAGCTATTTTTTTTGAGAAAGAAGTGGAAGAAGCCGTAAGGAAATATAATATCGGCGGCATTTGTCTTTTCCAGGGCGGACCAATAAAACAAGCCAGTCTCATAAATAAATATCAATCCATATCTAAAACTCCGATACTGATCGCAATCGATGCAGAGAATGGAGTTGGTATGAGGTTCGATAGTGTTGCCGGTCTTCCACGCCAGATGATGATGGGAGCTGTACAGGATCCGGCTCTGATATATGAATACGGTAAGGTTGTGGGTGAGCAATGCAAGCGGATAGGTATTCATGTAAACTATGCGCCTGTAGTAGATATCAATAACAATCCTAACAATCCTGTTATCAATGACCGTTCATTCGGAGAAGATAAATATAAGGTCGCTTCATTTGCTATCCAGTATATGAAAGGTATGCAGGATGTGGGAGTAATGGCATGTGCCAAACATTTTCCGGGTCATGGTGATGTAGATGTGGATTCACACCACGATCTTCCTGTTATCAATAAAAGCCGTGCGCAACTGGATTCATTGGAGCTGTACCCTTTTCGCCAGTTGTTTCAGGCAGGTGTAGGTAGCGTGATGGTGGCTCATTTATCAATTCCCGCTATTGACAACACTGCAAATAAACCCACTTCCATTTCTTTTAATAACGTAACCACACTTCTCAGAAAAGAACTCGATTATAAGGGCCTCACATTTACCGACGCACTCGAAATGCAGGGAGTGGCCAAATATTATCCTGATGGAGCCGCTTCGGTACAGTCGCTGATAGCTGGTAATGATATGCTCTGTCTGCCAGGGGATATTCCTTTAACCATAAAAAAGATCAAGGAAGCGATCCGCAAAAAAAAGCTCAGCTGGGTTAAAATCGATGTAGCTGTAAAAAGAGTACTTCATGCAAAATTCCAATATGGAGTAGCATATACAAGACCGGTATGGATCAAGGATATTACAAAAGATCTCAACAAAGATGTACCGGAGATGCGCAAGCTGATAGCTGAAAATGCGCTTACGCTTTT
>Ga0193752_1003376_pt1 | contig 11036 bp, 9 predicted proteins | sample H1c1metaG_FD_144924 | JGI IMG/M metagenome (GOLD analysis project Ga0193752, IMG submission 144924) | Soil microbial communities from a riparian zone of the East river system, Colorado, United States - H1c1 | ecosystem: Environmental > Terrestrial > Soil > Riparian zone | place: USA: East River... | reverse complement strand
GGAGGCAGCACCGGAACCGTGACGATCCTGGTGAGTTCGCCGCCCGTCGCCATGGACAATAATTATTCGACACCGCAGAATCAGCAGTTCGCGCGCAATGCGCCCGGTGTTTTGGGCAACGATACGCTAAACGGCGCGGTCATTCAGTCGAATACAAGCCCCTCGAACGGTACGTTGAACACGTTTAATGCGAACGGCAGCTTTAGCTACACCCCCAACACCGGTTTCAGCGGCAACGATACTTTTACCTACACGCTGCAGAATGCTGCCGGCTCGAGCACCGCTACCGTGACGATCTACGTAGATGTGCTGCCAACGATCACGAGCGCTGCGCCGTTGAATGGCTCGACATGCGTGCCCCTCGATTCGACGATAACGATCAATTTCAGCGAGATCGTAGCGACGACGGCGGCATTCTCAATTTTGCCATCCGTGGCATTCACCCAGTCGCCGACCGACGGCAACGCGACTAACTCCTTCACCCTCACACCAACGGGGCTCTCGCAGGGCACGGAATATAGTGTAACCGTGAACCGGTTCCAGGTTGCCGATATCGATGGCGGCCATTCGCCGGCCGCGAACTATCTATTCTCGTTTACGGCAATGTCCGCGCCGGGTGCGGTGAACGATGGCGTTAACAACCCCGACCCGCCGGTCGAGACCACAATAAACACCAGCGTCGACACCGCGCTGCTTCCCACGCCGGTCACAATTCTCAGCAACGATGCGCTTCCGTGCGGAGCAACACTGGCGTTTTTCGGAGCTACGGGACCCTTCGCAAATGTTGTCGTAGACGGAACAAACACAGCCGCAACGCAACAAGGCGGCAGCGTGCTGCTGCGGCCCGATTTCTTTACATTCCCGCGATGAACTTTACCGGGTCCGACGGGTTTTTCTACAAGCTTCAGAACGGGGCCGGCATTTCGCAGGCGCAGGTCAGGTTGCGCGTAGTTAGCGCTCCGCTTGCCGCCCTGGTGCCGGACGTGAGAGAAGGGCGTGACCGGAGCTTACCGTTTCTCGAAGGCCGCGCCGAGCCGAAATCCGCGGTGAATGCTGCAGCCGAAACGCGACCGGTCGTCACAAGCGATGCGGAGCGGACGGTAAACATTCACGGTTCTTCAACGCTGGACGTTATCGCATCAGCTATCGACAAAATAACCGACCTGGTCTCGGCTACCGCGCACGCGCAAAAACTTGCACCCGAATCCGGCGAAACCGTTACTACCGCACCGCTCACGCTTCCCGCGGGCAAGAGCGTGAAGATCGTTTACGGCGCAGTGGTGAACGACGGGCCTTTTGCCGCGGGCATCGATAACATAACCAACGAGGCGACGATCTTCGGACCCGACTTCGCAAGTGTGACGACCAACACGGCCTCGATCCCGCTAGATGCGGCGCCCGATCTGCAGGTCGCCGCCACCGATCTCGGCACGACAACCCAGCCGGGCGGCACCGTGAGCTACACGTTGAATTACGTAAATATTGTCTCACCCGCGTCTCCCGTCAGAACGCAGGGCGCAACCGGCGCCGCGATCACCGCCAGCGTTCCGGCAAACTCTACCTTTAATGCGGTGACAAGTTCGCCCGGCTGGTCCTGCACAGATGGCGCCCCGGCCGCGACACTCTGCACTTTTAACATCGGCGCGATCGCCCCGGGCGGAAACGGAGCGGCTATTTTTGCCCTGGATGTGCTCGGCGCGCTTCCGGCCGGAACGGTCGCGATAAACCCGACTGCGGCCATAGCCGAAGCGCCGGCGAATGCGAACGGCGCGGACCTGAACATCGCTGACAACACAACCGACGAATCGACCGCCATCGTCGGCAACTGGGACGGATCTTCCGGTAGCGATTGGTTTATTCCTGCCAATTGGAGCAACGACGTTGTTCCGGTTGCCGGGCAGAACGTCTCGATCCCGAATGTAGCCAACAATCCGAATATCTCCCTGGCGGATGTAACGCTCAGCGGAATTACGCTAAACGCCCGCTATCTGAATATCGCCCCCGGCCGAACGCTGACCGTGACCGATTTTGCGGCTATCGGGGCAAACAGTGTTACAGGGACGAGCGGGGTTCTCGACCTTGGACCCAACGCGACGATCACAAGAGCGACTGGACAGGTTGAAGGCACGCTGCGAAAAACCTTTGCAGGAGCGGGGCCGGCATTCACCTTCCCGGTAGGTACCGCAGGCGACGTTTATTCGCCGGTAGACGTAACCGTGACCGGCGGTGCGGGCCAACTTGCAATAAAGGCATTTGGGCAGGCTGCGCCGATGACACCGCCCCTGAATACATCCGCTGTTCTCCGCCGGCACTGGAGCCTCGAAGGCTCGGGAATAACCGCGGATATAGTCTTTCACTATCTTCAAAGCGACGTTTTCGGAAACGAGGCAAACTATCGCGTGATCCGTGTCACGAACGGAACAACTGCTACCGTTTACCCGACGAGCGCCAACGCCTTTGTCACACCGGCGAGCGATACGTTCACGGTGAGGGGGCTCTCGAGCTTCTCAGACTGGACGGCGGGTGAACAACTGGCTCCGACGGCGGCGAATGTTCCGGTAGCGGGACGGGTGACGACCATAGATGGCCGCGGCATCGGCAAAGCGACGGTGATAATGACGGACGAGAACGGCAACACGCGCACGGCGCTGACGAACCCGTTCGGCTACTATAACCTGGGAGACGTCCAGGCGGGCCGGAGTTATACGTTCAATGTCGCGGACAAGGCATATATCTTTGTAACGAGAATAATCACGGTGCAGGATGAGCTTACGGACCTTGATTTTACGGGAATACCGAGGGAGTGAAGGGGGTGACGCGGAGACACGGAGACGCGGTGAAGGGGCCGAGAAAAACGGCCCTTTCGGACCGTTTTTCTAAGTCGTTTCGAGGGATCTTATACTTTTACGGGTTCGACGATCATTTTGCCGTCCGGGCCGGTACCAGTATTGCATACGCCGACTATGCGGCCGAGGATCTTAACCGCATTCTCGTCGAAAATCTGCAGCGCGGCATCGTCGGCCTCGAGGCTTATCATTCCGAAATCGGCATCGTAATAGCCGCAACTGACGAGGTCGCTGTCGGTCTCGGCTATCGCTACAAGATCGCCGCGTTTTACTTCCTCGTTAACGACGACCGCCAGCGCTCCCCGCGTAAGGCCTGCTTTTTCGAGATGCGAGCCGTTGATCCAAACTCCCTGGTAATCAGTATAGTGCGAGATCGATTGCGGAAGCACTAATCGAAGTCCTTCGCCACTAACACTGTCGTTTTTCCGGTCGCGCCGTACTTCTCTATTGTCAGGAGCGGGAGTAACCGCCGGCCTCACTCTTTCCCTGATCGCGGCTTCAAACTCTTTGGTCAACGCCTTAACCGACTTTTCGCCGGTGTAGACTTTGGCGATCTCGACCGCCTCGAAAAGACAAAGCGCCGCCTCAGAAATATCGTCCAGGAACACCAGCGTTTTTACCTTCGTCATCAGGGTATCTATCAGGTACGACGAATTTTCCGTTTTTCTAAGGATCGGAATCGCCTTTTGCAGGGTTTTCAGCGCTTCCCCGTATTCGCCCGCATCGATCAGGATCTGCGCCCTGGTATCGAGCGAGAATCCTTCTCGCGTTCGGTCCTTGACTTGTCTAAAAGCCTTCGTCGCATTGTCGATCATCTGACGGGCCTCGATAAAACGTCCGAGCCGCTTATAAAGCATCGCCAGGTTATTCTCGATAATGCCGAGATATGTCTTATGGTCGGATTTTTGATAAGACGCACGCGCACGTTCAAAACACCCTACCGCTTCGGCAAAACTGCCCAACTCCTGGTTGGCGACCGCAATATTATTAAAGAAATCACCTTTCAAGCCGTCGTCCGATGCAGTCATAAAATCGGCCTCCAGCGGTGTCAGGTATGAGATGATGCCATCGTAGTCTTTATTCGCCATCATCACGAGGCACTTAATGCTGTGAGAATAGAGACGGTGAAAACTCTGTTTCCTGAGGTCGTGCGACTGCGATTCCTCGATCCACAATTCGACCTCGTTGATCTCGCCGGTCCGCCAGTAAGCCAGCGCCAGGTAATTCTCGCACTCGGCAATTTTTTCTACATCGTAAATCTCAAGAAAGCGGGTCCGCGCTTCAGTAAGCAGGTTCTTGGATCTTTCCTGCGCATTAGGTATGGGCCTGACATGACCGAGGAAGCCGATAAGGCTGCCGCAGCGAAGCAATGCCTCGGCCGCGTCGTGGGACTCGAAGTCAGCGATATCCGGCATAGCGGTAAGGTCCGGCCAAATGTGCCGGATCTCTGCCAATGCATCTTCATACCGGCCCTTTCTCTCCAATTTGAATATCTTTTTAGAGGAGACTGATGATGTGGTTGCGATATGGGAATGGGGAGTCTTCATATGCTTATACGGGATTTCTGGTAGTATAAACCCCGATACCTACGCGTATCAAGACAAAAAACCAACAATTAGGAGAAACTTCCATGAAATTAGCAACAATTCTTTTTCTGATGGCCGCATTGTTTACCACAACTGTGCTTGCAGAGGGCAATATGGGCACGGGGGGCCGCGGAACAAACGGTGATGTAAGGACCAATACCGTCAAGGGCGGATTTTCGACCGAAGACGGCGATCCGCCCCCATCCAACCCGCCGTGCGTTCCGTCAAGCACCGAGCCGTGCGACGGGAACATGGGTACAGGGGGCCGTCCGGCATCGGCGGATATATTGCTGTTCGTACAACAGTACCTGATAGCGATATTCGGATAAAACTGAATTGTTTTTGAGGAGAAAAACGGCGAGTTCCCGTCTGTATTCAGTGGGATATTGCGCCGATCGCCTCGAATGGGTTTTGAAACTTTTTTGCCTAAAGACCCGCGCAACGGCCCGCTTTTGATCGGCAGCTTCTGATCTACCGGTAGGCGTGTTGAAAAACTATAGGCAAAGATCTCCCTGACAAATGCTCTCATTTGGCCAGCCGGTATTCGTGTCGTCATTTTTTCATATGTCTATTACCCGACACATACTTTTCAGCCAACCGCCGAAAATGCCGCGGTCATCTTAAACCATGCTCGTGAGAGAGAAGTTTATTGATTCTTTCGCGGTATTTGCATAGACTTTGACTATAAAGATAAGGAAAAGAGGGAGAAATATGATGAAAAGATCTCATTCGGTAAGAAACCTGTCCGCGCTGGTCCTGTTTTCGGCGGCGATGCTATTTCCGGTTGCCCTGATCGGCCAAACGCAGGTCAAGATGCCGAAGAACAAGTACAAGGTTTCCGACGATGTCGAGCTTGGACGCAAGGCGTCGGTCGAGGTCGAACGTCAGTTTCCTATCCTGAACGACGCGGATGCAACGCGTTACGTCGAGACGGTTGGTAGAAAACTCGTGGCGGCTATTCCTCCACAGTTTCGTCAGCCGGCGTTCAACTACAGGTTCAAGGTTGTAAACGCCCGCGATATAAATGCTTTCGCGCTGCCGGGCGGGCCGATGTATGTTAACCGAGGGATGATCGAGGCGGCAAAGAACGAAGGCGAGATGGCTGGCGTTATGGCGCACGAGATCAGCCACGTCGCGCTTCGACACGCCACGGCACAGCAGACGAAGATGAACAACCCGCTCAACCAGATACTGGGGATCGGCGCGATCCTTGGGGGCGCTGTCGTTGGGGGCCAGGCCGGGGCGGAGCTCGGAGCGGCGGCTGTTTCCGGATATTTTCTGCGCTATAGCCGCGATTACGAAACACAGGCCGACATACTCGGCGCACAGATAATGGCACAGGCAGGATACGACCCGCGCGATCTGGCAAACATGTTCCAGACCATCCAACAGCAAGGCGGCAGCGGCGGTGGCGGCGGCGTGGATTGGTTCAGCAGCCACCCGAACCCGGAGAACCGCTATCAGAAAATCAACCAGGAAGCAGGTATGCTTCGCGTAAATGGTAGGCCGATCAAGATAACGCGCGATTTTGAACGTGTTCAGAGCCGGTTGAGAGGGATGCCGAAAGCTCGGACAATGGAGGAGATCGAGAAAAATGCCCCGAGCGGTTCGGGCACTACCGCAAATCCGAATCCGACCGCCGGCGGCAAATACGCAAACACAGTCCCATATCCCTCAACCGCCACGCGCCTGTATTCGAGCGGCAGTCTTTTCCGGGTAAATATACCCAACAATTGGAAGGACTTTCCCAGCGGCAACGAGGCACAGTTCGCGCCCACGGGGGCTTTTGGCGATCAGGGGATCACACATGGCGTGATGATCGGGACCTACGCGCCGGGCGGCACAAACCCGAGCCTTTCCCAGGCCTCGAACGACTACCTGATGACCATTCTCGAGAATAATAATTACCTGAACCAGCGAGGCAGCCTTTTGCGGACGACGCTTGCCGGGCGCAACAGCTATACGGGACAGCTGGTTGGAACATCGCCGGTGACGGGAAAGAGTGAACTGGTTACGATCTACACCGCACAGCTCAATAATGGCGAGATCCTTTTTGTGGCGACGGTCGTTCCGGAAGGGGAATCATCGCGCTACAGTACGGCTTTCCGGAATCTGCTGAGTTCGCTGAGGATAACGGAGTAAATGGGATCGTCAGAATGAGATTCGAAGGCATTACAGGTAATATGTGATCGTCCGGAATTCCTTGTACATTGGCCGTTCTGTTTGCTTGCCGTTTTCAATCACGATCTCATAGGTTGTTCGCTCGGTCCAGTTTCCCATTTCGTCGTAAGAATTATATTTGACCGGGTATCTTTGTGCATCCCTCTTCGGCTGATTCGGCCGGACCTCGAACGATATTCGCTCGATCTCGTTTCCCTTTTCATCAAGTAAGTAGTGAGATTTCTGATTCGGAATATCGTTGCCGTCGTAGGTAAGGTCTTCCCGAACGTTTTCATTGTAACTAAAAACACGCCGCGTCCCGCGAATGCCATTATTACCTATCGTCTGCAGTTCGCTTATTTTGCCGTTTACGTACTTATAGATGAACTTCACGTCATAGCGCGGGTCGGGTGCCTTCGGTGAGACCGGATCATTCTTTCCCACTACTGTAAATAAATTCCTGTTTGTGAAATTCACCGGGGTAGATTTTTGCGCCCGCACTCCATCTATATATCCGTATGAAACTACGTCGCGCGGTATCCCATTCCCACTAAATTCGATCTCCTTTATCTTATCGCCGCGTTTATTGAATTCCGTGATCGAATCAATACTTTTTTCGTAATCGACACCCAGCCCGGACAGCGATTCACTCTCCTCGGTCACCGTCTTCACCGGGCCTTTTAGATTGTCGTCATAGGCGTCTGACCGCTCCTTTTTCGCCACCGTTTCCTGCGGCAGGACCGCGGCTTCGGTCGCATCGATCTTTTTTCTCAACTCGTCGGATAGTCTCGGCTGGGCTTTTGTTACGGTGAATGTGTCAAATATCTTTGCGATTAGATCGAGTGTGCCGGGAGTGCCTTTACCCGTTGTACCGGTAAGGACGTAATAACGCACGCCTTTCATAAAAACGCGGCCCTGTCCCTGAATGGTTGAACTCTCAAAATCGAATGTACGTGCGCGATAGCGGCCTAATTCGAAAGACTTTTCGGAAATCTCCTTTGCCTTGAGGCCTTTCAGCACTCTTTCTTTAAATTCTTGTAAGAGGTTAGGATAGGCCAGCTCGCTAAAATATCCCTCTTGGTCCATCTGCGCAAACTTCACCGAAATGGTCGCGTCCTTTAGCTGCCAGGTATATTCACCGCCAAACTCATTTGTATATCGTTCCGGTGTTATGTGTGCGTAGCTGATCGGTTTTTCGGGCAGGGCTATCGTGAATCTGCCATCGATCGAGGTGAATATTTCTACCTTGCCGGGCTGGGCCGCCGAAGGTATGGTCAAAAAAAGCAGGGCCGATACTGCGAACGAAAGAGGAGTTAGGTACTTCATAGAATGCAAGAGAATATAACAAATTCCCATGGCCGGTTCAATAGATCACTCCCTGCGCCGGAACCAGCTAGCTCTCGAAGAAGGCTTCAATTGCAATGTATGGTTTATAGGTCCGGGCCGCTAACCGATCACTGCCGCGTCAGGTTCTGACGTGTTCTCGACTTTTATAATTTCGATGGTGAATGTGGTAATCCAGAGGTTTTTGCGAACTCCGTCAACCTCTCTGCGGACGACCCGGAAGACGATCGTTTTTACTCCGAAGCCCTTATCGGGGTCGAGTGCGGGGAAGTCCTTAGCGTTCGGCCAGCGGTACATTACCGAGTGATGGTAAGGCAGTTTTGGAAAAGGCGTGAGCGTCATCCCGTAAGCGCTGCCGAAGTTTACCTTGCCGCGGTAGGTTTTGCCGACCGCGAGCGTGCCCTTATATTCGGGTACTTTGGCGGTTTGGGCGAAAGTTAAGGCGGGGAGGATGAGTATCAGGGTAAGAAGAAGCGTTTTCATATGTAAATGAACGAGTATTCGCGCGGGAGTTGCAGTCTAGTGAACGTGGTTATCCAACGTTTTTGAACGCTATCGCGTTCATGCACGCAAGGGTGCGTGCGTTCCGGCCAACGCGGTGACTATTTATCTTACCACCGCAGGTGCTGCTGAGTTCGTTCGCACCGTTAACAGGAGAATTGCGGCTATCAAGGAAACGCTTGCGCTGATCAGGAATGCGGCGGGGGCACCGAGGCCGGTCCAGATCAGGCCGAAAAGCAGAGAGGCGGGAAAGACGGTGATGCCGAAGGCAAGGTTGTAGAAGCCGTAGGCCGTTCCCCGCTTTCCTTCTTCTACCATGTCCGCGACCATCGCTTTTTCCGTTCCCTCCGTCATCCCGAAATAAGCTCCATATATAATAAATAAGACCCACGCGTGCCAAGCGGACGACGAAAACGCGAACCCGGCGTAAACCAGCGCATACACTATCCACCCGCCGAAGATAAGCTTTTTGCGGCCGATGCGGTCGGAGAGGTCGCCGCCGATCAGTGAAAAAATCACCTTCGAAAAATGAAGTGCCATCCACAGCAGCGGCAGCACGGCGGGGGTGATCCCGGATTGCTGCGCGCGCAGGAGCAGAAAGGCGTCGGTGGAATTGGACAGGGTAAAGAGCGCGATAACGAGGAGGAAGCGTTTGAAATTGCCGTCGAATTCGCGGATCGAAAATTTGATCCGGTGGTTGACGCCGGTGACCGGTTTCTGGTCCTCTCGTACAAAAAAGACGATCACGAAAATGCCGATAACCACGGGAACCGATGCGTAGAGAAACACCTGTTGGTATTCGTGCGCTGTGGGGTTGGAGGCGTCGGTCGCGAGATACCAGAGCAGGATAAACGCCGCCACCGGCCCGAGCACAGCGCCGAGATGGTCTGCTGCGCGATTGAATCCGAAAGCGAAGCCGCGTTTTTCTTTTGGAACGCCGGCGGCTATCAGCGCGTCGCGCGGAGCTCCGCGGATGCCTTTGCCAACGCGGTCGGTCATGCGGACGACCAGTACCTGCGGCCAACTCGTTACAAAGGCGAGCAACGGCCGCATTATGGCGGCGAGACTATAGCCAAGGAAAACTGGAAATTTGCGCGAATGAAAACGGTCGCTGAGATAGCCGGAGAAGAGTTTGAGAAGAGATGCAACGGATTCGGCAAAGCCTTCGATCAGGCCGATGGCGAAGGGTGATGCGCCGAGAGTTAGCGCGAGAAAAGCAGGGAGCAAGGGATAGATGATCTCACTGGAAGTGTCGTTTAGCAGGCTGACGGCGCTGAGCGCGAGCACGTTTCTCGGCAGCCCGCGGTAGCGCTGCCAGAACCGTGGTTTGGGGGATATCGCCTGTTCTTCCATTTAATAACCGGTGTTCGCTAGGCGGGTTGTCGAGGGCGAGAGGCCGGGGGCTTTTGTCTTGGCGTGTTGCCCGTTGAGCTATACCACCACAGGGTAATACTCCCTACAAGCGCGACGACAAGTATGCCGACGACGATGGCGATGCGAAAGGCCCATTTCATCGTCTTGCGCAGCGATTTGTATGCGATAAATGCCGCCCCGGCGAGCATAAGGAAAAACCCGACCGCGAAGACCACGCCGATCGCACCGGCACCCGCGGGCGCGACGTCCAGAAAAAGTAACAGGTGGGTCATCTTTGGTGTTTCTCCTCCAGGGCCTTCTGGATCTTCTCGACGTCTTCTTCGGTCAGGGCCGAGGTTTCAGCAGGCAAGGCGTATTCCTCATCTACCCACGCTCCGAAGTCGAGCATTTTACATCTTTCCGAGCAGAACGGGCGAAACTCGTTGCCCGTATATTCCACTTCTTTTCCGCAATTTGGACACTTTACTAGAGGCATAAATCAATGTTGCGACAGATTAACACAAACGAGAAAAAAGTTGAATGTTTGAACGGTTGGTGTAATGATTACAGAGGTTAGATGCTATTTGGGCGAACAAAGCTTTGGGCCGCGACGTATTATTAAAAGCAGTATTTAAGTGAGGACCTATCTATGACGGACTACAAGGAACGCTTTGAAAAATGGCAGCGCGATGCGCGCGAGAAGTTCGACGAGATCGATAAGCAGCTCGGGATCAAAGACAAGATCGGCGAGGGCGCGCGAATCGTATCGGAGACGGCGCAGAAGGGCGCCGAGACCCTGAAAGAGGGGGTCGACCGGGTCAAAACCGAGGTGGAAAAGACCGAGACCGGCAAGCAGGCCGTTAAGGTAACCGAGGCGGTTATCGACACCGCTGAGGACGTCGCGAAAAAGGCTTGGGATGCGAGCGAACCGATCCGTGATGCGGCTGAGGATGCAGGCGGTAAGGTTGCCGGGGCGGCGAAGGACGTCGGGAAAGCGGCTGGCGGTGTGATCATAGACGCGGGAGCAAAAGCCGGCGACGTTTTTGAAGCGGCGACGGATACCGTGGGCTCGACGGCGAAATCGGTTGGGAAGGCTTTTAACTTTGGGGCTAGCTGGACGCGCACGATCGATTCGGCGATGAAGACCTTTCAGAAAACGACCGCGTGGATAACTGAAAACCCTGTGCAGGCGGCGACCACGGGCGTTTCGATGGCGGTTGGCGCGGGGCTGGGCGTTGTGTTTACG
>Ga0193752_1003375_pt1 | contig 11038 bp, 8 predicted proteins | sample H1c1metaG_FD_144924 | JGI IMG/M metagenome (GOLD analysis project Ga0193752, IMG submission 144924) | Soil microbial communities from a riparian zone of the East river system, Colorado, United States - H1c1 | ecosystem: Environmental > Terrestrial > Soil > Riparian zone | place: USA: East River... | reverse complement strand
GCGCGAGATCCGCGACCGCATGCTGCAAATGGCTGCGCACGCCACCGTCACCGCCAATGGCGACGTGATGGAGAACTGGCAGCAGGCCATCGCCGAGGCCTACAAGGACCCGCGCACCGCCGGCGCTGCGCCCTATGTCGAATCGCAGGCATTGCTCTCGGGAGCGCGCAAGGAAGGCGCGCTGCTCCGGGGCGTGGATCCGGCGCAGGAAGGCCGCGTGTCGGTGCTCGCCGACAAGATGGTGCAGGGCAAGCTCTCCGACCTTGCGCCCGGCAAGTTCAACATCGTGCTCGGGCGCGAACTTGCGCTCTGGCTTGGCGTCGACGTCGGCGACAAGGTGATGGTGCTGACCGACATCCGCGCGACCCCGATGGGCGCGATGCAGCAGCTCAAGCGCTTCACGGTCAGCGGCGTCTTCGAAGCCGGTTACCAGGAATACGACAAGGGCCTGGCGGTGGTGAACCTGCAGGACGCGCAACGCGTGCTGCGCATGGGCGACGGCGTCACCGGCGTGCGCCTGCGCCTGCACGACATGGACCTTGCATGGGACGTCGCGCGCGACCTCGCATTGCGACTGAAGGGTCCTTACCTCGTGACCGACTGGACCCGCGACAACGCCAACATGTTCCGCGCGTTGAAGCTGGAGAAGACGATGATGGCGATCCTGCTGTCGCTGATCATCGCGATGGGCGCGTTCAACCTGGTGTCGTCGCAGGTGATGCTGGTGACCGACAAGCAGGCCGACATCGCCATCCTGCGCACCCTCGGGCTGACGCCGCGCGGGGTGATGCAGGTGTTCATGGTGCAGGGTTCGCTGATCGGTTTCATCGGCACGGTGATGGGCGTGGTCGGCGGCATCCTGCTCACGCTCAACCTCGAACACATCCTGCGCGCGATCGAGCGCGTGTTCAGTGTCGTGCTGATGCCGGAGGACGTGTACTACATCACTGGTTTGCCGACCGAGCTCAATCCCGACGATGTCGTCACGATCGCGCTGGTGGCGCTGGCGATGGCGTTCGTCGCCACGATCTATCCGGCCTGGCGCGCGGCACGCACCGCGCCGGCGGAGGCGCTGCGCTATGAGTGACGTCTCCATGCCGACTGCGGTGATCCATTGCGACGGCCTCGGCAAGACCTATGCCGAAGGCAAGCTGCACACGCCGGTGTTCGATGGCCTCGAACTAACGGTGTACACCGGCGAAACCGTCGCCATCCTCGGTGCCTCCGGCGCCGGCAAGAGCACGCTGCTGCACCTGCTCGGCGGCCTCGATACGCCGACGGCGGGCGAGGTCTACGTGGCCGGCAAGAAGATGAGTGCGCTATCGGATGCCGAACGCGGCCGCCTGCGCAACCACGCACTCGGCTTCGTCTACCAGTTCCACCACCTGCTGCCCGAGTTCACCGCGCTAGAGAACGTGATGCTGCCAGTGCTGCTGAACGGCACCTCGGTCTCCGATGCGGCCGCGAAGTCGAGGGCCCTACTGGAACAGGTCGGCCTTGGCCATCGCCTCGAGCACAAGCCAGGCGAGTTGTCGGGTGGGGAACGCCAGCGCGCCGCGGTCGCGCGTGCACTCGTCAACAAGCCGGCCTGCGTGCTCGGCGACGAGCCGACCGGCAACCTCGACGAGAAGACCGCCGCGACGGTGTTCGAGCTGATGTTGGAACTCAATCGTGCGCACAAGACCAGCCTGGTGCTGGTGACGCACGATCGTCGCCTTGCGCGTCGCCTCGACCGCGTGCTCGAACTGCACGAAGGCAAGCTCAGGGAGCTTGCGCCAAGCGAGGTCTAGCCAACACGAGGATGTCGTCATGGATGACGCGGCAAGGACGCCGCTGTTCGGAATCGCCACGGCCGTCGCGCTGCTGACCGGAACGCTCGCCTGCCTGCTGCTGCCGGCCTTGCCGTCCTGGCCGCTGCTGGCGGCGCTGTTCGCCTGTGGTTTTGCGGCGTGGCTGCATGGCGGACGCCTGCGCGTCGTGGGCATGCTGGCGCTCGGATTCGGACTCGCCGGCCTGCATGCGGCGTCGACGCTCGCGCAGCAATTGCTGCCTGCACTCGAGCAGCAGGAAGCCACGTTGTCGGGCCGCATCCTCGACCTGCCGCAGCATGAACCGCGGCGCACGCGTTTCCTGCTGCGCGTCGACGCCGACGCCGCGCAACCCGCTGGCTTGCGCGGCAAACTGCTGCGACTGGCCTGGTACGAGGATGCCGAGGGAATAGGGCCACAACGCAGGTTCGAGCTGGCTGCGGGCAGCCATTGGCGCATGACGCTGAAGCTGCGCGCGCCGCGCGGCTTGCGCAATCCCGGCGGCATCGACAGCGAACGGCATGCACTGATGCAGCGCATCGCCGCGACCGGCTACGTGCGCAACCCGGAGACCGCCAGGCTCGTGCAGCCGGCGCACGGCATCAACGCCTGGCGCGAGCGCATGTCGCAGCGCATCGCTCGCGCGGTGCCGCGGCCATCGTCGCGTTTCATTCGCGCCCTGGCGATCGGCGACACGCGTGCGCTGAGCGATACCGATTGGGAAACACTGCGTGCGAGCGGCCTGACGCATCTCGTCGCGATCTCCGGCTTCCACGTCGGCCTCGTCGCCGGGTTCCTCGCGCTGCTCGCGAACGGACTGTGGCGCTGCGTCCCTTCGTTCGCGCGACGCGTGCCACGATCGCAGGCGGCCGCGGTCGCCGCGCTTGCCGGCGCCGCGCTCTATACCGCCGTAGCCGGCTTTGCGCTGCCGACGGTGCGTACACTGCTGATGATCGCCGTGGTGGTGGTCGCGCTGCTGTCGCGACGCGTGCAGCGCGCGGCCGACGCGCTGGCGCTGGCGGCGATCGCGGTATTGCTGGTCGATCCGCTCGCGATCCTCGGCGCCGGCTTCTGGCTCAGCTTCGCCGGCGTGGCCTGGCTGGTCTGGTGCATGCCCACCCGGCTCGCAAAAGAAACCCGCGGCGCGTGGTTGCGGACGTTTCTGTCCGCGCAGGGCGTGGCCACGCTCGGTTTACTGCCGTTGAGCGCGATGCTGTTCGGACAGGCCTCGCTGGCCGGGCCGTTCGCGAACCTGATCGCGATTCCCTGGTGGAGCCTGGTGGTCGTACCGCTGGCGTTGCTCGGCACCGCGCTGGAGACGATGCACGCGGATTGGGGCGCCTGGGCTTGGCGGCTTGCCGCGATGGCATTCGATCCGAGCTGGTCGTTGTTCGAGCGCCTCGCCCACAGCCCCTTTGCCCTGTGGTGGCTACCGGAGCCACGCTGGTTTGCGTTGCCGCTGGCACTGATGGCTGCGTTCTGGCTGCTGCTACCGCGGGGCGTGCCGGGCAAGGCGCTGGCGCTGCTGTTGTGGTTGCCGTTGCTGTGGCCGCAACGCGACCTGCCACGCGAGGGCGAAGCCGAGCTGGTGATGCTCGACGTCGGACAAGGCTTGTCGATGGTGGTAAGCACCGCGCGGCACACGCTGCTGTACGACATGGGACCGGCGATGGTGGATGGTTTCGACGCTGGCGAGCGCGCCGTGGTGCCGGCGCTGCACGCACTCGGCGTGGCCACGCTCGATGCCGCGGTGATCAGCCACGGCGACAACGACCATGCCGGCGGCTTCGACGCGGTGCGCCGGGGGCTGCCGCTGGCGACGACGTTCGCTCCGCAAGGCGTGGAGATTGCCGGGACCAGCCCCTGTCTTGCTGGTGTCTCCTGGCAATGGGACGGCGTGCGCTTCCGCTTCCTGCACCCGCCGCTGCATTTTCCGTATCTCGGCAACGAGGCCAGCTGTGTCCTGCGCATCGAGACAGCGCACGGCGCGATGCTGCTGACGGGCGACATCGGCGAGGTGATCGAGCGCGAGTTGCTGCGCCGCGACCCGCCCTCCGTACGCGTCGAAGTCGTGCAGATCGCCCACCACGGCAGCCGCGGCTCGTCCGATGCCGCGTTCGTCGCTGCGACCCGCGCGCGCATCGGCGTGGTGTCAACGGGCCACGGCAACCGCTTCCGGCACCCGCATCCGGACACGCTCGCGCGCTGGAACCGCAGTGGCGCCGAGGTCGCCGACACCAGCCAGGGCGGGGCGCTGCGTGTCCGCCTGCAGGCTGCCGGGCCCGTGTTCGAACAGCGCCGCGCCGTGCAGCGGCGGTTATGGGACGCCGTGCGGCGGCAGGAGAGGGCGGCTCAGTTATCCTATCGGCCTGACTGAAACGGCCATTGGCCGGGGGATGACGCGTGCTGGAACTGGTGAAGGCTGGCGGTTGGCCGATGATTCCGTTGCTGCTGCTATCGGCGGTCGCGGTCGCGATCATCGTCGAGCGGTTCTGGACGCTGCGCCGCAAGGCCGTGCTGCCGCCGGGCCTCGGCGCCGAGGTCCGCGCCTGGGCCGCGCGCGGCAAGCTCGATCCGGCGCACATCGATTCGCTGCGCCGCACCTCGCCGCTCGGTTCGTTGCTGGCGGCCGCGCTCGACGTGCGAACCCGTCCGCGCGACCAGATCCGCGAGCGCATCGAGGACATCGGACGGCACCTGGTGCACCGCATGGAGCGCTTCCTCAACACGCTCGGCACGATCGCGGCTGCCGGACCCTTGGTCGGCCTGCTCGGGACCGTGGTCGGCATGATCCAGATGTTCCTCGGCATCCTCGACCATGGCGTCGGCGACGTGAACCAGCTCGCCGGCGGCATCGGCAAGGCGCTGGTGTGCACGGCGACGGGCATGATCGTGGCGGTGCCGGCGCTGATGTTCCATCGCTATTTCCGTGGTCGCATCGCCCAATACATCGTAGCGATGGAGCACGAGGCGATCCAGCTGCTCGACACGCTCGACACACAGGGCCACAGCCTGCGCGCCGCCTCGGCGCGGGTTGCGTCCGGCGCCCATGGCATCACGCCGCCGGTGAGCGCGGGCTAGCCGCATGCGCATTCGCGACCATCGCGCCGACGACGAGCCGGAGATCAACCTGATCCCGCTGATCGACGTCGTGCTGTGCCTGATCATCTTCTTCGTGATCACCACGACATTCGAATCGCGCTCGGTGCTGAAGCTTGAGTTGCCGCAGGCGAACGGCGAGCCGAGCGTGGATCCGTCGAAGGCGCTCACGCTGCTCGTCAACGCCGACGGCCGCTACTTCGTCGGCGACCGCGAGTCGCTACGCACCGACGTGGAATCGCTCAAGCGCACGATCGTCGACGTCGCCGGCGACGACCGTGAACGCGCCGTGCTGCTGCGCGCCGATGCGCGCACGCCGCACCAGGCCGTGGTCACGGCGCTGGATGCGCTGGGCCAGCTCGGGTTCCACAAGGTCTCGATCGCGACCGCGCCCGAGCAGCGCGCCTCCGGACGCCTGCGTTGAGACGCTCGTCATCGTGAAAGGCGATCCCAAACGCGCGGCGTGGCCGATCTACAGGCGATTGATCACATTCGCCAAGCGATACCAGCCGCTGCTGTGGCTGGCTCTGCTGGGCATGCTGATCGAAGCCACCGCCGGTGGCGCTTTCACCAAGCTGATGGAGCCGATCGTCAACCAGACGTTCGTGGTCAAGAACGCCACTGGCAGCCTGCTGTTGCCAGCGGCGATCGTCGGCCTGTTCGTACTGCGCGGCATCGCCGGCTACATCACCGACGTCAACATGGCGCGCGCCGGGCGCGGCATCGCCCGGGATCTGCGTGTGCGGGTGCTGGGCAAATACCTGCGCCTGCCGGGATTGCGTTTCGATACCGAGCCGGTACCGTCGATGCTGCAGCGGCTGGGTTCGGACAGCGACCAGGTCGCGCAGGCCGCGATCGATGCAGTCAAGGTGATGTTGCAGCAGTCGTTCCAGATCATCGCCTCGCTGGTGGTGATGCTGTGGACCAGCTGGCAGGTGACGGTGGCGATCCTGGTGCTGGCGCCGCCGCTGGCCTGGGTGATGGACAACGTCGGGCGCCGCTACCGCCGTGTCAGCCACAAGATCCAGGAAAGCGGCGCGCAACTGATGCAGGCCGCGGACCAGACGTTGAACAATCACCAGGAAGTGAAGGTTTACGGCGCGCAAAAGGTCGAACATGAGCGCTACGGCGCGCTTGCCGACAACCATCTCAGGCTGTCGCTGAAGGTCGAGTCGACACGCAGCATTTCCTCGGCGCTGGTGCAATTGATGGGTGCGGTCGGCTTGGCCGTCTTGCTGTTCGTGGCCGGCCGCGAAGCCGTCGCCGGACGGCTGACCGCTGGCGGCTTCTTCGCGTTGATGATCGCGATGATGGCGATCATCCCGGCGCTGAAGCAGCTCACCAACGTGCAGAACATGGTGCAGCGCGGCCTGGCGTCGGCGGAGCGGCTGTTCGCGATCCTCGATGCCGACGACGAGGCCGATACCGGCACGCGGCCGTTGGCGCGCGCGCAGGGCCTGCTCGAATTCCGCGACGTCACCGCGCGCTATCCAGGCCAGACGCGGCCGGCGCTGGCCGATGTCAGCTTCGTCGCGCGGCCCGGGACGGTGACCGCGATCGTCGGGCGTTCGGGTAGCGGCAAGTCCACGCTGATCAAGCTGATCCCGCGCTTCTACGACATCGAGGCCGGCGCCATCCTGCTCGACGGCCATCCGCTGCAGGACTACCGGCTGGCCGACCTGCGCCGCCAGATCGCGCTGGTCGGGCAGCAGGTGATGTTGTTCGACGGCACGGTCGCGGCCAACGTCGCATACGGCGAACTGGAGCAGGCGGTCCCACAAGATCTCGACCGCGCGATCCGCGGCGCCAACGCGCTGGAATTCGTGGAGCAGCTGCCCGAAGGCCTGCAAAGCGGCATCGGCAGTAAGGGCGGCCGGTTGTCGGGTGGCCAGCGGCAACGCTTGGCAATCGCGCGCGCGATGCTCAAGGACGCGCCGATCCTCATCCTCGACGAGGCGACAGCAGCGCTGGACGCGGAGTCCGAGCGACTCGTGCAGGACGCGCTCGATCACCTCATGCCCGACCGCACCACGCTGGTGATCGCGCACCGCCTGGCGACCATCGAGCACGCCGACCAGGTGCTGGTGCTCGATCAGGGCCGACTCGTCGAGCAGGGCACGCATGCCGAACTGCTGCAGCGCGACGGCCTGTACGCGCACCTGCACCGCATGCAGTTCCGCGAGTCGTCGGACTCGTGAGCCAGGGCGGAGCGAAGCCACCGGCGTACTGGTTCGGCGACGATCGCGCGCCGCCGCTGCACGCGCGCGCGCTGGCCGGCGTGTATGGCGGCGTCATCGGGCTGCGTGCGGCGCTGTATCGCAAGGGCCTGCTGCGGCGGCTGCGCGTGGCACGGCCGGTCATCGTGGTGGGCAACCTGATTGCCGGCGGCAGCGGCAAGACGCCGTTGACGCTGGCACTGGTCGAACGCCTGCGCGCATCGGGCTGGACGCCGGGCGTCGCCAGCCGCGGCTACGGTCGCCAGGACGAGGCGACGCCGCTCTGGGTCGACCGCGACACCGATCCCGAGCGCGGCGGCGACGAGCCGGTGCTGATCGCGCGCAACTCCGGCGCGAAAGTCCGCGTCGACCGCGACCGCGTCGCCGCCGCGCGCGCGCTGGTCGCGGCGGGTTGCGACGTCGTGGTCTGCGATGACGGCCTGCAGCATTACCGCCTGGCGCGCGACATCGAGATCGAGGTGATCGACGGCCGCCGCCGTTACGGCAATGGCCGCCTGCTGCCGGCCGGACCGTTGCGCGAGCGCGCCGAGCGCGGCAACGACTGCGACTTCCGTGTGGTCAACGCGGGCGGGCCGCAGGCGACGCCGCCGGGCTTCGGTGAATGGCCGATGCGCCTGCTCGCCGATCGGGCGGTGCCGTTGCAGGGCGTGCGTCCTCGTCCGCTCGACTCGTTCGCCGGGCAGCGCGTGCATGCGGTCGCGGGCATCGGCGATCCGGAACGCTTCTTCTCGATGCTGCGCGACCTCGGCATCGCCGTCGTACCGCACGCCTATCCCGACCACCATCGCTATGGCGCCGAAGACCTGCAGTTCGGCAGCGATCTTCCGGTGCTGATGACGGACAAGGACGCGATCAAGATCGCGGCCGCGAGCAGCGGGATCGATCCCGGCGATCGCTGTTTCAGCGTGCCGGTGCAGGCGGAGTTGCCGGAAGCGTTCTGGATCGCGTTGTTGGACAAGCTGGGGCATAGCCGGTAGGCGGCGCTGTTTTCGTCTTCCCAGCGCAAGCTGGGGATCCATTTTGGCTTTGGACTTCGCGAGCGCTTGCCGGCAAGATCAAGGTGGATCCCAGCTTGCGCTGGGATGACGAGCAATGCCCGGATTCCCTCTCGCTTCACACAACCCGCTTTCCAAGTCACGACCCACGATGACCACAACCCTCGACTTCATCGTCGCCATCCCCGCGCGCCACGCCGCTTCTCGCCTGCCGGGCAAGCCGCTGCGCCTGCTCGCCGGCGAGCCGCTGGTCCTGCATGTCGCGCGCCGCGCGCTGGCGGCGGGTGCGCGCGAGGTCTGGGTGGCAGCCGACGACGAACGCATCGCGCAGGCGCTGGCAGGCAGCGGCGTGCGTGTGGCGATGACCTCGCCGGCACACCAGTCCGGCACCGATCGTCTCGCCGAATGCGCAGTCATCGCCGGCTGGAGCGACGACGCGATCGTCGTCAACCTGCAGGGCGACGAGCCGTTCGCGCCGGCGGCCGGCATTCGCGCGGTCGCGGCGCTGGTCGCGGCATCGGGTGCGGAAGTCGCGACGCTGGCAGCGGAGATCGCCGATGTCGCCACCTTGTTCGACCCGAACGCGGTCAAGCTGGTGCGCGCTGCCCACGGCGATGCGTTGTACTTCAGCCGTGCGCCGATCCCCTGGCCGCGCGACGCGTTTGCCTACGACCCGGGACGCCTGCCCGAAGGCCACCACTGGCTGCGCCATATCGGCATCTACGGCTACCGCGCCGGGTTCCTGCGCCGTTTTGCGGCGATGCCGCCGGGTCGGCTGGAGCAGATCGAATCGCTCGAGCAGTTGCGCGTGCTGGAAGCGGGGTACCGCATCGCGGTCGCCCTGACGCCCGAACCATTCCCGCCCGGCGTCGACACGCCCGACGACCTAGCCCGGGCCGAACGCCACATCACGGGCGTTCCCGGTTGAGCGGGCAGGGCCAGAGGAGCCAGGCGCCACCGTTGCGCCTGTTGATCGTCTGCCTCGGCAACATCTGCCGGTCGCCGATGGCCGAAGGTGCGCTGCGTAAGCGGGTGGAAGCGGCGGGGCTCGATCGCCAGGTCGAGGTCGATTCGGTCGGTACCGGTAGCTGGCACGTCGGCGATCCGCCCGATCCGCGCTCGATCGCGACGGCCGCGCGCCATGGCGTCGACATCTCCGGCCTGCGCGCGCGGCAGCTGTCCACTGCCGACTATCGCGATTTCGACTGGCTGCTGTGCGCCGATCCCGACAACCTGCAGACGGTCCGTGCCTCGGCACCGCCCGGCGCCAGCGCGCGCATCGACCTGTTGCTGGATTGGGCCGGGCAGGGCGCGCAACAAGCCATCCCCGATCCCTACACCGGCGGCGACGCCGACTTCGAACGGGTCTGGGCGCTCGTCGATCGCGCTGCCCTCGCCATCGTCGGGCGCATCGAGGCGGCGCAACGGGCGATCGCAACGGGCGATCGACGGATTGACGCATAATCCCTGCGTCTGCCTCCAGTATCCCGAAGGGAAGTGTCTTCCGATGGAAGCCGTCATCGCACCGGAATTCCCCAGCACACTCGAATGGCTCAACCTGACCGAGCCGCTGCGCATGGCGCAGTTGCGCGGCAAGGTCTGTGCGCTGGCGTTCGTGAACGCGGGCTCGGCCTGGTCGCTGCAGCGGCTCAACGACCTGGCCATGCTGCGCGCCCGCCACGGCGAACGCTTGCATGTGGTGGCCGTGCACGTGCCGCGTTTCGACCACGAGCGCGATTCGCGCCGCGTAGCGAAGCGCCTGCGCCGGCAGAAGCTGGAATTCCCGATCGCGCATGATCCGGACTGGACGCTGTGGCAGCAATACGGCATCGAGGCCTGGCCGACGGTGGTGCTGATCGATGGCGAAGGACACGTGCGCGAACGCCTGGTCGGCGACACGCCGGTGCGCGAGCTCGATGCCCACGTCGCCCGGCTGCAGCAGGAATCCAAGCCGCAGTCGCGCAACCTCGAACCGATCGAACTGCGCCGCGGCGGCGAACCAGTGCTACCGCTGCGTTTCCCGATCGGCCTGGCGGTGTCGGGACAGTACCTCTACGTGGCCGACAGCGGTCACCACCGCATCCTCGAATGCGACCAGAGCGGGCGCGTGCTGCGCCAGTTCGGCAGCGGCGGGCCGGGCTTCATCGATGGCCCGATGGAACTGGCCGCGTTCAACCGTCCGTACGGCATCTGCCTGCAACGCGACACGCTGTATGTGGCGGACGCGGGCAACCATGCCGTGCGCCGCATCCAGCTGCGCAGCGGCGACGTCGACACGCTGGTCGGTGCCGGACGCGTCGGTACCGCGCTGGAAGGCGTGGTCGGCGATCCGCGCGCAGTGGCACTCGACCAGCCGCGCGCAGTTGCGGTTTCCGGTGGGACCCTGTTCATCGCCGGCACGGGCGACAACCGCATCTGGAAGTACGATCTCGGCAACGGCGACCTGAAGCTGCTTGCTGGATCGGGCGCGCTCGAGAATCGCGACGGTCGCGGTCCCGAAGCCGCTTTCGCCGAACCCGTCGCGCTCGCCGCAGTCCAGCAGATGGTCTATGTCTGCGATGCGGCGGCATCGGCGGTGCGCACGGTCAACGCCCGCAGCGGACAGGTATCCACCCTGATCGGGCAGGGACCGTGGCAGTACGGCGATGCCGATGGCGCGCGCGTCGATGCCCAGTTGCAGCATCCGCAGGCGCTGGCGCTGGATCCCGACGCGCCCGTGCTGTGGATCGCCGACAGCGGCAACGATGTCCTGCGCAGCCTGCGCCTGGGTGGAGGGGAAGTGACGACCTATGCATTGCCGCAGCGATTGCATGCGCCATGCGGGTTGGCGGTGGCCGACGGCGTGATGTGGATCGCCGACACCGATGCCCATGCAGTGCTGCGCCTGGATCTGCAGAAC
>Ga0193752_1003374_pt1 | contig 11040 bp, 8 predicted proteins | sample H1c1metaG_FD_144924 | JGI IMG/M metagenome (GOLD analysis project Ga0193752, IMG submission 144924) | Soil microbial communities from a riparian zone of the East river system, Colorado, United States - H1c1 | ecosystem: Environmental > Terrestrial > Soil > Riparian zone | place: USA: East River... | reverse complement strand
CCGGATGCGTGGCGGGGTGGGCTGCCGGTTACTTATCACTTTGGCGGTAAAACGCCGACGGTTCATCTAAAACTCGCGTTCAATTGGGACATCAAACCGGCGTATAACGTGACCGCGCGTATGACGGGCAGCGATTGGCCCGATCAATGGGTGATCCGCGGCAATCATCACGACGCCTGGGTAAACGGCGCTGACGACCCGATAAGCGGCCTCGTGGCGCTGATGGAAGAGGCGCGCGGCGTTGGCGAACTCGTAAAAACGGGTTGGAAGCCGAAGAGGACGATCGTCTACAACGCCTGGGACGCCGAGGAGCCCGGGCTGATCGGCTCGACCGAGTGGGTTGAAACTTACGCCGAAGAGCTTAAAAAGAATGCGGTGGTCTACATCAATACAGATTCAAGCGGGCGCGGATTTCTGGGTATGGGGGGATCGCATACGCTCGAGAAGTTTATAAACGAGGTGGGCCGTGACATTCCGGACCCGCAGACAAACATGACCGTATGGGAGCGATCGCGAGCGCAGACGATGGTTTACGGTTCGCCGGCGGCGCGGAAAGAAGCTATGGAGCGCCCGGACTTGCGTATCGGCGCGCTCGGTTCGGGGTCGGACTATACGCCGTTTCTTCAGCACCTCGGGATAGCGTCGCTAAATCTCGGGTTCGGAGGCGAGAGCGGCGGCGGCTCGTATCATTCGATATACGATTCTTTCGAACACTATACGCGGTTCAGCGACGGTGATTTCAAGTATGGCGTGACGCTGGCGAAGGTTTGCGGCCACGCGGTGCTCCGAATGGCGGACGCGGAAACACTGCCATTCGAATTTACCAATTTTGCCGAAACCGTGAACGGGTATTCGAACGAGGTCGTAAGGCTGGCGGACTCGATGCGCGAAGAGACGAAGGCGATGAACACCTTGATCTCGAGCGGCACGTTGAAGGCCGTGCAGGATCCGAAGGAAGTGTATATCATGCCGACTGCCAAGGAGGACGTGCCGAACCTTGATTTTGGGCCGCTAAAGAATGCGATCAAAAAGTTGGAGGACAGCGCAAAGGATTACCAAAAGGCCGCGGGTGACGAGAAGCTAAAGCCTGCGACGCGTAAAGCATTGAACGAAATGCTTTACCGCTCGGAGCGGATGCTGCTAAGGAACGAGGGGCTGCCGCGGCGGGATTGGTTTAAGCATCAGATATACGCGCCGGGATTTTATACGGGTTACGGGGTGAAAACTCTTCCGGCCATCCGCGAAGCGATCGAGCAGCGAAACTGGAAAGAGGCCGCCGAGCAGATCGTGATCGTATCGCGGGTGATCGAGGGGTTCGCGGCGGAGATCGATAAGGCGACGAAACTCGCGAAGGGCGATTAAAGGGTCCACATTAGCCCCGCCCGCCCTCGTTATTCCGGTTTTTTATAAGTTCTATGACCCGTCAGTGTGCCGCATTTGCCGCACAGCATGTAGCGGGTCGGTTCTCCTGCAGCCTTCCAGCGAATGCCGCCCGTGTCCCAAACCGAGCGCTCAGCCCCGCACCCGCTGCACTGCATCATCCATTGCCGAGATTCCTTTTCCATCGATTCCGACCACGATGCCGGCAGAAACTTCTTTATAAAATTCTGTATTCCGCTCATATTTTTTATTGAATGGTGAAACCCTGAAGAGGATTTCCGTAAAAAGCGTCCGTTTTCCAGGACTGCAGATTCAACGTGCCTTCCTTTGTCCCGATCACTTTAACTGGGATAACGGTCCCGAATCCCGCAAAGCCATTTTTTGCCGCGATGCCGTTGTCGACGATCTCCCCTGCGGGCCCGATCGAGAAGGATGTTGTGCGTATCAACTCGCCATCCAGCAGCACTTTGATCTCGTAATTGCCCGGATTATTTTTAAAAAGCGTTGCGGTCGGATAGCCGCGGTCGGGATCGGCCTGGCGGAGGTTGTAAAAAACGAAGTTCCAGTAAACCCAATAAAACTCGTGTTTGTCGTCTCCTTCGGCGATCAGCGCTTTGCTTCTGACCGAGGTGCCCGTATTGCTATTCTTTGTACTCGATATCTGCTTCCCGCTTAAAAAGACGTATGCAGCCAGCCGATCGCTATCGAAATCGCCCCTGAACCACATGCCGATATTGAGAACGAGCGCCTTGGGATCGGTTGCCGGACTTAGAAAGGCATTCCCAATGGGGACAGACCAATCCTGATCGACGTAAAAGGCATACTGGTTCTTGAAATCGGGATGCGGTGTGCCGGCGAAAGTCTTGTTTACCTTGTAGGTGCCGCGATACATCTCCTTCAAAGTGCCGTTCAGATTGTTTTTTAACGTTACTTTAAACGCGAATGTGCCGGTGAGAATCGTCGATCTCTTGTCCCACCAGCTCGATACGGCCTCGGACTCGATGTTGTACCATCCCCCGGCCGGAACTGAAATGGGCGTGCTGTCCCAGCTAAACCATGGTTTGCCGTCGGGGGTTGTGAATTCGACGGTGAAGAAACTCGCGTCTTCGATGGGGCCAACGACGTTGAACGCCACCTTCGGCATCCAACTCCAATGGTTTTTCGCGTTGGGGAGTTTCCAGTAGCCGAGGTCACGTTGGGCACGGACGGAGAGCGTCGGCTTGATGATGGCCGTGGCGGGGAATTGGGCCGCCGTAACAAATGCAAAAGTTAGGATTAAAGTTAATATCAAAGGTACTTTTCTCATATAATTTCTCAATTAATTGTTGTGATAATGAATCCCTTCTCGGGCTCGATATCGTTATAAGCGACCTCGAATCTTTTACCTTTCTCTTCAAAAACGGCTGATATCTTGCCGTCGGCCACTTTTGTTTCGCCGACCTGTTTGCGGCCGAGTTTGCAGGATGAAATTACCTGCGAGCTCGCGTTGCGCGGAAACAGATCTTCATTCGCCTGGACCCAGATCAGGCTGAACGTAAACGTTCCGATACACGGGTCGTCGATCTTTTCGGTTTCAGTTACATTTCGCAGGCCGAAGGCATAGTATCTCTCGGTGCCGCGAGCCATCGTAAGTAGGCTTGTCGCCTTGTAGGGGTAGGCGCCAGTGTCCTTTAATTCGTCGTATCTCGTCAGCTCGCCCAGATAAAACTGGCTGTGTTTATCCTTGTAATCGACCTCGAACTTGCCGAACTCATCGGAATTCAGTAGCGGGTTGTTCTGTTTCAGAATTTCCTTTTGAGCCGATGTTGTTTCGAGGACATTGTGTACCTCGTCGCGGGTTTCGGAGGTAATTACCTCGGTCGTAAAAACCATTTTGTAGCGGGTTTGATAATCCGCGGACCACCATTTGGCTGCTTTCCCTTCGTCGACGATCTCCGGGGATTCGGGAACTTCCTTAAACACAGGCTTGCCTTTCGACAGGTAAACAAAGCCTTTAACAAACCCGATCCAGGCAGTCGCGCTGGGGACTGTGCTGTCCTGGTTTAAGCCAACCGAATCGAAAGGATGCGTGCCGCCGCCTTCAGCCAAAAGTTCCTTGCCGGAGAAATACACCCTGTGCCAATCCTCGGAATTGCAGAATTGGCCGCTTGCTACAACGAGGGAGCCGGATTTTACGAACCTCAGCGGATCTTCGCCGCAGCCGGTCCAGGTCCATGTCTTGTAATCGAATTCGCGCCCGTCTTTAAATTTCACCGAATGCTCGCCCCAATCGTAGGAGACATCCCAGAAACCATGATCTTCAAACGCCAACTCACCGTTTCGAACGATGAGAATTCCGCCCGCCGCCTCATAATTATCCGGGAGGCACTTTGCCTTTTCGGTGCCGAACCTGGTTCCGCAGGTCCAATCGTCTTCCGGGCGGTAAAAGGCGATACGTATGACCGGTTCATCGGAATCCGGTTTTACATCGCAGCGAAACATCTTGCCGCCGTTCTTGACCATCGGGGGCGTGGCATACTTCTGTCCCTTAAAGGTGAAGGTGCAGCCGCCTGGCGTGCCGTCCCCGTGGCCGATCCCGGGCCGCCCCTTGTAGTATTCGATGGTAAGCTCGCCTCGCTTCTCGGTCTCGGCGGCCTCTGACTTGGAGCCCGAACATGCGAGAACGGAGATAAGCAGAGCGGCCAGGCCGATAAATACCGATATTGTGTTTTTCGACCTGGTCGTTCTTAACATGAAAGTATCTCCAAAATAGTAGTTAGGGAGCAGGTGTAAATCCCGTTAGCGGGTTGCCGAATAACGCTTCCGTCTGCCATGCCGCCGCGTTATACTGGCCGTCACCCGTGCCCAGGATCTTTGCGGGCACTATCATCCTCACCCCGCCGAGTTTGGCGGTGGTAGCAACACCGTTATCGACGATCTTGCCATCGCGGCCGACCGTAAATTTGATCGAGCGTGAAAGCTGGTTGTCTCGCATGATCTTGATCTCATACTCGCCGGGATTTTTATCGAGGAAGAAATTGCTCGAATAATCGTTTTGGCTTTCGCTCTTGTTGAAACCTCGAACCGTCGGGAATGAAAACTCCCAGATGGCCCAGCGGTGGCTAGGTTCATCCGCCGCGGATGTAAACACCTGCTTTTCCGAATAGGATGAACCTGCAACCTTGGAAACCTGCTTGCCGTTGTAGAAAAGATAGGCCTCGATCTTGGAATTATCGACCTTACCGCGCAGGCAGACCTGTGTTGCGAGTTGCGGAACGTTCTCGTCCGATTGCGGATTAAGCCATAGGTACGCCATCGGCAGGTGCCAGTCGTAATCGACGTAGAAGTCTTTCTTACCCTTGTAATCCGGAATGGATTGATCGAGCAGGTACGTTCCCACTTTGAACGAGCCCGCAAAAAGCACTTTGTCCGTTCCGGCGAGCGCGTTTTTCATCTTGATACGGAATTTAAAAACGCCCTGATCCAGTATCGCCTGCTTTTCGAGGGTATCGGTATCGACGTCCTCCGCCTTTATTACTTCCCAAATGTCCTCCTCGATCTCAGGCGTACGCATGTTTATATTCATCCAGCGGCTGCCATCCGGTTTGTCGACTTCGACGAATATCTTGCTGCCGCCCTCGATGGGGCCAAGCACCTCGAAATTGACCTTCGGTACCCAGCTATAGGTGTTATAGACCGGTTCCGCCGCCTTGGGGTTCTTCCAATAGCGCAGAAAGCGGTACGGTGTTACCGATATGGTGCGTTTGAGCAGCGTGATCTCCGCCCCAAAACCTGAAACGGCAAAAAATGAAATTGCCAATATTAATAGAAAAACTCTTCTCATATCTACCTCTTAATCAATAAGTAAACTTCCAAGTATCATTAGAATAAATATCGCTCCGAGGAGCACCATCGCGCCGCCGCCTATGCGGTACCAGGTCAAGCCCGGCCGCGTTGTTTTCGGCGTGACGACATAATCGGTTTTATCAGGGCGAAAGCTGATCTTGATCCGATCACCTTCTTTCGCGGAATCGAATTCGTCGCGGTCAACCCGCGCATCGATCGAACCGTACTCCCCGTCTTCCTTCTCATAGCTGAGCACCAGGTAATCGACGTTGACGGTGCCCGTGTCGTGATCGTTTATGCCGGACGAGGATTCGGTCCGCGTCGTTTTCCGCCTGATCTCGGCGTTATAGGTTTCGCTGCCTGCACCAACCGCGGCATCATATATTGCGCGTTCGGCGGTCCCCGCCTGCCAAACCCATACGCCGCCGATGATAAAAAGAACCGATAAGACGAATGCGAAAAGCCGCGGCGGGATGAAGCCCAGCAATTCAAAGATAAAGTCGATCATCTAGACCTCCTTGAAAATGTCCTTGTTCTCTTCTTCGATCTTTTTCGCCTTTGCTCCGAGTTCGTCGGCATCCTTAAAAAGCTTGGCAGATTTCTCGTTATTTTCCTTAAATCTTGCGACCATCTTCCGCGGATCATCCAGTTCGTTAAATGCCTGGGGGTTGCCTTTTGAAGCGGTAACGGCTTCGGCCCGGAGCGCGAATTCTTCCGACTTGATCTTTGTATATTCCTTGTATTTATCGGAAACGTTCATCCGTGAGACATCGGCGTATTTGCTGGAAATATCCTTCAGCGCATCGGACACCTTCTCGTAATCCGCGACGATCGCTTTTGCTTCATCTGACTTGCGTTCCTTATAAGACTTAAGCTGCGCATTGGTTTGGATATTTTCGTCAAACAATGCTGTATTGCGTTCGTCGGTCTTGGTAATGAGGGCTCGGGCTTCCTCGAGTTTCTTATTGGCCTCGGCGACGATCTTGTTGGCTTCGGCCTGCTGGCTGCCGCCGCTGCATGCGAGGGAGATGAAAATGGTTATGGCTAATGCCGCGAATAGGTTGATCTTGTTCTGTATGTTTTTCATTGTTTTATTGTTTAGTTTTGTTCGAAAAAATTGTTGTTTAGGAATGCGATAGACGATTCCGTTTCTATCGCGCGTTCAGTCATTTTACTGAGGTCAGATTTGATAAGCTTTCTTCTTTTCGCCTGCGGCCAGACGCGCGCGGCTTGCTCAAACCAATCGATGGCTTCGCGGTAAAGTTTGAGCGCTTGCTCGTAGTGCCAGAGCGCAATTACCGCTAGATCCCGGCCGGCCGTTTCGCGTGAATCCATCGCCACCTTTTGAGCGGCCATGCCGTTGCGTGCCTCTTCGTCGGCCCTTGATGCCGATTCGCGCGCCTCGCGCGTCAAACCGTGGGCCAGCTTGATCTCGCTCCTGTTCAAACTACCCGATGAAAAATAAGGGTTCGTAAAAATGGATTGTATAAAGTTCATTGCTTCCGTCATTTTTATAGCTCCGCTTAGTATTTGTCCGATAAAAGTTTGTCGTCGCCGATCACGTCTTCGGTCAGGATCCGGCCCGGAATTTCACGGGGTTGGATCGGCAGACCGGACAGAAATGCCCATCTATAGGTGTCGCCGTTCTGCTTATCACGACCTCTTTTTCCCTGATTGTTATCCGTTTCCGGCGAATCGTTTTCATATCGTTTCCTCTCTCGATGTTCCAACTTTGTCAGACCGCGCGGTGAAAGTCGTTCTCAAACGGTGAAAAATCTGGTAACTTATAGTGAACCCCTGAAGTGAAAAACGGTGAAAAACGGTGAAAGGCGCTAAGTTGTTAAGATAGAGAGACTTAGAATGGACGCTAACGATACCAGATATTACGACTTCGGCGATTTTCGTCTGGATACTAGGCGGAGAACCCTGCTAAAAAACGGTGATCCGGTCAATCTTTCGGGCCGTATCTACGATCTTCTGCTGATCATGGTCCAAAATGAGGGGCGTATCCTGGAGCACGACGAGCTTCTCGACAAGGTTTGGGATGGAATGTTCGTCGAGCAATCCAACCTAAAAAAGAGCGTCTCCGCCCTCCGCCAGGTCCTAGGCGAGCAACCCAACGAAAGCCTCTATGTCAAAACGATACCCCGGCGCGGGTATAGCTTTGTGTCGCCAGTAAGGGCGGTAAGCGATGACCACGGCGCAGAAACAACCACATATCGACAGACGACGAGGGAAGTGACATACGAGGAGATCGAGGAAATAGACGATGAGCCCGTAATAAAACAACTGGCCGCACCACAGACCCGGAGTTTTCGGCGGCCGGTACTTTTCGGTCTGGGGATCGTTTTGCTCCTTACAGCCGTTGGGGCGGGAGCGTGGAGCTATTTTGCTAAACGGCCGATGCGGTTTTCGGTCGAGAATGTGCGGATCTCTCGCCTTACTACCGAGGGGAATGCTGCGAACCCGGTCGTCTCGTCTGATGGAAATTACATCGTTCACACTGCTGTGGACGATAAGGGCTCACACCTTCGGATCAAGCAACTGATCACGGGAAAAACGACCACGCTTTTTTCGCTGCCGAAGGCCTCGTACTGGGCAAGCGCGTTTTCGCCGGACGGCAATTTTGTCTATTTCTTTTCAAAGAATTGGGCCGAACCTGAAAAAAGCGGCCTTTATAAGGTCTCGTTTCTAGGCGGTGAGGCTAACCGGATATCGACGGCGGTTGGAGGTGGACTGGTCGTCTCTCCCGATGGGAAATGCGTTGCATTTTCGCGAGACAACGAGCGCCGCGAGCCTGAGATCATCGCCGTGGATAACGAAGGGAAGAATGAACGGCGTGTGGCGGGCTACCCGGAGCAGGTAAGGATCTGGAGCCTGAATTTCGCGCCGGACGGGGCGAGTTTGTTGACTGCCTTCAGAAAGCAGGTTTCGGCGGAGAAGATGCAGTTTTACCTGAGCGAAGTGTCACTGGCGGATGGCAGCGAGACACCTGTGATCCGGGAAAATTCGACCCTGATCCAGCAAGCCATATGGGTGCCGGACAGGCAAAGCGTGCTGCTGACCATGCGGCAGCCCAACGCGGATATAACACAGATCTGGCAGTATTTTCCTTCGGGCGGCGATATGCGGCGGGTGACCAACGACGACTACTCGTACCGGACGCTTAAAATCTCTAACGACGGGAAGTCTTTATTTTCGACGGTAGAAACAAGAATTTCCGGAATATGGATGTCGAAAGAGAAGCCCGATGACTTTGGGCTGATAACGAACGGTGTTCAATTCCTCGACCGTGTTCTTTGGACGAGAGACGGCCGTCTGGTGGTATGCGGAGTTGAGGGCGGGGCAGAGTCTCTCTGGATAATGGCCGCAGACGGATCGGGTAAAAAGGCGGTAACTGACGGCAAAGACGGTATTTGGCTGCAGCCAACGATGTCGAACGACGGGCAGTCGGTGGTGTTTACATCTTCGCGGTCGGGTACACCGCAGATCTGGCGTATTGGGTTGGATGGTCAGAATCTGACGCAGTTGACGGCTTCGGACACGATGGTTTCGATCGGACAGCTTCTTTCCGATAATAAAACGGTTGTGTATCAAAAATATATACGTCCTAAGGGCTGGCTGGTTGTAAAGCAGGGCCCGGACGGTGATGTCCTACCTATAACGGACGTCGAGACAGGCGGGTGGAGCGTTTCCCCTGATGAAAAATTGCTCGCCTATGGCGCTACTGATCCCCAAACGAGTAAAGAAGCCGTATTTATCAAATCGCTGGAAACGGGAAGTGTGATAGCGAGTTTCCCGGCGGATATCGACCGATCGCTAGGATGGACGCGCGATGGCAAGGCCGTGGTGTATGACACAGCAAAGAACGGTGCGAGCGAACTTTACCTGCAGCCTATAGACGGCAGTGCCGCGCGGTGGATCACAGATTTTCGAAACGACTCGATATTCTGGTTCGATTTTTCGTCCGATGGCCAAAGATTGGCGATCGTCCGTGGCAAGCAGCCCACCGACCTCGTTATGATAAAAGAGGAAAATTGATGAGTGAACTGATCTATGAGGTACAGGACCAGTGTGCCTGGCTCACCCTCAACCGGCCGGAAAAACGCAATGCGCTGAACGATGCTCTGATCGCAGTGTTGAAGGAAGGGCTGCGTAAAGCGAACGAGGATGAAAGCCTGCGCGCGATTGTGATTCGGGGGGCGGGCAAGGATTTCTGCTCCGGCGCGGACCTCGCAGCGCTGCAAAAGATCTCGGGAAATTCGCGGGAAGAGAACCTGGCCGATGCCCGGAATTTGATGGAACTGTATCTGCTCATCAGAAAGGTCAGAGTGCCTGTTATCGCCGCGGTACATGGCAGGGCGCTCGCGGGCGGGTGCGGACTTGCGACGGCGTGCGACATCGTATTAGCTACTGATACGGCAAGGTTCGGCTACCCGGAGGTGAAGATCGGGTTTGTACCGGCGATGGTAACGGCGATATTGAGACGCAATTTGGGCGAAAAGAAGTCGTTTGAACTGCTGACACAGGGATTTGAATTCTCGGCTGTGGAGGCGGAGAACTTGGGGCTTGTGAACAGGGTTTTTCCGGAGGATACGTTTGAGGGTGATGTCAGGGAGTACGTTTCGGTTTACGGGAAGGTGAGCGGATCGGCGGTAGTTTTGACGAAAAACCTGCTATACGGAATCGAGGGTAAGACTATCGAGGATGCGATGGACAAAGGCGCCGAGGTCAATGCGACCGCTAGAGAGACCGAGGATTGTAAGCGGGGAATTGCTAGATTTTTGAACAAAGATTAGTCAATCGAGGGTTTGAATAAGTATTGATACGCCGATACTTTGCCTCCTTCCGAACCGGACGAGCCGGTCGGAAGGAGGCAAAACTTGTCTTTGAGCATGTACCACGCGCTAAAGCGCGTGGCAATTTATAAATCCGGGCGGACACGTTTATTCCATACACGCTTCCAGACTTATTTAGGCCTCGATTATTTCAACTTTTGTTTCTATCAGCGTTTTAGGTATCAGCGCAGGGAAGTAGGCCATAATCTCTTCAACTTTCGGCCTGCCGCCGGCAAAACCGGTCACCGCCGGGGGGCCTGTTAAAATTAAGGGCGCCAACTCCTTTGTAAATCTCTCAACATCCGCCTTGCTTTGGCCGCGAACGCCGAATCTTAGCTGTACTTCGGGAATATCTTTGGGCGGCTCGCCCGCCAAGTGGCCGTGGGTGGCGTTTACGCCGACGAACTCGGTCAGGATCAGGTCGAATTTTAAGCCCAATCTTTCTAGTCTTGCACGCAGAATCTTGTCCGCGGCCTGCGCTTTTTCGTAGGCATCCGGATAAGCATAAACCAAAGTGCCCACAGCCTTCCAACCTGCTGAATATGCGATAGATACCTTGTAAAAATCAGTGTTCGCGTGCCCGCCGATGCCGAAGACCTTTACCCGGTCCTCGCCTGCGGGTTCTAGATTGATCGTAGTGAAATCGGCGACAACATCGGGAGTGATGTACCCGTGCGGGTCGCCCATTTCGTAGAGGAGCTGTTCTTTCACAGACTGAACATTAACTCGTCCGCCGGTGCCGTCGTGCTTGGTTACGATAAAGGTGCCGTCCGGCGAGGCTTCGACGATAGGAAAGCCGATATTCGCCATGTCCGGGATGCTTTGCCACTCATATTGGCAGTTGCCGCCAGAAACCTGCGCGCCGCATTCAATGATATGCCCGGCGATCGTGCCCGCAGCTACGCGGTTCCAATCGTCGAATTTCCAGCTGAATTCGTGCATGAGAGGGGCGAGCGTCAGGCCGGTGTCTGTCAGGCGTCCGCCAACCACGATCTGC
>Ga0193752_1003373_pt1 | contig 11040 bp, 9 predicted proteins | sample H1c1metaG_FD_144924 | JGI IMG/M metagenome (GOLD analysis project Ga0193752, IMG submission 144924) | Soil microbial communities from a riparian zone of the East river system, Colorado, United States - H1c1 | ecosystem: Environmental > Terrestrial > Soil > Riparian zone | place: USA: East River... | reverse complement strand
ATTCCCTGACGTTTTCGCCGCACCTGCCGCAGGGGCTCAACCTGGGCCGGCAGCTCTTCTTCCTGCAGCAGCGCCGAACCGGGCAGTTTCAACGCGCCGCGCACATCCTGTTGTATCCACAGTACTGGTCGTGGCGACTTTCGGGCGTCATGGCCACCGAGGTCACGTCGCTCGGCACCCATACGGATCTGTGGCGGCCGCACGAGCAGGTCTATTCGACGCTCGCCCGCAAACAAGGCTGGGCGCGGCTCATGCCGTCGATGCGTTCGGCACCGGAGCGCCTCGGTCGGATTCGCGACAGCGTCGCCGCCGCCAGCGGTCTTTCCGTTGACTGCGAGGTTGCCTGCGGCATCCACGATTCGAATGCGTCGTACCTGCGCTTCCTGCTCGACCGCGAGCGCGAGGCCTTTACGGTGGTATCGAGCGGGACCTGGACCATCGTCATGGCGAATCGCGGCGACTTGCGCCGGCTGCGCGAAGAACGCGACATGCTCGCCAACGTCAACGCCTTCGGCGCGCCGGTTGCGACGGCGCGCTACATGGGTGGCCGCGAGTACGAGGCGGTCGCGCAGACCACGGAGCAGCCGGACGTCGAAGCCCTGCAGACGGTCTTGCGGCAGGGCGCGATTGCGTTGCCTTCGTTCGCCAGCGCGGGGCCGTACGCGGGCCGCACGGGTCAGCAGGAAAACGTGGCCGGACTCGGCGGCACGCAACGCGCCGCGCTGGCGACGGTGTATTCAGCGCTGATGACGGCCCAGCTGATCGAATCGCTGGGCGCCGGCGGCGAGATCTTCGTCGACGGTCCGCTGGCGCGCAATCAGCTGTTCGCCGGCTTGTTGGCCGCGTGTGTGCCGGTGGGTACGGTGCGCGTCTACGCCGAAGGCGGCGGCACGCGGGTCGCCGCCCACCTGGCAGGCCTGCCCGCACCCGCGATGGGGGAGTTGCAGAGCGTCGTGCCGCTGCGAATTCCCGGGTTGCTCGAATACCAGGCGAACTGGCGCCATCGCCTCGAACAGAAGGCGTGAAAACCCGCCGCGGCGCCTAGCTACCCGCCCTGGCCACTTCGACCATGTAGGTGTGCACGTCGCCATGCATGTTCGAGCGGAAGATGATCCACTTCGCATCGCGCGTGAAGATGACGTTCGGTTCGAGCCGGTAGTCGTGTTTCCCCATGTCGACCAGCCGTTCGGCCTTGAGCGTGCCGGCGTGGATGAGGTGTTCGGCGTTCGGCGCCGAGATGCCCGCCACGTCCGGTATCGCCTGCGGATAAAACGCGTAGATCCATTTGCCGTCTTTGGCATGGGCAACCATTTCCGCGTCACCACCATCTCCGGCGAAGAATTTCCCGTCCGGCGAAATCGTGTAGTGCACCGACCACTGGTCGCGTTCAACGTGATACCAGCGCCGATTGCCGCCATCCGGTTCGGCCGCTGCCAGCCAGAAGTCCTCCCCGCGCGGAGTCTGCAGGTCGTACCAGATCGTCTTGCCGTTCGCGTCGAAGAACTCGTGACCGGCGATTTCCATGTTCATGGTGCGCCGATGCACGACCTGCGGTTCCTTGCCGAGCCGCATCGACCAGATCCGGTCGACGCGATGCCAGGGACCTTCGTGGCAGAACATCAGGGCTTCGGGATCAGTCGGCGAGAACTGCACGTGATTGAGCCAGTCGGTGGAGCTGTGGATGACCTTGTGTACGCCGGTCCGGGTATCCACGGTGGACATCGCCATCGGGATGCGGGCCTGCTCGCGCTCGAGCAGCCGCACTTCCTTGGCCTCCGCGAACGAAAGCGGCTTGCCATCCTTGGCCGTAGCGGCATAGTTCGCGTCGAAACGCGGATCGCGCGGGCCCTGCTCGAGCTGGTAGACCCGCTCGGCGTACACGCCTAACAATAACGTCTCGTCGGCGTTGATGGAGCCGATAAAACCGCGCTCGATCTGCGCGATGCGTTTCGGCTTCCCACCGCTGATCGCCACGGAGTAGATCGAAGTCGGCGTCTGCTGTTCCGAGTTGCCCGCGCCTTCGCTGCGGGAAAAATACACCCGGCCCGACTTGCGGCCGATGAACAACGCCTTGGCCTCGCCGTGGACGACAAGCAAGTTCTTGCGCGTGGCGATCTCGATCGCGCCGATCCCGGCGCTGCCCTCGACGAGAACGAAGCGTCCGTCAGGCGTCACGCTGTTCTGATGGAAATACAGCGAACGCGTGCCCGGCTCGGTCGAGAGGCGGATGATGCGATGGCCGGTGGCGGGATCGACCCAGTCGGTCGGCGTTTCGGCGCCGCACGCGGCGCTTGCGAGCAATACCGGGACGAGAAGACGCGGAAAGAATGCGGGACGCATGGATTTACCCCTTGTGGCTCACCCTGCGCGTCCGCGAAACGCCGAGTGCGCGCGAATATGCACAATTTTGCGCATGCGTGCAAAGATGCGTAACGGAGGGCTCATGAATAAACCCAGGTTCATCGCGATGCTGGCGGCGCTGACGATCGCCGCCGCCGCCGGCGCCGCCGACAGTTTCGCCGTGTCGATCGAAGTCGACGCCGCGCGTGGCGGAGCTGCGCTGACGCCGATCTGGCGTTTCTTCGGCGCCGACGAGCCCAACTACGCCACCATGAAGGACGGCCGGCAGTTGTTAGGCGAGCTGGGCGCGCTCAAGCAGGGCGACGTCTTCTTTCGCGCCCACAACCTGTTGTCCTCGGGCGACGGCACGCCCGCGCTCAAGTGGGGCAGCAGCAACGCCTACACGGAGGATCCCGCCGGCAATCCGCTGTACGACTGGCGGGTCGTGGACGGCATCTTCGATGCCTATCTATCGAGCGGCGTGCGGCCGTACGTGCAGCTCGGCTTCATGCCGCAGGCGCTGAGCACGGCCCCGACGGCGATGCCGTACAAACATTCATGGCGTCCCGGTTTCGACTACAACCTCATCAGCGGCGGCTGGGGTTACCCGCCGCGCGACTATCAACGCTGGTCGGATCTGTGTTTCGAACTGACGCGGCACCTCGTGGCGCGTTACGGCGAGGCCGAGGTGCGTCGCTGGTGGTTCGAGACCTGGAACGAACCCAATGGCCCGGCATACTGGAAGTCGACGCCGCAGGATTTCTACAAGCTGCACGACTACGCGGTCGCGGGGGTGCGGCGTGCGCTGCCGACGGCCCGCGTCGGCGGGCCGCATACCGCCGGACATGGCGGCGCATACATGGAAGGGTTTCTCGACCACATCACGAAGGAAAAGAATTACGCGACAGGCGAGGTCGGCACCCCGACCGATTTCCTCGCTTTCCACGCCAAGGGCGCGCCGAACTTCGTCGACGGCCACGTGCGTATGGGAATCAAGGCGCAGCTCGACACCATCGATACCGGCTTCCGGATGATCGCCGCGCGTCCGACGCTCAAGGGGAAGCCCATCGTCATCGGCGAGTCGGATCCGGAAGGTTGCGCCGCCTGCCAGGGTCCGCGCTTCGGCTATCGCAACGGCACGATGTACTCGAGCTACACGGCCGCGAGTTTCGCGCGCAAACATGAATTGGCCGCGCGTCACCAGGTCGATCTGCAGGGTGCGGTCACCTGGGCATTCGAATTCGAGGATCAGCCTTACTTCGCCGGTTTCCGCCAGCTTGCGAGCAATGGGCTCGACCTGCCGGTGCTCAACGTTTTTCGCATGTTCTCGTTCATGCAGGGCAAACGATTGCCCGCGACGAGTTCGCAGCAGGTGTCACTCGACGAAATCCTGGCGGCCGGCGTCGGCGGCAAGCCGGATGTGGGCGTGATGGCCAGTCGCAATGACGGAAACATTGCCATCATGGTCTGGCACTACCACGACGACGATCTGCCCGGACCGGACGCGGCGATCGAATTGACCATCGCCGGCGCCCGACGCGTTTCCGCCCCGGTGACGCACTATCGAATCGATCAGCAGCACAGCAATTCCTACGCGGCCTGGCAACGATTGGGCTCTCCGATCGCGCCCGACAAGCAGGCCTACGACACGCTGCGCGCCGCCGGACAACTGGCGAAGCTCGAAGATGCTGCGACGCAGATGAAAAAATCCGGCGATTCGTTGCGGATCTCCTTTGTGCTGCCGCGGCAGGGCGTCTCGTTGCTGCTGATCCCGCTTGCACCGCGTTGATACGCTGCGGGCGCCCGCGGTAGCTAGGGGCGCGCAGGTGAGAACGGCTCTCAGCCGGACCTGCGACGCCTGGTCGGATGCGTCGTATTCGCATTGGCATTCGCATGTCTGAAATTCGTACGCGACTCGCCTACCATCCACGCCGACTTCACCGCTTCGCCTCGAGGAGACCCGTGTCATGACCGATTCGCCGATGGACGCAAAACTCACCAAGAAAGTGCTCGAAAGCCTCAACCGCATTCTCGAACTCGAGCTGGCGGGTGTCGTGCGCTACATGCATTACAGCTTCATGATCTTCGGTCACAACCGTATTCCGATCGTCGCCTGGCTGCGCGAGCAGGGCAGCGAATCGAACGCCCACGCCGTGCTGGCGGGCGAACACATCACGACCTTCGGCGGCCATCCTTCGCTCAAGATCGGCGGGTTGCTCGAAACGAGCAAACACGACGTGAACGAAATCCTCAAGGAGGCCTATCAGCACGAGAAGGAAGGTCTCGACGAGTACCACCGGCTGCTCGAGCTGGTCGCCGGCAAGGAAATCATGCTCGAGGAATACGCGCGCGACCAGATCGCCGCGGAAACCATGCACCTGGCCGATATCCGCAAGATGATGCGCAAGCCGGGGTCACTCTAACCTCTAGCTACCGCCACCCGGCTCAGCGCCGCGATCCAGAAAGCGCAGCGACCACTCGAGCGGAGTCTCCGCGTCATGCGGATACGCGCGCCGCCACTGCGGCGGCGCGCTTTCCCGCCAGCTGCGCAGCGTCGATCCACCCACCAGGACCGCCGGCCCGGGTGGCAGTTCGAATCCTCCGGCCGTCGCGAAATTGCCGATCGCCGACGGGCTCCAGAAGGCGAAGCCGGGCGCCGGATTCGATCCACGCAAGGCCGCCAGTTCGTGCGCGAGGTTCGGCGGCGCCACGGTCGCGTACACAGCCTGCGTTCGCACCCGCAGGCGCGTTCCGAGGGTCGCGACCGCGGCCAGATGCTCCGGCTGTCGCAGCGCCGCGTCGCTGGTGGGATAGAAAATCTCGGCGCCATCGGCCACCAGATGCGATTGGCTGACGGCGCGCGCCAACTCCTGCACGCCACCATGCGCGGCAATCGAGACCTTGATTCCGCGCGCTTCGAGCGTCGCCGATGTCGTCGGCGCGATCGCGGCCACGAGCGTGCCATGCGGCACCTCGACCCGCGCCGCCGCGGCGCGGCTGGTGACGAACAGCAGGGCGGGTCCGGCGGCGCCTATCTGCCGCAGCTCGGACCAATCGCGCCACTGGTGTTCGATGCAGCAGATCGCGAGCGCATCGAATGACTGCCGCCGCAGCTGGATGACGAGGCTGTCGGCGTGCGGCTGCGACTTGGTGATGATCCACGTAAACGGCAATGGCGACTCCGTCAGGGATGTTAGCTGCGTCCGCGTCGCGGCGTTTCGGCCGTGACAGAGCTGTGACAGATCGGCGCGGGTACGCACGTACGCTCGCGTTTGATTTCACTGGAGTTTACCGTCCGATGCATCCGCGTGAGCGTTTCCTGGCGGCGTTGCGTGGTGATGCGCTCGACCGGCCCCCCGTATGGCTCATGCGGCAGGCGGGTCGCTATTTGCCGGGCTACCGCGCGCTGCGCGCGCAGCATAGTTTCTGGGACGTGTGCCAGAACCCCGAGCTCTCCACGCGCGCGGCGCTCGAGCCGCTCGATCGCTACGCGCTCGACGCGGCCATCGTGTTCTCCGACATCCTGGTCGTGCCGCTGGCGATGGGTCTCGGCGTGAGCTTCGGACCCGGCGAAGGCCCACGCATCGCGAAGCCGCTGCGCGGCGGCGCCGACTACGACGCCTGGCAGCTCGATGGCGTGCTCGATCGCATCGCCTATCTGCCGCGCGCGGTCGCGCACCTCAAGCAGACGCTCAACGATCGTTACGGCATCCTGGGGTTCGCGGGCGCGCCGTTCACGTTGTTCGCCTACTGCGTCGAGGGTGGCGGCAGCGAAGATTTCCGCGAGGCCCGCACGCTCATGCATCGCGACCCCGCGCTCGCGCGGCGCGCGCTCAGCACGATCGCCGACGTGGTCGCCGACCTGCTGCTGGCGCAGGTGGATGCCGGCGCCGATGCCGTGCAGTTGTTCGATTCCTGGGGCGGCCTGCTCGCGCCGGATGAATACCGCGACTTCGCGCTGCCGGCCCTGCAACGCATCACATCGAAGCTCAACGCGCGGAAAGTTCCGACCTTGTTGTTCGTGCGTGGCGGTCATCACCTGCTGCCGTTGCTGGGCGAGAGCGGCGTCACCGGTTTCTCGCTCGACTGGCGTACCGAGTGGCAGGTCGCGCGCGACCTGTACCCGGATCATCTGCTGCAGGGAAACATCGATCCGGTATTGTTGTTAGGCAGCGCCGACGTGATCCGCCAGCGCACCAGGAGCCTGCTGGAAACGATGAAACGCACGACCGGCGGCAAGAACTGCATCCTCAATCTCGGGCACGGCATCCTGCCGGGCACGCCGCCGGAAACCGTCGCCGCACTGGTCGAGACCGCGGCGGAATTCGCTTAAGCGCCATGATCCCGCTTGCCCTGGTCGGCATGAGTTATCGCGAAGCACCCTCCGCGGTGCGCGCGGCGCTCGCGGCCTTCGATTCCGCGACCAGCGGCCCCTCCAGGCAGCTGCTCGACGCCGGTGAAGTCACGGGCATCGTGCGCATCGAAAGCTGCGCGCGGGTGGAGTGGTTGCTGGCCTCGGCGCGTCCTTCGTGGGCGGCCGAGTTGTTCGGCGCCGCGCTGACCGGCGCCGCGGAGAATCCCGACCACCTGCGGCCACGGGCGCGTCACGGTGCGGCCGCGGTCGGCGGTTTGTTGCGGGTCGCGGCCGGGCTCGACTCCGTCGCGCAGGGCGAACATGCCATCGGCAACCAGGTGTTGCGTTCGTTCGAGCGCGCGCACGAGGCCGGCACCGTATGCCGCAACTTGCACGTGGCCTGGCGCGGCGTCGGTGAAATGCTCAACCGCGCGCGCCGCATCCTGCCGCAAGGGCGGACGGGTGGCGTCCAGGCGCTGGTGTTGCATCGAATGGTCAATGTGCCACGCGACGCGCCGATCGCCGTGTTCGGTCTCGGCGAAATTGGCCGCGCGATGCTGCGCGCCCTCGCGGACGCGGGCTTTACGGCGGTGGAGAGTTTCAATCGCGCCAGCATGCGAGCCTTCGAAGGCGCGGTGGTGCGCGCGCATGCGGTGATCGTCGCCTCCGGCGCGCCGCATGCGTGGTTGAGCCTGCCGGACGGGCACGGTCGACCGGTGTTCGATCTCGGCAGTCCGCTGCAATTGATCGCCGCGCCGGGCTGGAAGCCGACCACGCTCGATGAGTTGCTGGATGGATCCGGCGCCATCCTTCCCGAAGAGCAATACGCCGCGCTCGACGCCGAGTGCGCCAGTAGCGCGGAGAAGGTGTGCCAGACATTGCTGGCGCCGCCCCCCAGCGACACACTGGCGACGATGACCGCCATGCGATCGGAGTTCATGCAGAACAAACTACCCGGCCTGCTCGAAGGCCTGCCTCCGCAGCGGGCCCGCAAGCTGACCTCCGAAATGAACGCGGTGCTGCATGAGTTCATCTGCGCGGCGCGGCGGGAGGCCCCATGAGCGGAGGCTCGATGAGCAGCAGGCGGATCGGTTCGCGCGGCAGCGATCTGGCGCTGTGGCAGTCGCGCACGGTGCTGGCGCAGTTGCAGAAGGCCGCTCCCGTGCCGGCCTGGCAATCGGATATCACGGTCATCGCGACGCGCGGCGATCTCGATCAGTCGCCTTTGCTGGTCGGCAAGATGGAGAAAGGTTTTTTCACGCGCGAGCTCGAGCTCGCGTTACTCGACCGGCGCATCGATCTCGTGGTCCATTCGCTCAAGGATCTGCCGACGGCGATGCCGGAGGGTCTCGAGAACCGGACCATCCTGCCGCGCGCCACCGCCGCCGACTGGCTGCTGGTGCGCCACGAATTCCTCGCCCCACGCGACGACGGGCTGCTGCCGCTCAAGAAAGCGGCGCGCGTCGGCGCCTCTTCGCTGCGCCGCGCCGCGTTGTTAGGCCAGTTCGCCCCGCAGGCCGTATCGGTGCCGTTGCGCGGCAATGTGCCGACGCGCCTGCGGCGCCTCGCCGAGGGTGTCAACGTCGACGCCATCGTACTGGCGGCCGCCGGATTGACACGCCTCGAGCTCGATCTGTCGGCATTCGCGGTGGTCGAACTACCGCCCGAATGGTGGATACCGGCACCCGGGCAGGGCGCCCTGGCCGCGCAGTGCCGCGCCGGCGACGACGAGATCGAAGCGCAGATCGGCCTTCTGGCCGACGCGGGCTGCGTGGCGGCCACGCGCTGGGAGCGCGAATTCCTGCGTGTCATCGAGGGTGGTTGCTCCACGCCTTTCGGTTGTTACGTCACCGGCACGCGGGCGCACCTGGGTCTGGCCACGACGCGCGGCTGGGCCGCGCGCAGTATCGACATTCCGCAAGATTTTTCAGAGGACTCACAACGTGACTCATTCATCCGCGGGGCAGTCGCCGGCTGCAAGCCCATCGACCCTTCCGAAACTGCCGCTCTCGCGTTCGGCCGAGCTGTACGCGCGCGCTGAAGCGCTCATCCCGGCGGGCGTGTCGAGCCCCGTGCGCGCCTTCCGCAAGGTGGGTGGCACACCTGTCTTCTTCAAACAGGCGCAGGGCGCCTACGCCACCGACGAGGATGGCAATCGTTATCTCGACTTCTGCATGGCATGGGGTCCGCTGATCCTCGGGCACGCGCATCCACGCGTGGTCGAGGCCGTGCAACGCGCGGCGGCGGACGGCCTGGCTTTCGGCACCGCGCATCGCGGCGAAGGGGAGCTCGCGGAGCGCGTGCTGACGGCCTATCCCTATGCCAGGCAGGTGCGCTTCGTGGTCAGCGGTACCGAGGCGGTCGCCACGGCCGTGCGAATCGCGCGCGCGTCGAACGGCCGCCGGCGAATCCTCAAGTTCGACGGCTGTTATCACGGCCACGTCGATTCGCTGATGGTGAAGGCCGGCAGCGGTGTGATCACCCAGGGTCTCGCCGACAGCGCCGGCGTGCCCGCGCAAGTCGCGGCCGACACGCTGGTGATTCCGCTCGGCGACATCGCGGCGCTCGAACAGGCCTTCAATGAGCAGGGCCAGGAAATCGCCGCCGCCATCATCGAGCCGCTGCCGGCGAACAACGGGCTCCTGCTCCAGTCGCGCGAATTCCTGCAGAAACTGCGCGAGCTCACGCAGGCGAACGGCTCCGTGCTCATCTTCGACGAAGTCATCACCGGCTTCCGCTTCGGTTACCACGGCTACGACAAGATTTCGGGCATCGAGCCGGATCTCACGACGCTCGGCAAGATCGTCGGCGGCGGCCTGCCGGTTGCCGCGGTGCTGGGCAAACACGAGTTGATGAAGCAGCTGGCACCGCTCGGGCCCGTCTACCAGGCCGGCACGATGGCGGGCAATCCCGTGTGCCTCGCGGCCGGCATCGCCACGTTGACCGAGCTGGCCGAAGGCGGTCCCTACCGGCACATCGAGATGTTAGGCAAACACCTCGATGCGGCCTTCGCCAAACATGCGCTCAGGAGCGAGGCGCAGCTGCCGCGCGTCGGGCCCATCGTCTGGCCGTATTTCGACGTCAAGGCGGCGCTGCCGGTGGCGGCGTCGGCCATCACCGCGAGCTCGATCACTGAATACCACGCGCGCTATCGCGGCTGGCTGGCGCGCGGGGTGTACCTGCCGCCGTCGGCGTACGAGGTTTGTTTCCTGTCCGCGGCTCACACCACGGCGGATATCGATAAACTGCTCGACGTGCTCGCCAGCAACGACAGGACCTGATGCGCAGCGGATTCAGACAGTGGTTCGCGGAACGCGCCGAGCTCATCGTGCTCGGCGTAACGCTGCTGACGACCGCCTCGCTGGTCGTGTGGTGGACGATCCTGCTGCGCGGCGAGATGCGCACCAACGAGATGCTGGAGCGTGAGCTGTTGAGCGTCCGCAGCGAGCTCACGCGGCAGCAGGTCGACGAACGTGAGCTTGCGATCGAATCGCATCACGATCGGCGCAACGTGATGCTGGTCGGCGAATCCACGTTGCTCGGGCTGCTGCTCTCCGGCAGCCTGGTGTTGCTGTTCGTGCTGGGGCAGCGCCGCAAGCAGCAGCGGGAAGACATGGAAAAGCTGCTGCAATTCACCAGCCACGAATTCAAGACGCCGGTCGCCGGCGTCAAGGGGCTGCTCCAGAGCCTCGCCATCGGCAGTATTCCCGACGCGCAGCGCGCCGAGCTGATTCAGCTCGGCCAGCTCGAATGCGACCGGCTCGAACACCTCGCGGAAACCATCCTTGCCTATCAACGTGCCATGTCGCGCGATCCACGCGCCGGCGTGCAGCGCATCGATGCCGCCCGCTTCATCGCCGATCTGCTCGCGCATCGCGCGCGCACCTCGAGCGGCGGCGACCCGCAACTCGCCGTCATCGACGCGGTGGCGGTGCTGGCGGATCGCGACGGATTGCGTGTGATTCTCGAAAACCTGCTCGACAACGCGCAGAAATATGGCGGCGGACGTATCGGGCTTTCCGCGGGCGTGAGCGACGGACACTGGCGTCTCGAGATCAGCGACGAGGGCCGCGGGTTCCCGCCCGAATCCGCTGAGAAGCTCTTCGATCTGCACAACCGCGGCAGTGGCGAAGGCATCACGCACGGCGCGGGGCTCGGGCTCGCGATCGCCCGGCAACTGGCGCGGCGCATGGGTGGTGAAATCACCGCGCGCAGCTCAGGCCCCGGCCAGGGCGCGGTATTCACCGTGAGGCTGACGCTGGCACCGCAATCGACGCTGCCGCTCGGGTCCGAGGGGCCGGCGCATGGCTGAGCGCATTGCAATTGTCGAGGACGAGCGCCTCGTC
>Ga0193752_1003372_pt1 | contig 11042 bp, 2 predicted proteins | sample H1c1metaG_FD_144924 | JGI IMG/M metagenome (GOLD analysis project Ga0193752, IMG submission 144924) | Soil microbial communities from a riparian zone of the East river system, Colorado, United States - H1c1 | ecosystem: Environmental > Terrestrial > Soil > Riparian zone | place: USA: East River... | reverse complement strand
GTCGGTGACGTGGCGGATGTCGGCGAAGAGGCCCTCCGTGCGCGGGCGGTACCGCACCCACCCCTCCTCTTCTCTCTGGTCCTCGACGGGCACGAGGTCTTCGGCGCCCGAGAGCACGAACGTGTCGTGCTCAGCGAGGTCTTCGGCCCCGTCGCGGTAGCGCGGCAGCCCCTTCCTGGCGCTCCGTGAGACGCCGGGCACCGAGAGCGCCCAGCCCATCCCGAAGATGCTGCGGCCGTGGCCCGTGGAGTACCCCAGCGAGAGCTGCGGCGAGAGGGCGCCTCGACCCGGGGGCAGCGGGAGCGGCACCGAGAGGTTGCCCGTGCCGGTGAAGAGGTCCGGGGCGAACGTCTCCCCCATCCCCTGCACGGCGCCGCCGCCGGAGGGGAGGGAGATCACGCTGTCGGGGGACGAGGAAGCCATCGGAGGGCTGGGCGGGCGGGACGAACCGGACGGGGCTAGAGCGGCCAGGGCGGCGTGAGCCCCTCGAAGACGAGCACGACGAGGATGTCCTCGATCTTCTCCGCCTCGAAGAGCGCGTACGCCTCGTGGCTCAGCGTGAGGCTCCACGTGAGCGCACCGCCGTCATCCTCGGGCACGTCGAGCGCCCCCCACCCCGTGCCGTCGTGGCGGGTGGAGAGCAGGCCCTGCTTCGTCGTCAGGCCATCGAACACCGTCTCCTCGCCCGTGGGCGAGGCCTCAGGACCGGGGTTGACGACGAACTCCTCCACCTCCAGTTCGACAGCCTCCTCGCCGGGCGCCCGCACCGCGTAGAGCAGGACGTGCTCGATGCGGAGCTCGGTGAGGTGCGGCGGGAAGTCCTCGCGGCGCGTGGTGAACGAGACGGGGCCCAGCGGGGCACCCGGCGCGAACCCCTCCTCCTCGCCGAGGCCGGGGTTGAGGAGGTCGTACCACGCATCGGCGAAGTCGTCGCGGAGCGAGAACGGGCGGTCGGCGCGGAGGACGGGGTCGAGCCGCCCGATCACCTCTGTCTCGTACACGTCGCTGCGGAGCGCGCTGTACTCGACCGAGACGAGCACGTCGGCGAGCGAGGCGAAGTCGAAGGGGTTGGCCGGGCGCGGGAGCCGGAACTCCCAGCGGGCATCGACGCCGCCGCCTTCGAACGGGAGGAGCCGGAGTTGCCCCTCGGCCTCCAACTGGAACACGCCCGAGGCAGCGTAGGGCGAGGAGAGGGCGACCTCGTCGGGGTCGCGCCGCACGCGCACGGGTCGGAACACCCCGTCCTCATCGACGACCACCGTCGACATCCCGGACGACGCGAGCGAGGCGCGGATGCCCTGCACGGGCGGGATGAGCCCGACGACCGTCACCGAGGCCGAGCGCACGAGACGGAGGTAGTGGCCGGGGAACTCGCGGTCGAACGTCTCCATTGGGAGCGAGAACGGGAGCACGCCGGTCTCGCGGAAGCGGGCGAACGCGATGGGGTCGTGCTGCGCGAGCGAGACCGTGCGGACGAGCTGGAGCTTGCGGCGGTCGGTCTCGAAGGCGTACTGGTCCAGCCGCGCGAGGTCGGCCTGGAGGCGGGCCGAGCCGGTGATGCCGCGGCGGTCCTCGCCGTTGCCGCCGGGCGCCTCGTAGTAGTCCGCCGCGATGAGCGGCGGCGCGGCGACCTGCCGCTCGAACGCGAGCTGGTCGAGGGCGAGCCGGGCCGTGGCTGTGGCGAGTTGGAGGTAGAAGACGAAGATGTCCTCCAGCACCCCGCTCATCCAGAGATAGAGCTCGGCCGAGGTGAACTTCGTCGCGAGGAAGGCGACCGTCTCGGCAGCGTGGTTGGCCTGGAGCACGGCGATGCTCCGCTCCATCCGCACGATCGCTGTCCGGTCCCGCGCCAGCGTGAGCCCGAGCCGCCCGAGCGCCACATCCTGCTGGGCGAGCCCAGACTGAAGGCCCCAGTCCTCCGCCCGCCGCTCGTAGCTCGCCATCTGGGCGGTGAGCGAGGATCGCGTGCTCGCGATAGAGGCCTGAGTTGAGGCGCGGGAGGCATTGGTTGCATTGTCTGCCCGCTTCCGGGCATCGTTCGCCCCCAAGATCCCGAGGGCCCCGCCGATAGCCATTCCCAAACCTGGGAGGAAAGACATGTTGCGTCCCCCAATGGCCCCGGAGAAGCCTCCACTCACCATGCCAAGGAGGTTCGAGAGCGTCGTACCCCCCTGCGGACGCATGAAGCTCATCGCTTCCTGATGGAAGTCGATCGAGCTCCTCAACTCCGCCATGCTATCGTACTCGGTGTCCGAGATCCCGCGGGCGATGAGCCCGGAGAAGTGCCGCTGCTGGAACGCGGAGCGCTCGATCTGACCGGCGGCGAGGCGTTCGCCGTCGTTGGCCTCCACGACGCGGAGGTTCTGGAGTTGGACGCCGGCCAGCGTGAGGTCGAGTTGCTGCCGCGCCTGGAGCGCGGCGTACGCCTCGGCGTCGTAGCGCTCCAGCGCCGACAGGAACGCGGCCTCGGCCTGCTGCGCGAGCACGGCGTGCTGCCGCGCCCGCTCCAGCACCACCGCGGCACGGTAGGCCGTGGGCTGGAACCGGACGGCGGCCCCCGCCGCCCCACCGATAACGAGGGTGGTCTCGCGGAGGTGGAGCGGGCGCTCGATACCGGAGGCGTTGAGCCCATGACGGATCTTGTCGAGCCCGACCGTGGCGCGGAGCCGGAGGCCGTGGACGACGGGGTTCGGGGGGATCGTGAACCCGATGGGAGGCGCCGTGGCGACACGGACCCGCTCCGGCGCGGCCCCGCCGCCCGGCGCACTCGCCGTGAGTGACACCCGGCGCCCGACGGCTTCGAGCCGGTCGGCGACGGCCCCCACGGTCTCGACCGCACGCCGGGCAGCAGCGAGGACCGTCTTGCGGGCGGTGAACAGTTCGCCCAGCGTCGCGGGCACCGTGGGCTGTGCCGCGTTGACGAGAGCCAGAGCGGCCCCACGCATGCGGAGGTGCACGGCGGTCCCCGTCGCCTCCAGCTCCGGGACGACAGCGGCGGCGGCGGCTGCACGCGCCTCGACGGTGGGGAGCGCCCGGATCCGGCCCAGGAAGCCGGCGTAGGCAGGCATCAACTCGGGCGTGCTCTCGGCCACGGAACCGCGCATGAACGCCTCGAGCACCTCGCCGGCCTCCTCGGACTGCTCCCGGGCACCACCCAGAACGGGGTGGGCGAGCACGGCCTCCGCCCGCTCGTAGCGCGCCCGAGCGAGGTCTACGGCCTCCGGCGTGTCACGGGCGAACTCGGCCTCGGCGCCGTCGAGGAGGGCGCGGCCGAGGGCCGAGAGAACGTGACGGAGCGTAGCACCGCGGACCTCCCGCATCCGGGCGACGGGGTCGAGCGGATCGTTGAGCACCGGGAGCCCCTTCGGGGGCGACGTCACCCCCGCATCGGCCATGAGCGGGGGGTAGATGTAGCGCGCGTTCGCCGTAGCGGTGTCGTCGTAGATGGCACGGAGCCACTCGACGGCAGCGTCGTAACGCCGCACGCGGCGGAGGTGCGCCGCCGCGAGGAGGGGGGCAGCGAGATAGGCCTCCTCCAGGTAGAACAACGTTGCGTCGATGAACCGCTCGTCTAACGCCCACACGAGGTCTTGCCGTCGCGCCGCACGCCCCGGGCGTGTCGCCGGAGGCCGCCACGCGGCACGGTAGCGCGGGGCGAGGCGCATCGTGAGGCTCACCCCGGGGGAGGCCGCGTTGGTCGCGATGTCGACGGCTGCGGCGAAATAGCCAGGCAGCGCCCCCTGCCCGAGGAGGGTGAAGAGACGGTCCGTGCTCTCAGGGTCAACCGTGAGCGCCCCATCGAGCACGCTCGTCGCTTCGCGCACCAGCACCGTGGGGTGCTCGGTGAGTTGCCGCACGGTTCCTGGGACGACACGGAGCCTTTCTGCTAGGGGCGCCGACCCGTTCCAGTCCATCGTGTACGGGAAGGCCTTGACGTGCTTCCCCTCGTTCACGAAGAGCGTAACCGTCACAGACTCCGGTGTCGGCGCCGAGACGATGGTGGGGACGGCCACGACGCCCACATCGTGCCACGTGTCCATGCGCGTGACGGTTTTGAGATCGGTGTCAATAGTGACCCCTGTACCCCAGAACGCGAGTTCCACGTAGATGCCAGGGGCCGACGCGTGATGCGTGAAGTCCTGGAGCCGGACGACGTAATAGGCGCTACCTACATCGGCCACATTCGCGTAGCCCGCGGCGATCACACGCCCGCCATGCCCGCTCGTCGGGGGAAGTGAGAAGACCGAACCGATCGGGCTCAACTCGCACGAAAGCGGGTTGATCTCGCAGATCTTCAGGTCCGTTGCGAGGTCGCGCTTCTGGTACAGGACGCGGAGCGTCTGGGTCGTCGAGAGCGAAAGGGTCGTTGAGGAGCCCTCATCGGGTGGCTCACTTCCTCCCAACACTGGCCCATTCGGGTCCGGATTCCCCCCCGGTCCCCCCGGCCCCGAAGTACTTCCGTCCGGGTCATAATCCTTGGAAGCTGCGGGCAGGGGCGTCGGCACGAGAGCACGGCTCTCGTCCACGGTTACTGTACCTATCACAGGGGGCATAAGCACGGCGAAGGCGCTCGCGAATCCGTTGGGCGCCTCGATAGGAACCCCATGTGTCTTCGCGTCGGCGTCGTAGAACCACGCGTGCCGGTCGAGGTCGTAGCGATAGAGCCGGAGGGTCAGGTCTAGACTTGCCAGAGTCTCGTCGGCCTCCTGGAGCAGGAGACACACGTAACGCCGGGCAGCGTTGGCCGTCTCGAACACGGCGGCGCCGACGATGTGGGCGTTGAGGGGGGCGTCGGGCACCCGCTGCCACGCGTGCGGGGGGGGCGCCGCCGGCGCGGCGGCGAGGCCGGCGGCGTCCTCCGCCTCAGCGGCGTCGACGGCGCTCCAGTAGAGCGCGCCGGAGGCCCACGAGGTGGCGAAGGAGAAGAGGCGACGGCGGTAGCCACCCACCATCGTCGCATAGCCGCGCAGCGCTGTGGGCTCTGCCTCGTAGCCCAGGCAGGCTGCGCGGGGCGTGAGCGCACTGATGTCGTTGACGTACGTCTCATAGCCCGCCACGGCGAGTTCGAAGTCCTCGGGGCGGCCGGCCATGCGGTCCTGCAGCGCGAACACGAGGGCGTCGTAGGCCTCCGTGCGCGCGCGCCGGAGGTTGGGGGCTGCTGTGTTCTCGGGGTAGAGCACGACGCTCAGCGCGGCCCGCCACGTGTCGTAGGTAGCGAGCCACGTCCACTCAGCGTCGAACGCGGTGAGTCCGAGGGCGACCGTGAGCCCGAGGCCGACCGGCAGTGTCTCCTGTGCGTGGACGGCCCGGAAGAGCGCCTGCAGGGTGCTCGTGGCGTGGGCGACGCGCGTGGTGACGACGGTGGGGGCCGTCTCCGGATCGATGAAGAGCCGCGCCCGCGCGGCGTCGGCGCGCTCGTCGGCGTCGAGCGACGCGAAGGCGGCTTCGAGCAGCCACGTGCTGAGGGGACCGAGGGGGGCAAGGTGGACGCGGAGGGCAGCCCGCTCGGCCTCCTTGATGGCGGCACGGAGCGTCTCCTCGACCCCACGGAGGCGATCAGCACGGCCCTCCAGCGTGCGCTCCCAAGTGCGGCGCTGCTGGAGGAGGAGGGGGTCCGTGGGCGACGGCGGCGTCTCCTCGTCGGTGCGGAGGCGGAAGTAGTCGGGGCTGAGTGTGATCCCGGCGGTCTTCTCCTCGTCCCGCCACGTCGACGTCTGCGTCCGGCTCCAGACCGTCATCAGCACGCTCAGCGTGCGGTCGCGGACAACCCCCTCGAACTCATCGTCGTCGGTGGCGGCCCACGCCCGCGCGAGCACGGCGACATCGAACGCGCTGAGGTCGAGGGCGGCGAGGGACGACGCCGGTAGGTTCCCTACAGCGTACGCCGTGAAGAAATCGGCCCACGAGTCGACCTCGATCGTGTCGATGTCCGGTATGCCGATCAACGACTCGAGGAAGTCGTGCAGCCCCCCCTGGTCGGTCGAACCGGAGGGCAGGTTCACGTTGAGGCTGTTGCGGAACGTGGCCTGGTCCGCCTGCCGGTCGAACAAGAGCGCATACGCAGGGTTGGCGCCGGCGGCGGTTCTCGGGAGGATGTCCCCCGAGTCCACGAGGTTCGGGTCGACAAACGCGAACGGCCGGTCCTCAACGGGCACGGGGGGCGGGGGCGGCCCCGGGGCGGCGAGTCCGGACTCGCCGCTGGAGGCGAACGCGACCCTCTCCCGCCGGGTGGAGCCCCAGTCCTGAGCGAGCCACTGCCGCTGGAGGTGGTACCGGCGGTCGGCGAGAAGCTCAGACTCGGGGTTGGCCGCAGTGCCGTCAAGGGGCTGGAGCCCGAAGAGGTCCGAGAGCGTCTCCGCGTCGCGCTCGTCCCCGGCGAGGGTGTAAGCGGCCAGCCGGGCAGGGCCCGGAAGGCCGAGGCGGTCCGCGAGGCGTCGCTTCGCGGCCGACGGGAGGTCCGGGGCGGCGGCGAGCTCTTCGTACGACGTGCCGAGGGCGGCGAGAAGGGCGGGGTAGGCAGCGATCTGCGCGTAGAGGCCCAGCGCGACGTCGGCGGCCCCGCCCGCAGCATGGGCGACAAGCCGCTCGGCGACTAGGCGAGCCTCGAGCACCTCCTCTTCGAGTGCGGCACAGTCAGTTGAGATCGCAGGGAACGTAAGCGCGAGCGCTCCAGCGAGGTCGGCGGGCGTGGCGGGGATGCCGCTGACGGTGAAGGTGCGTGCTGCGAGCTCCGTCAGCGCCGTGAGGTAGGCCACGGGGCCCGGCACGGAGAGGCAGCCCGCGTCCAACCCGGGCACCCCGGCGGTCCCCGCGGGGATATCCATGCCGTCGCCCGGGAGCACCCCCGTCACCGGCGACGTGTAGCCACTCCCCAGCGCGGCCAGTCCGTCGGTAAGGTGGGTGTCGCGCGTGGCCGTGTAGAGCAGGGCAGCCTCCCGGATTGCCGCTGCTTCGGCTTCGGTGACGTCGGTGACGGAGGCGAGGAGGTCGAGCGGGGCTGCCGCGATATCGTCGATGGTCTCAAACCCACTCCGAACGAATTCGTGAGCCACCACCGGGGTAACGCCGATGGCGTCTAGTTCGGCGTAGGCCTGGAGTTCCGCGAGCTCCGGATTCGAGTCGGCGATCCCGTTCCGCCGGAATTCGTGGAGCGTGAGTACACCGTTCGCACCGAGGGCCGGACCGAGACCGAGAGTGAACTCCGTATTAAGGTCCGTCAGCGTATCGGTCGAGCCGATTGCACCGACCTCGGGGACCACACCCCCGGTGTCAAGCACGACGTCGACGTTGACCTCGACCTCGACGTCCTCGTCCGTCCAGAAAGGCGCCTCGCCGGGATGGGCCACCGTGAAGTCGAACGTGGCGAGCGGGTCCTCGTCGTCGCGCCGCTCCTCCTCGCCCACGACCACGTAAGGGAAGGCGAAGCCCCCCTTCGCATCGGTCCGTGTGACGGCGCGGACCACCGGCTCCGACTCGACGGTCTCGGTGGCCGTGACGACCAGGTCGGCGGGCTCCCCGTCGGTCACCTCCACGACACCGCGGACGATGTAGGTGTGAGCCGGCTCCGGCGGATCGAACGTGGGCAGTTCGCCCATCTCGGGCGGAATCTCGACGGAGATCGGCACGACGTACGTGTCGGCCCCGACTTCGACCAGGGGAAGATCCGTCGTGTCGTCGACGAGCGTGGACCCGTCGTAGACCCGGAAGAAGAAGTCCGGCTCGGCTACGGACGTCTCCAGGACCGTGTCCTCAAACGAGAGAGAGTAAGCCCCCGTATCGTCGACCACGGCACCGCCGACGTAGTAGGGATCGCCCCCACTGATGGCCCAGCACTCCACGCGGAGGCCTGGGAGAAGCTTGCCGCTGCTGTCGTCGAGGAGGTGACCGGCGAAGGTATACGTGGCCATCGGAGCAGGAGGAAGGCGTACGAGAAGAGGAATCCCCAGTCACCCTACAGGTGCACCGCGAACGCCAGACGGCGGTCCCGGTCTATCCTCCTGCAGGGTTATCCCTTCGAAGCAGGGGGAGTGTAGGAGTCTTCCTTTGGCATAAGCAAGGGGTGTTCGTGTGCCCCATGCACAAAGGTTATCCACATCGGGTTCGTCACAGGCGACTCCTCCTTGTCCATACACGCTTTGGATCTTCAAATCCGACCCATTGCGCCCTACCCCCTGCCACAATATCAGCCCCTTCCGCTTCGAAGACGTAGAGGTGCAGCTACGCCGCGCCACCAGCACACTGGATCACCTGATCTGTACGTCAACCTCGTCCTTTAGCAGTTCATCAGTGGTGACGCCGAACAGCCTCGACACCCCGAGCACGAGGTCTACGCTCGGCTGCTTCTTCCCGCTCTCCACCTCGGAGAGGTACCCCCGCGAGCGGTAGCCCAGCTTCCCCGCATGGCCGGTCAAGCCATTCTCTCGATCCCCGGAGGTCCCTGTATGGCGTGCATCGGCTTCCTCGACGAGGAGACCCTCGCACGTGACCTCCGGTTCGTCGGTGATGATTCATGCCCACACTGCCCTCTGATTGAGGCTGGCCCACCGCAATGGCGCCTCGCCTGAGGCGCTTCGAGTTGGTCCTGAACACGATCACTCATCTCCATTCGAGTACCGTGCGCTCGAACGCGCGGGTCACGTAGCCAGCAAGCACTCGCTTTCCCCCTCGGGCCTTAGTTATAGGGGCCCCGCAGGCAAGAATTTCGTGTAACGCTGTCCGAAAAGGGCCAATCGCCCTAGTGCCGCGAAGTCGCCGGGTTCGAACAAGTGTCCCGGAAGGGGTACACGCCGCGCCGCCGGCCCAGAGCTTCTGGGCCGGCAGCGCGCGTTTGATCCCTGCTCACACAGCGCGGCTAGACCAGCCGCTCGCGGATGGCCTTGGCTACGGCGCCGCCGAGCGTGTTCACGTGGAGCTTCTCGTAGACCCGCTGGACGTGCTTGCTCACCGTCGAGAGCGTGATCTCGAGGGACGCCGCGATCTCCTTCTGCGTGAGCCCCTCGGCCATCAGCCGGAGCACCCCCCGCTCCCGCTCCGTCAGCCCGTAGGCCGCGCCCCTGCCGCCCCGGGGGGGTACCGGCACCCCGCCGGGTACCCCGTCGCCCATCGCCTCGGGGGGCGCCCCGCCGCCCTGGAAGTAGGCGAGGACGCGCCGGGCTACCGTCGGGGGGATGAGCATGCCGCCGTCGCGCGCCTGCTGGAGCGCGGAGACGAGGGTGTCGACGGGGACCCACTTCGGGAGGTACCCGCTCGCCCCGGCCCGCAGCGCCTCGTAGATCGTGTCGGCGTCGTTGCGCACCGTGAGCACCACCACGCGCGCGTCGGGGAGGAGCGCGCGGAGCCGCTTCGTCGCCTCGATGCCGTTGAGGCCGGGGAGGTTCACGTCCATGAGGACGAGGGCCGGCGCCTCCGCCGCCGTCGCCTGCTCCGCAGCCGCCAGGGCGTCCTCGGCGGTGCCGAACGTCCGCCCGAGCAGGAGCCCGTTCACGTTCCCGACGAGGAAGGAGAGGGTGTCGCGGTACGACACCTCGTCCTCGACGATCCAGACGCGGGTGGCGGCGGGGCGGGTCAAACGGGGGGGGCGGGCGTCGAGCGGAGGAGGCGGCGCGGCGGGGTGAGGCTAGCGAAGGCGCGCTGCCCCGGCAACGGGGTGATCACACCACCGGCGCCCTACCCGCCGCCCCGGAGGGTGCCGCCGGACCGCGGGCACGGCGCCTCGAACCGCACGCGGGTGCCCTGCCCCGGCGCCGACGTCACCTCGAGCCGCCCGCCCACCGCCTCCGCCCGCGCCCGCATCGTCCGGAGCCCCCGGCCCCCTGGCCCCGCCCGTTCGATGCCGACCGGGGCGTCCGGGTCGAACCCCCGCCCGTCGTCGCCGACCTCGAAGGCGAGCCCGGCCGCGCGCCCCTCGATCACGATGTCGATGTGCTCCGCCTCCGCGTGGCGCGCTGCGTTGTGGACGGCTTCGCGGAGGGCGAGGAGGAGGTGCCGGCGGTACCGCGGGGGGAGCACGCAGTCCGGCCCCTCCCCCACGACCCGCACGCGGTGCGGGCGCCCCGGCAGCAGCTCGTGGGCCACCCCCTCCATCCGCTCCATCAGCGCCGCCACCGACTCGTGCCCCCCGTCGACGATCCACACCATCTCGTGCACCTCGGCCGCGAGCAGCCGCGTGTCCTCGGCCGCCCGGGCCAGCCGGCGCTGCGCCTCCTCCGGGAGGCCCGGTGCGGCGGCGGCGATCTCCAGTTGGAGGGCGAGCGCGCCGGTCCGGCTCCCCAGCGCGTCGTGGAGGTCGTCGGCGATCTGCCGCCGCGTCCGCTCGATGCGGAGGAGGTAGGCCACGCGGGCGCGGTGGGCCGCCACGCCGAGGGCGACGGCGAGCAGCGCCGAGAGGGCGAGGAACCACGCCCGCCGCCACACCGGGGCCCGGACGACGAGGCGCACGGTGGCCTCGGCGGCGGCCGACTGGAACGCCGGGCGGACGCGGAAGGTGTAGCGCCCCGGCGGCAGCTTCGGGTACACGGCCTCGGCCCGGTCGGTGGGCTGCGACCACGCCCGGTCGTACCCGTCAAGGCGGTAGACGTAGCGGCGGGCGCGGGTGGCGCCGAGCGTGGCGAAGCGGAAGGTGGGGCCGCCCTGCGTCGGCCGGAGCGTGAGCGACCGGAGGCGGTGGGCCGGCACGCCGGGCGCGAACTCCCGGCCGTCGACGAGGAGTGCGGTGAGGCGGGTGGGCAGGCGCCGGACCCGCGTCACGTCGCTCGGGCGGAAGAGAACGACGCCGTCCTGGGAGCCGAACGCGAGGAGGTACGGCCCGAGCGGGGCGCACGCTTCCCGGAGGAACCCCCACCGGGGGAGCCCCACGGCAGCGGCGTCGTGGGTGATGCGGGAGGAGCGGGGGTCGAGCCGGAGGATCCCGCTCCCCGTGCTGACCCACAGGCCGTTGGGCGTGGGGAGGACGCACGCGACGTGGGGCTGGGGGAGTTCCGCCTCGGAGAGGACGTTGCGCGGCCGTCCCCGGGCGCCCCCCCGGCCGCCCTCCCCCACCCTCA
>Ga0193752_1003371_pt1 | contig 11044 bp, 11 predicted proteins | sample H1c1metaG_FD_144924 | JGI IMG/M metagenome (GOLD analysis project Ga0193752, IMG submission 144924) | Soil microbial communities from a riparian zone of the East river system, Colorado, United States - H1c1 | ecosystem: Environmental > Terrestrial > Soil > Riparian zone | place: USA: East River... | reverse complement strand
GTAAAAATGATCCTGAGGTCGGGGTTAAAAGCAATAGCTTCTTCTATCATTGTTTGCAAACCTGGGAACACTTCTTCAACAGGTAAAAGCCGCTTTTTGAATTTATCTGTTGGTACTTTATGGCAATTGGCAACCACTTCTTTGTTCTCTAATTCATAAACAAAGGCTGAACCAAGGGTAATCAGCAGCCAGTCTGCTTTCTTTAAAAATTCATGCGCTTTTATCTGTGAATCATTAATGCCCTGCAGGCATGCCTTCTTATCGGGATGAGAGAAACGGCTATGATGCTCCCAACTGTTCCAACTTTCGTTCTGGTAAAACAGATCTGCTTCGGTGTATTGTTTATTGCTGATGTAAGATGAGATAGATTTAGTAATGCTGGTAGGGTTGAAAAGAATTCCATTTGGATTATCAAGCACAGTAAATTTATGATTGGCCAGTTTTGTTCCGATCTGTTCAGTAAAGCAGGAACCGATCAGTAATAGATTTTGCTGATGATTGATCCTGTTATCAAAAGGTTTGGTAGTAAATTCTAAATGAAAGTCCATAAACAATAATTAAACTAATTACACGAATATTTCCGAAGCTAAGAAACTGCATTTGCTCAAAGCTTCTTTATCTAAATTGTTCAAAAGGTCTTTTTCTTCGAAATATGGTATCATCAATTCTGTATCCATATTACCTACCAGTTCATCATCGGCCATGGGGCAGCCGCCAATACCTTTTAATGCACCGTCAAAACGTTTGCAGCCAGCCTGTAAAGCCGCATCTATCTTTTCTTTCCAGTTGGTTGGTGTTGAATGCAGGTGAACACCGATCTCTGTTTCGGGCAATGAATCAACCAGGTGTTTGGTGATATGGTAAACCTGTTCTTTGGTTGCCAGGCCAACTGTATCAGCCAGGGATATTATTTTAATATCCATATCCACCAGTTTATTCACCCAATCAAAAACAATGGCCTCATTATAAACATCACCATAAGGGTTTCCAAAACCCATGGAAATATAAACCACCAGTTCCTTCTTATTTTTTATACAAAGGTTCTGTATCTCTTCTACCCTTCCCAATGATTCAGCAATGGTAGAATTTGTATTCCTTTTTTGAAAAGTTTCAGAAACGGAGAATGGGAAACCCAAATAACTGATCTCGTCAAATACAACTGCTTCCTGTGCCCCTCTTTCATTGGCAATGATCGCCAGCAATTTGCTTTTACTTTTTTCAACCTCTAAACTTTTCAATACTTGCCCTGTATCCGCCATCTGCGGTATCGCCTTCGGCGAAACAAAACTGCCAAAATCGATCGTATCAAAACCAACCTTTAATAAAGCATTAATGTATTCGATCTTTTTTTCTGTGGGAATAAAATGCGGCCAACCCTGCATGGCATCACGTGGACATTCAATTAATTTGATCATTGGTGAAATTGTACTGCAAAAATAGTTAAACTCAGGTTTTAATTCCAATTATAAGTGTTTGAACATTATGATGATTTTAAAATCATTGGATTTGTTGTTTATTATCTCTACTTTACTTTTTATCTGCTACTATTTCATCTAAACTAACTAAGTATGAAAAAATATTTTTATTCTTAAGTGTTATTTTTCTCATTAACAGCAAATCGCAGGCGCAGTTGGAAAATCAGCTGGCGATCCATGCCGATAACCCGTTCATCACTCTAAAAAGCATGAACGATGTAAATACAATTGCTGAAAACCATTATTTAAAAATGAATGGGTTGCCAGATAAAACTGAGGAATTTTACCTGCGTCGCAGCAAAAACTATCGCATTGTTGGTTGGTCAACACTTGGTGGAGGATTATTGCTTTCGGGTATAGGATTGCTTGTTGGTACAACATCCACTAACTACGATAATAGCAATACTGCCGGAGTATTACTGGTTGCGGGTGCTGTTTCAGGCATTGTAAGCATTCCTTTTATGATAATGGCAACTGTTTACAAACACAAAGCCAGGGCAATGGTGGGAACACAGAAAGCAGGTTTTGGAGTGCCCCCGGGTGTTAGTAAAGATGTTACCGGAATTACGTTTAGTATTTCACTGGGAAAATAATATTCCGCAGGTTAGGTTTGCCGTTGCTTTCCTACCTCATACAAAATAATACCCGTGGCTACCGATACATTTAATGAATCAAAATCGCCGGTCATGGGTATTTGAAATTTTTCGTCACATATCTTTAGAAGTGCGGGATAAATACCTTTCTCTTCCCCGCCCATCACAATAGCACAGGGTTCGGCAAAATTACAATCGTACGTTTTTTTTGCAGCTTTCATTTCACTGGCAAAAACCTTAATACCGTTCATGTGCAGGTCTTCAACAGTTTTCATCAGGCTGTTAACCCGGCATACAGCAATTTCTTCCAATGCGCCTGCAGATGTTAGCACAGCATCTTCATTCAATGCGCCCACACCTTTATCGGGTATGATGATGGCATGTACACCAAAGCAATAAGCACTACGGGCAATACCGCCAATATTGCGGATGTCAGTAACTCCGTCCAGAATAAGCAACAAAGGCACTTCGCCTTTTTCCACCACAAAAGAGATCACATCCTGCAGGTCCTGGTACTGCACTTTGGCTATTAATGCCACACAGCCTTCATGATTACTTACATTAAAATTGTTGAGTTTTTCAACCGGTACTTTATTAATGGGCGTTTGTGTTTTTTCTGCCAGTTTTTTTATTTCATCAATGGCTTCTCCATGTACAGTGGTTTGCAGGTAAATGCGTTCCAGCTGTTTACCGGTTTGCATGGCTTCGGTAACAGCTTTGCGGCCAATTACCAGGCTGCTTTTTTTAGGGCGATGATGTTGTTGGCGGAAATTTTTCACAATGCAAAAGTATGTTATTATTGCATGGTTTTACGGTAAGTACATGAAGAAAATGATAAAAACCAAGATGCTCTTTATAATTTATGCAGGCCGGTTTTTACAGCATACAATGCAAGCGCTACCCTGGTTTTTACATTTAATTTCTCAAACAAAGAATCCCGGTAACTTTCAACAGTACGTGAACTGCAAAACATTTTTTCGCCTATTTCTTTATAGGTAAGTTCTGTACAGCTATATGTTAGAAATTCAGTTTCCCTGTCTGTTAATTTAACGCATCTTTCATTAACAGTTTCTTCATTTGCCAGTGCATGCAATACCCTACTGGTGGCCCAGTCAGGATAATAGAAGCCTTTTTCGGAAATGGTATGCAATGCTTTTTCCAGTTCAGTAGGATGAACATTTTTATTAAGATAACCGGTGGCCCCTGCCTTGATCATTTTAATCAGTGAATCATCATCTCCCTGCATGGTAAGTGCCATTACTTTTACAGCCGGATGATTTTGTTTTAGCCAGGCAGTCGTTTCAAAACCATTCATAACGGGCATTGAAATATCCATCAAAACAATATCAGGAATGTTGTTTTTAATTTTGAGATGATCGATCAGGTTACTGCCATTTTCTGCTTCGTACAACACCTCATAACTATCAAACTCCTCAATAATTGAAGCTATGGCTTTGGCAATAAGCAGGTGATCATCAACTATAACAACGCTTGTCTTCATGTATTAACCAGTAGCATTATTTATAGGAATGTTCATACTCAAGATAACTCCTTTACCAACATTAGTTGTAAAATTATATTCCCCGCCAAGCAGCTGGATACGCCTTCTGATACTGTCCAACCCAATCCCTTTATGCGCTGGGTTATCAATATCAAATCCTTTACCATTATCTTCCAGCTGCATTACCAGCCTGTTATTTTCAACATTCAGCTTAATTTTTATTTCCTTACAGCCCGAATGTTTAATACTGTTTTGAATGAATTCCTGAACAATACGAAGTAATGAGCTTTTTAAGGCAATGCTGATCTCCGGCAAATTATCCAATTCATAACTTGCTATGTAAATACCTGTAGCATTCAATTGTTCACATTCTAATTTGAGCAATTCCTGTAAACCGGCATTTTGTAATTTAGTATCTGTAAGGCTTTTAGACAACTGCCTCAATTCAAGCAGGGATTCATTAATGATTTTATTTACACCCTCCAGTTTATCATTTATGCCGGGTACTATATTATCAAACTCTATGCGTTGGGTGTAAATAGATGCCAGCGTTAGCTTTTGTGCAACACTGTCATGAATTTCCTGGCCGATGAACTGCATGGTTTGGTTTTGAATATCTACCTGTGTGTTCAATATATCAAGCCTGTGTTGCTTTTCAATTTCTTCCTTTTCTTTATTAAATAAAACCTTTCGTTTCCTATACTGAAAAACAAATAATATTACGCCGATAATAAAAATGAAAGCGGTTAAAGTAACAAGTATCAAAATAAGTATCAGTTCGGTTTTGTGCATATAAAACCAATTGAAAATAAAGAGTACATAATACAATTACAAACAAACATCAAATTACTATAAACATAATAAACCTCTCTATATTCATCATATAATAATAAAAGCAATCCAAAATAAGGTAATGTACCCAAATAAAAAATCAACAACCCAAGTGAAATCCAAAATAATAGCTCCGTCTTAAAATGAATAATCTTATCACTTTTTGCAAACTGAATAAAAAAAGCAATGATAATAATCAACAGTGCCAGGTTACCTATACAATAAGAAAAAGACATGAAGTAATATTCCTTACCTATAAAAAATAACAGATCTAAAATAAACCCTGCGGCATATATTCCGGTACAATATATAACCAGCCGTCTTCCGGAATCAGTGACTGCTGTTTTATAATAAACCCAATAAAAAAAAAGGAATTCAACAGGAATTACAAAATAAGTAATTAAGTTGCCTTTTATTTGATCTTCTTTGATATAATGTAGCCAATTACCTGATTGCTCTGCCAAAACGATAAAGCCTAAGTAAACAGGAAACCATTTCAAGAAAGAGTTTTTTATTTTCACCCAGAAAATGATTCCTGTTATACAGGCTGTCAGTTCGAGACCATAAAGAATATATTGAAGAACAGTAATAGTATTCATGTCAAATAATATTTTTTCTTAAAAAGCACTGCCATCAGCAGCCCTTGGTGGTATAAGACTCCCATGATTTTGTTGATCTCCAAATAAAATATTTTCAACCGGTACCGGGCTACCGATTGTTGATTTAAGCGGAACCCGGCATTTGCCTCTAAATGCATCATAATCATAATGAATACCATCCAAATAATAAGTAGGAACCATGAAAACTGTATGATGGTTAGCATACTCATCCCTTACTGCTATCATGCCGGTTTGATCCCAGAACTCGTTTGTTGCTTCCGGATATTTGGCAAAGTAAATCCGGATACCTAAACTATCATTACAATTTTGTTCGCAATTCTTCTTTTCAACTTCCCATAAATATTTTTTTAGCGTAGTTAAAGAAAACCAAACAGATGTTGCATCGTCTTTGTCTGTTCTTGCGCCACTCATCCATATTTTATTTCTGCTATTGTCTGCTTTGTAATTATCAGCAATTATTTTGGCAAATCTGCTTTGTAAAATTCCGGTAAAATCAGTTGATGAATAGTCTTTGCACAGTTTATCTGCACAGGTAATTTTCTGATTTCCTGAAAGATTAACTGGAGTAGTACAGCATTTGGAATTATAGTAAAAAATCATAGCGATAATAACCAAAAGGAGGAAAAAATTAGACGCAATTAAAATCTTTTTCATAATATTTTTTTTAGGTTTTATAAAAGGTTGACCCGGTAAAAGTATTCAGAAAGATAATAAACGATATCCGTTAATTAACGGGATATTTTTCCGTTAATAATTCCCACAATTCCGTTCTCCGCCCATTGATCGGGGTCTGCAGCTTTTTCATCTTTGTTCTGTTCAATTGAATAAACCAGGGATTGCCGAAAACCTGAACCAGAGTAGGCGAAAAACTTAAATTCTATTTATATGAACACTTATGAACATGTCCAGGATTTTTTGTCACCAATTGATCCAAGGATGTCTATTAGAAAATTTGGGAAATTCTTAATAGATAAAGCCAAAAAAGACCCGGCAATTGCCAAAAAATTTCACGAAATTCTTGAGAAAATAGGTAATGAAAAACCACTGATTGGTCAAATGCATTCAACATTATATGAACGTATTAAGACAAGCGCTGTGGCACTTGACCTCCCAACCGCACCTGAATGGTTACAACCAATCATTGTAGCTGCTTATTTAAAAGCAAAAGCCATTCTGCAAAACGGCCACATAAATAGCTCATTATATAATGATGTTTCAAAAAAACTTGATAAAGTCAGCCACCTGATTGATAAAATTGTTGAACCCGATTTTCTGGGTGAGCTATTGGTTGAAACCACTTTAAATGCCAGGGAGGATGCTATTTTTGCAAAATCATTAAAAGCCGGAGCAGATGAGTTTCTCTCTTTAGTAAAGCATTTATATGAATTGCCCGACAATCCGCAAGAATATACCACGGTTAGTATGATGCGAAATAATAATAACGAGGGGGGATGTACTGCCTGCCGAACGGACCCAGGGGGAGCCACGGTATGTACTCCTATTTCCTGTTGGGTAATAGTGATCATTATCATTGTTGTTATAATCGCAAAATGATAAAAAAGAAATATTGATTCTAATTTTTCTCAAACGAGTCCCCAGCGACTCGTTTTTTATTCATTCACCCTTCGTTGCTTCATCAACTCATACAACATCATCCACTCGTTGGCGATGATGTTGTTGACGGAAATTTTTCACGTTTCAAATTTAACTCTAAATAAAAAACCCTCTCTGTCTGGAGAGGGTTTTTATAAGAACAGATCATTTATTTCAATCCAAATACTTTCTTCACTTCTTTTACTGCATCCAGTTTTTCCCACGTAAACAATTCCACTTTTTTCTTAACTACTTTACCATCAGGAGAAGTAAATATTTTTTCAACTGTTTCATGCTTGCGGCCCATGTGCCCGTATGCAGCAGTTTCGCTATACATAGGGTTACGCAGTTTTAAACGCTGCTCAATAAAATAAGGACGCATATCAAAACAAGGCATAGCCATTACTTTTTTGGCTATTTCCCCATCGGTCATGTTAACTTTTGCGGTACCATAGGTAACCACGTTGATGCTGGTTGGCTGTGCTACACCAATGGCATAAGAAACCTGTACCAGTACCTCATCACACAAACCTGCTGCCACTAAGTTCTTTGCAATATGGCGTGTTGCATAAGCAGCACTGCGGTCAACCTTGCTTGGATCTTTACCACTGAAAGCACCACCACCATGTGCTCCTTTACCACCATAAGTATCTACAATGATCTTACGGCCGGTTAAACCAGTATCGCCATGAGGGCCACCAATAACAAATTTACCCGTTGGGTTAATATGGTATTTTATCTTGTTGTTGAAAAGGTGATCATACTTTGGATATTTTGCTCTTACCCTTGGTATCACGATATTGATCACATCTTTTTTGATCTTTGCCAGCATCTTATCATCAGCAGCAAAATCATCGTGCTGTGTTGATACTACTATTGCTTCAATTCTTACGGGTTGATTGTTATCATCGTACTCTAAAGTAACCTGGCTTTTTGCATCAGGACGGAGGTATTTTATTGCTTTATTTTCCCTGCGTACCGCAGCCATTTCAATTAAAATATAATGTGCCAGGTCTAAAGCCAAAGGCATATAATTATCTGTTTCGTTGGTTGCATAACCAAACATCATTCCCTGGTCGCCTGCACCCTGCTCTTCTTTTTTCTTACGGTCAACACCCTGGTTGATATCACCAGACTGCTCGTGAATAGCAGAAAGGATACCACAGGAGTTTGCTTCAAACATATATTCGCTTTTGGTATACCCGATCTTACGGATAACACCACGGGCAATTTCCTGTACATCAAGATATGCCTTACTCTTAACTTCTCCTGCCAACACTACCTGGCCTGTTGTAACCAATGTTTCGCAGGCCACTTTACTGGTTGGGTCAAAAGCTAAAAAATTATCGATAAGAGCATCGCTGATCTGGTCTGCAACTTTATCCGGATGTCCTTCACTTACGGATTCTGATGTAAATAAATATGGCATATTTTTTTTTTAAGATTGCAAAGATAAGGTTGTATGTGTTAAAGAACAAAGTCCTCCCCTAAAATGGGGAGGACTTTTAAATATTGTGTACAATTAAAGTTTAGAATATACGATCCGCAGCCTGAGCCGGTAATTGGGATTGGATCCGCTTCCTATCCTTACCCTGCCAAAGGCAATATTGTTGCCGTAAGGTATGTAGGCCCCGGAGTATTGCGGGTAATTCAGGTTAAATGGTGCATACAAACGCATGTCATAAACCCGGGTATGCTCTGTTACTATCCGCTGCACATAACGTGAAATATTAAAATTGTAGTACTTGTGCAGGCCAGCTGTTAGTGGATCCGTTTTACTTTTTCTGTACCCTCCAAAATATTGATAGTCTATCTGGCTTGCAATATACTGTGTAGACGTTTTCAGATCAGGATCATAAGTTTCAGCCGTATTGAGGTCAAAATAAATAGGTTTCCATTTGTCGGTGGTGCCTGTATCTTTTAGATCAAGATAAAGGAAATTAGGTGCCGAAAATATTTCATCAAATCCCATCGGGCCGGGATCAGTCGGTATCTGTTCTACAATGATCTCTGCACGATGTATGACACGGTTTGATAAACCAGCTAAACCGGGGATACTGAGGTTTACAAAAGTACCTGGTGCAGTTTGCAGGTAATGCTCAGTTGCAGCAGGATTTTTAACAGGGAATCCTGTCCAGTTCCTGGCAATATAATTACTTGCATTTGAACCGGGAGCATTTGCAGGACCAGGCCCCAAAAACGGGTTCAGCCTTAATGAGCTATAAACAGAATCGATCTTACCTCCATTCTTTTTTCTACTGGCATATAATAATCCATTGCTTCCGCCCGTTGCAATTACTCCAATACCATGATAAAAATTACGGTAAATAGAATCATTGTAAAATGCATTGTTTGCCGAATTTGCTTTGATACTGTCGCGACCAAACAACTGTGCAGCCCATGCAGAAGATAGTTTGATGCGGACCTGGTTAACAACTTTATCTCTTCCATTGTTTAAACGTATAGTATCTGCCATCCTCCTGACATCGATAGTAGCAGAACCCAATATAGTTGATACACTTGGCCGGTAAGCAGTTGTGTTTATTTTTTCAGTTGAATCTCTGAAGATATTATCACTTACCTCTCTTACTTCCAACCCAACAGGTAAAGAACTATCGCCCCAAAAGCCAGCATATTTTAAACACAATACTACAGAATCAAAGCCAACCAGTGTATCGCCGGAATTCCCAAAATAATAGGGGTAAAAAGCCGGCTTCAACTGCATATAAATATTAGCCTGGGTTGTACCAAAGAGCGGGTCGTTGGTGATCCTTCCTACTGCAAAATCATCAGATCTGCCAATAACGGTAGAATCATTAAAATAACTTTGTGTTGTATTAATAAGTAATGTAGTATCAAATGTGTTCACATTATCCACGCCAGGCAACAGGTCGCTGCCGATATCGGTAGTATCAAGTTTGGTACAGTTCCAGCCAAATAATGAGATAAGTAAAGCAGTTACAGCTAAGGGCAGAATACGTTTTTGCACAATAATAATTTTATGAGATAGCGGTTTGGTTTCTACTTTGCAAGTTCGGAATACAATTGCAAATAGTCTGTTAAATCACTTTCTGCATTGTATTTCAAAACCTTCTTTCCTTTAACTTTTGTAAATTGTTCAACAAGTTTTTTATCTGCTTTTTCGGCTCCAAATGTAATGGCATCGGCGTAAGTAGCACCTCCGGCAAACATGGCTGTATTGTTCATATCTTTAAATGGCTCCAGTTCTTTTTTTGTAACGTAATCATTAATGGTTGCCATTTTCAGAAAATCCTTTTCCAGTTTTTCTTTAAATGTGTTTTGCCCGATAGTATAAACGATCTTACTGTTGCTGAAAACAGGCTCCTTTTTATAAGCGTTCTTAATGAACATAGGAATCAGGCCTGTCATCCAACCACTGCAATGAATAATATCGGGTGGCCAGCCAAATTTCTTTACTGTTTCCAGTGCACCTTTACAGAATAGAACCGTTCTCAGCCCATTATCATCAAACCAATTATCCTTTTCATCGGTAAAAATTGATTTACGTTTAAAATAGTCATCATTATCTAAGAAATATATCTGCAACCTTGCATTGGGTAATGATGCCACTTTAATGATCAAAGGATAGTCATCGTTGTCGATGGTAACATTAATACCCGATAAGCGAACAACCTCGTGCAGGCGGTGCCTTCTTTCATTTATCACACCAAACCGGGGCATAATGCAGCGTACTTCCATCCCGCTGTCATTGGATTTTACTGCCAGTTTATTTACAATCTCCGCAAAATCAGTAAGTTCCAGATAAGGCGACATTTCATTTGCAATAAATAAAATTCTTTTCTTTGTACTCATTTACGCTTGGTTTGTTGCTGTAATATTTTAGAAACGGCTGCAAAAGTACGATATTTATTCGGGAAAATCAGATTCAACAGGCATTTGAAGTGTAATTGATACCAATATGATACTATTTAAGAAAGCTGGTGATATCAGTGCTTGGCTGCTGAAAAGCAAAGGGAACGGTAAAAGGATCGGTTTCGTTCCTACAATGGGTGCATTGCACCAGGGACATATTTCCCTGATACATACTTCAAAGGGGGCTGATCCGATTACGGTTTGCAGCATTTTTGTAAACCCGGCACAGTTTAATGATGCCAAAGATTTTGACAATTACCCTTCTACCATTGAAAAAGATATTGATGCCCTTGAAAAAGCAGGCTGCGATGTGTTGTTCCTGCCTTCAGTTTCAGAAATGTATCCTGCCAGAACAGGAAATGCTAAAACCTATGACCTGGGATATTTAGAAACAGTTTTAGAAGGCAAATACAGGCCGGGGCATTTCCAGGGGGTTTGCCTGGTGGTACACCGGTTGCTGAATATTATTCCGGCCGATGACCTATACCTTGGTCAAAAAGATTACCAGCAATGTATGGTCATTAAAAAACTGGTTGA
>Ga0193752_1003370_pt1 | contig 11047 bp, 2 predicted proteins | sample H1c1metaG_FD_144924 | JGI IMG/M metagenome (GOLD analysis project Ga0193752, IMG submission 144924) | Soil microbial communities from a riparian zone of the East river system, Colorado, United States - H1c1 | ecosystem: Environmental > Terrestrial > Soil > Riparian zone | place: USA: East River... | reverse complement strand
CCGTCAAAGGTTCACTGAACGCTACCGGCGATGAAAGCGTAGTGATTACAGCTACACGCAACAACACGCAGATTTATCTCGATGGCGCAGCAGTTCCGGTCATCACACTTTTTGCGGGAGAATATTACCGTGTGGATATGGACTATCTCTCCGCCAGCGCAAACAACGCAGTAAGCATTCATGCCACTCAACCCATTTATGCCATTCACGTCACGGGATTTGGCTGTGAAATGGGAATGGCCATACTGCCTCCGCTGAATTGCGCGGGATCACAGGCTGTAAATTTCGTGCGGACTTCGGCCGAAACTTTTTACGTGACATTATTATGCCGAACGGCGGCACTCACCGGCTTTACAATTGTAGGGCCGGGAACAGCAACCATCACACCTGCATCCTTCGTAGTCGTCCCGGGAACATCCGGCGTGTGGAGTGCTGCGCGAATTCAATACAACACAACACAAGTTCCTGTCGATTCCACTTTCCGTGTGGCCAATTCGATGGATGTATTTGCATTGGGTCTCGTCAATGGAGGGGCGAGTTCCGGTTGCCGGTATGGATACTATTCGGAATTTGTTGCGCCCATTGCCGTCAACGCAGGGCCCAATCTCACGCGATGCGCAAACACTACGGCCACGATGGGTGGAAGTGTTGCCGGTGGAACAACCACCGGCATCTGGTCCACATCCGGAACGGGGACGTTCGCGCCGAATAATACTGCGCTGAATGCGGTCTATACACCAAGCGCGGGTGATGCCGCTGTAGGAACGGTCACGATTACGCTCACCTCAACGGGTGCATGTAATCCCGTCTCAGACCAGATGATCCTCACGATCACACCTGCGCCAACAGCAAACGCAGGCCCTGATCAAAGTAAATGCCGGAACAACGCAAGCACCGCCTTGGCCGGAGCAGTAACCGTGGCAACAGGAGGTGTATGGACAGGAGGCGCAGGAACCTTTGCCCCATCGAATAACGTATTGAATCCGGTATACACACCAACAGCCGGAGAACTCACTGCCGGAAGTGTGCTGCTCACGCTGACAACAACGGGTAACGGTATATGCAATCCCGTCGCCGACAATATGCTCATCACGTTTACACCTTCACCGGTAGTAAATGCAGGACCTGACGTTACACGATGCGGTAACAATCCAGCCACTACGCTTGCCGGAACAGTAAGCGGTGCAACGGGTGGTGTATGGACGGGTGGCGGTGGAGGATTCTCTCCTTCGGCAACCGCATTGAACGCAGTTTACACAGCAAGTGCCGCTGAAATTTCTGCCGGAAGCGTTGTACTCACCTTAACCTCTACCGGCAACGGAACGTGTAATTCAGTAAGTGATAACGTGACGATTTTCTTCACGGCACCGCCAACAACAAATGCTGGCCCCGATCAGACGAAGTGCGCAAACAACGCCGCCACAACACTGGCCGGTGGGGTAACCGTGGCAACCGGCGGTCAATGGACCGGTGGCCTCGGAACATTTACACCGAGCAGCAGCGCCCTGGGCGCAACGTACACACCAACCGCTGCTGAAATTGCAGGGGGAAGCATGATACTTACACTTACGTCAACCGGTAACGGCACGTGCAATGCGGTGGCGGATCAGATGACGATTTTCTTCACACCTTCTCCGACAGCCAATGCAGGTCCCGATCAAACCGTGTGCGCAAATAATTCCGTAGTTACACTGGCAGGGGCGTTCACAGTATCTGCCGGTGCAGCATGGACCGGTGGCGCCGGAGTGTTTACTCCGAACAACACCACGATGAATGCAACGTATGCGCCTACTGCAGCTGAACGCGCAGCGGGAACGGTTACGCTTACATTAACCACAACCGGTAACGGCGGATGTAATGCAACAACTGACCAGGTTGTCATCACCATTACTCCTGCCCCCACTGCAAATGCAGGGCCCGATCAAACCAAGTGTGCGAACAACGCCGCAACCGTCATGGCCGGATCAGTTACTGTTGCCACAGGCGGACTATGGTCCGGTGGCGCAGGAACATTTACTCCTTCCACTGCAGCACTGAATGCAACGTATACACCAACCGCCGGTGAAATTTCTTCCGGCAGCGTAACGCTCACACTCACCACAACGGGCAATGGAACGTGCATCGCGGTAACGGACCAGGTAACGATATTCTTTACGTCTGCACCTACGGCCAATGCTGGCCCCGATCAAACCAAGTGTGCAAACAATGCAGCAACCACTCTGGCCGGAAGTGTTACGATCGCATCTGGCGGACAATGGTCAGGCGGTCTTGGAACATTTACGCCAAACAGCAATGCGCTGAACGCAACGTACACACCAACAGCAGCAGAAATTGCCGGCGGTAGTATGACGCTTACGTTAACCACAACAGGTAACGGAACATGTACTGCAGTAACGGATCAGGTGACGATCTTCTTCACGCCTGCTCCAACAGCCAATGCTGGTCCCGATCAAACCGTGTGTGCGAATAATTCCGTAGTAACACTTGCCGGTGCATTCACAGTATCTGCCGGTGCAGCGTGGACCGGTGGTGCCGGGGTATTTACTCCGAACAATACCACAATGAACGCAACGTACGCGCCTACTGCAGCTGAACGCGCAGCGGGAACGGTAACGCTTACATTAACCACCACAGGTAACGGCGGATGCAGCGCAGTGAGCGACCAGGTTGTTATCACTATTACACCTGCCCCTACTGCAAATGCTGGTCCCGATCAAACCAAGTGTGCGAACAATGCCGCAACCGTTATGGCCGGATCAGTTACTATTGCAACGGGTGGAATATGGTCTGGCGGTGCAGGGGCATTTACTCCTTCTACTTCAGCATTGAATGCCACGTATACGCCAACGGCCGGTGAAATTTCTTCCGGCAGTGTAACGCTTACGCTGACCACTACGGGCAACGGAACATGCATCGCAGTAACCGACCAGGTAACTATATTCTTTACACCTGCACCTACTGCCAATGCCGGTCCCGATCAAACCAAATGCGCAAACAACCCGGCAACAACTCTTGCAGGAAGTGTAACGATCGCATCTGGCGGGCAATGGTCCGGTGGACTCGGTGTATTTGCACCGAACAACAACGTAGTCAATGCAACATACACACCAACCGCATCTGAAATTGCTTCGGGCAGTTTAACGCTTACGTTAACCACAACAGGTAACGGAACATGCAGTGCGGTGACAGACCAGATGACCATCTTCTTCACGCCCGCACCAACAGCCAATGCAGGTGCGGATATTGCAGTGTGTGCAAACAATGCAGCAGCACAACTCAATGGTTCGTTCACTGTAGCCGGTGGAATCACGTGGACCGGTGGTGGTGGTTCTTACAACCCGAACAGCACAACCACGAACGCAATCTATACACCGAGCGCCGCGGAAATTATCGCAGGAAGTGTAATACTCACCATGACCACCAGCGGTAATGGAACATGCAACGCAGTAAGCGACCAGGTGCTCATCACCATTGCGCCTGCTCCTGTTGTGAATGCCGGTGCCGACATCAGCTCGTGCGCAAACAGCGGAGCAGTCAACCTGAACGGACAAGTCTTCAGTGCAGGCGGCGGAATATGGTCAGGCGGTGCAGGAACTTATTTCCCAAATGCCACTACACTCAATGCAACGTATACACCTTCTGCTGGAGAAATTTCTGCCGGACAGGTAACGCTTACATTGACTTCCACAGGCAATGGCGGATGCAACCCGGTTACAGACCAGGTGGTGATCTTCTTTGCTCCGGCTCCGGTAGCCAATGCGGGCGCGAACCAAAGCGTCTGCGGAAACAATGCAACAGTTACACTCAACGGATTTGTGAATTTCTGTGCCGTCGGACAATGGTCGGGCGGACTCGGATTATTCTCGCCGTCGAGCACTGCGCTTGGAGCAACGTACACACCAACCGCCGGTGAAATTGCCGGAGGATTTGTTGATCTTATACTCACCACAACAGGAAACGGACCATGCGTTCCCGTGACCGACACTGTGCGCATCCTCTATACACCAGCGCCAACAGTTGATGCCGGTACACCTTTTACTGCGTGTGCGAACAACTCAACCGTGACGCTCAACGGAAGTATAACCGTTGCAACCGGCGGATTGTGGTCGGGTGGTTTGGGAAGTTTCTCTCCGTCGAATACCGCACTCGGTGCGCAGTACACACCTTCCGCATCTGAAATTGCTGCGGGATCGGTGATGCTTTACCTGACGACTACAGGAAACGGAACCTGTCTTCCTGAAACCGACAGCGTACTGATCACCATCACTCCGGCTCCGGTTGTAAACGCCGGCTCGAGTCAAACGATCTGCGTAACCAACCTCAACGTTTCATTGAGCGGAAGTGTTTCCGGTCCAACGAACAGCGGGATCTGGAGTACATCCGGAACCGGAACGTTCACTCCAAGTAATACAAATCTCAGTGCAACGTATACATGCAGCGCTGCAGATTCAACAGCAGGATCAGTAACGATTACGCTGACATCAACCGGTAACGGTTCGTGCAACGCGGTACAGGATACAATGATCATCCTCATTCTTCCTGCAGGAACAGCAAATGCAGGAAACAATGTAACTGTATGCGGAAACAATGCCGCTGTTGCACTGAACGGAATTGTTGGCGGCGGAGCAACAACAGGAAACTGGAGCACAAGCGGAACGGGACTTTTCACTCCTTCCAGTTTCACGTTGAATGCAACGTATGTTCCAAGCAGCTTTGATACGGCCAATGGTGGCGTAACACTTTACCTGACCGCAAACAGTTGCAACCTGGCCGTAGACAGTATCACCATTACGATCACACCTGCGCCGGTTGTAAACGCCGGTGCCGATCAGACTGTGTGTTCAACAAACATGACGACTACGCTCAACGGAAATGTATCCGGCGGAACAACTACCGGCGTGTGGACAACCACCGGCACCGGAACATTTATTCCGAACAACACCACGCTGAATGCAACGTACCAGCCAAGCTCTGCCGATTCCACAGCGCAAGGTGTTCTGCTCATCCTCACTTCTACCAACAACGGTTCATGCGTTCCGGTTTCGGATACCATGCAGCTGAATATTTTCCCTTCGGGAACAGCCACTGCAGGTCCTGACCAGATTGTTTGTTCAAATAACGCCAACGTTTTATTGAACGGCGTACTGGGCGGAGGTGCAACACAAGGACAGTGGACCACAACGGGCGACGGCGTGTTCATTCCGAACAGCACAACGCTCAATGCAACATACGTTCCGGGACCTGGCGATATCCTCACCGGCAGCACAAGCCTTATTTTCTCGGCAACCAACAGCTGCAATACCGCGATCGATTTCATGAACGTGATCATCACACCGGCACCGGTTGTTGATGCAGGAAATTCACAGTCGGCATGCGGCGTGAATCCAACCATTATCCTCAATGGCTCTGTGACTAACGCAACAGGTGGTTTATGGAGCGGTGGTGGTGGAACACTCACACCGAACAACACCACGCTGAATGCTTCGTATGTTCCTACAGCTGCAGAACAGGCTGCCGGATTTGTAACACTCACACTCACATCAACCGGAAACGGAAACTGTAACTCCGAATCTGATACGGTTACATTCAACTTCACTGCGGGAATTGTGGTGAACGCCGGCGTCGATCAGCAGGTGTGCGTAAGCGCAAACTTTACACAGATGCAGGGAATTGTTTCCAGCGGATCAACCACAGGAATGTGGTCGACACTTGGCTCGGGAACATTTACCCCGAACGACAGCGCGCTGAACGCAATCTATACATTCAGTTCCGCTGATACTGCAGCCGGTTCAATCACGCTGGTACTCACTTCTACCAACAACGGAGTGTGTCCGGTTGAAACAGATACAATCGTGATCACTTTCGGCCCGAGCGCATTTGCGTTTGCAGGTTACGATCAATCGATCTGCGGATCAGACACACTGATCAACCTCAACGGGTTTGTTACGGGTGGCGCAACAACCGGCTACTGGATGGGTACAGGAACCGGAACATTCACGCCAGACGATTCATTGCTGACTACGGGTTACATGATTTCAGCCAATGACATTTCAACAGGTTCAGTTACATTCTACCTGCAAACCATTGATCACGGATCATGCCTGCCAGGACTCGACACCGTGGTCTACACCATCTCACCGGTTTCAACGGTGAATGCAGGTGGCAACATCACGATCTGTTCGGATAACTTGTCTGCTCCATTGGGCGGAAACGTTTCAGGCGCGTCCACAACAGGAATGTGGTCAACACTCGGATCAGGAACATTCCTGCCTGACAATATCACACTCAACGCAACATACATTCCAAGTGCAAGCGATTCTCTTGCAGGAAGTGTGATGCTTGTGCTTACCGCAACCAATACAGGATCATGCGTTCCTGATGACGACACAGTAACTGTAATCATCAGTAATCCTGCGGTGGTTTCTGCGGGACCTGACCAGACTACCTGTTCGCAGGGCGCAACTGTTCCACTCACCGGAACTGTAACTGTTGGATCAACAACAGGAATATGGACATCCAGTGGTTCAGGAACATTTGCTCCGTCGAATACTGATCTGAATGCGGTGTACACACCGTCGACGACAGATCTCGCCGCAGGAACAGTAACGCTCGTGCTCACATCAACAGGCAGTGGAATCTGTACTCCACGTACAGATACGATGGTGGTAACCATTATGCCGGCTGCATTGGTAAGTGCAGGGCCTGATCGCATTGTGTGCGGAAATCAAACGGACGTTACACTCAACGGACTTGTTTCCGGAATTACCACAACGGGAATCTGGACAACCAACGGAACGGGATCGTTCACACCGAATGCAACAACACTTACTGCAACTTACGCGCTGAGTACGCAGGATGTGATTGCCGGCAGCGTGATGCTCATTCTTACTTCCACAGGAAACAGCATTTGTCCTGCGGTGAGTGATACGATGATCGTGACTGTTGAGCCATTGCCGATCGCCGCGTTCTCTTCGTTTGCTGATGATTCACTGAATATGGATTTCACTGACCTGTCAACCGGAGCGGTATCGTGGTACTGGGATTTCGGAAACACAGCAACATCCACGCAGCAGAATCCAACACAGACCTACCAGGTTGCAGGATCATACACTGTAACGCTCATCATCACAAGCGCAGGCGGGTGTACCGACACCGCAACTTCAGTGGTTAATCCGACAGAACAAATTCTCACACCGGTTGCAATCCCTACAGGATTTACACCGAACGGCGATTTGACCAACGATGTATTGCATGTACTCGGTGGACCATTCTCCGAATGTGATTTCCGGATCTACAACGAGTGGGGCAACATGGTTTATTCCACTACCGATCCTGATGGAGGATGGGACGGAACATACCAGGGCAAGGAACAACCGGGCGGCGTGTATATCTACACCGTGATCGGAACAACCATTGATGGAAAACCGGTGAACCTCTCCGGTAACGTAACGCTTATTCGCTAAAACCGGGAGGACAGAATCATGAAAAAATATTTCACTCAGACCGTGATCATGAAAAAGACACTGACAATTCTGATGTTGTTGACGGGATTCGCTGCAAAGTCGCAGGACTTTCACCTCTCGCAATACGACATGGCTCCGTTGTATTACAATCCTGCGGTTACAGGATTGTTCTTCGACGACAACGTGAAGATGCGTGTTTGCGGAAGCTATCGTTCGCAGTGGCAGAAGCTGCAAGGCAAACCTTATTCTTCCGTTGGTGTTTCGTGGGACATGCCCATCGACCGCTTTGGAATTGGCGTGATGGTGATGGATCACATTGCCGGAACATCCAACTTCGGAACGTTTCAATTCCTGACTTCAGGTTCATACCGGGTCACCGACAAGAGCAGCAAGAATCATATTCTGACCACCGGTTTGCAGCTCGGTCTTTTTCAGAAACGTTTTTCAGACAATGCCCTGCTGTTCGAGAACCAGTATGATGCCACAAACGGTCTTGATCCGAATCTTCCTGCCGGAGAATTATTTCCGCGGTACAGCCTGATCAGGTTCGATGCGAACATTGGTATTTACTACAAGTACATCGACAAGAATGGAAGATTCGATCCGTCCGTGGGAATCGGCGTGTATCACTTAACGATGCCGAACGAATCATTCACCGGGCAGAAACACCGCTTGCCAATCCGCTGGGCGGTAACAGGTGCATGCGATATTCATGCGCGCGAAGATTTAACCTTCACACCGAACTTCTTGTTCATGTACCAGCGCAAAGCGATGGAAATTAATGCAGGACTTCTCGTGAATTACGCTGTGCAGGGATCGCAATACAGTTTGCTCGCGGGCGGTTCGTACCGTCACAAAGATGCAATCGTGATTCACCTCGGGTTCAAGCAGGGCGGAAATATATTCCGCATCAGTTACGATGTGGTAACAAGCAACCTGAAAAACTTCGGTGGCCGTCGCGGTGGATTTGAGATGGGTGTGATTTACACCGGCGTTGGAAAAGGTGGAAGCCGGGTGAGGACTTCGAGTTAAAATTACGCCTGCGGCAGCAAGGAATTTTTTTATTCTCCCTTTCACTTCGTTCAAGGGACATGCGACTTCTCCGAAGTCGAAATAGACTGCGGTTTATTTTATGATCCCGGAGGGATCACATGTCCCTTGAACGAAGTGAGAGGGATTTTGCGCGACCCTGAAGGGGTCGAATGTTATTAACCCCGGGTGAGATCCGAAGGATCGCAACCCGGGGTTAATAACACAAAACAAAAAATTCCTTGCTGCCGCAGGCGCATTTGCACATCTGCAAATCGTTTTCATCTGCACATCATAAATACTGATTCGCCAGGTTCGCCAACTCACTCCGCTCTCCCTTAGCCAGCGTAATGTGCGCGTAAAGCTCTTTTCCTTTCAACCGGTCGATCAGGTACGAAAGACCGTTCGACTGCGTATCGAGGTACGGTGTGTCGATCTGGAAAACATCACCAGTGAAAACGATTTTTGTATTTTCTCCGGCGCGGCTGATAATCGTTTTCACTTCGTGCGGAGTCAGGTTCTGCGCCTCATCCACAATGAAAAATACATTCGATAAACTTCTTCCGCGGATGTATGCGAGCGGACAAACAACCAGTTTTTCGTTCTCCACCATTTCATTGATCTGCTTGAACTCGCGGTCCTTTTCGCTGAACTGGCTCTTGATGTATTTCAGGTTGTCCCACAGCGGTTCCATGTACGGATTGAGTTTCGACTTGATATCTCCCGGGAGGTAACCAATGTCTTTATTGCTCAGCGGAACGATCGGTCGCGCAAGATAGATCTGGTGATAATTTCTGCGTTGCTCCAGCGCTCCCGCCAGCGACAGCAATGTTTTTCCGGTTCCGGCAACACCTTGTATGGTAACCAGGCGAACTTCCGGACGAAGGATTGCATCAAGCGCAAAACTCTGTTCGGCATTACGCGGCGTAATGTTGAATGCCGTTTCTTTTTTAATGCGCTCGATCTGTGTTGATTTCGGATTGTAATACCCGAGCACAGATTTCTGCCCGTTCTTCAGGATATAATAATGATTCGCAACCGGCTGTTTTTTCTTCATCGTTGCGGGAACGGCAGTCACTTCCTTTTCGTAAAGTTCGTTGATGCCGGTAGTCGGAAACTTTTCTTCGGTTGTGATACCGGTGTAAAGTTCGTTCGTGTTCTGGATCTTTCCGGTCTCGTAATCCTCTGCAATGAGATTAAGCGACTTCGCTTTGATGCGCAGGTTGATATCCTTCGTAACAAGCACAACTTTTTTTCCGGGATTATTCTCCGCCAGGTGAAGTGCGCAGTTCAGAATGCGGTGATCACCTTTGCGTTCGCCGAAAACTTTTTCTGCATCCACGCTCGCATTCTGGTTCATCTCGATCTTGAACATGCCATGGCCTTTACCATTGATGTTCACCCAGTCCTTGAGCGTATTCCTCCCCGAAATTTTGTCGATGTAACGTGTGAATTCTCTTGCGGCGAAGTTCTTCGTATCGTTTCCCTTCTTAAAGTTGTCCAGCTCTTCCAGAACCGTTATGGGGACCACTACATCATGTTCTTTAAAACTCTTGATTGCATTGTGGTCATAAATAATTACAGACGTGTCGAGCACGAAAATTTTTTTCTCCTTCGCCATAAGTATAAGAGCGTAATTGTTCAATCGCTAAACTAAAGCATCAGGCCTCGGGTAAATTCCATGCCGAATTGAAACTATGAACATCCGGGTGTTATCAGCCGGAATCTGACCCTTAAATTTTTGGACGACAAAAAACGAGTGTTGGTCGAAACTGGTTGATTTTTAGGCACATAAATCTTATTATTGGTTAAGGATTGTAACCAGATTTTCTCGTTTTACGCATTTTTTGACTCTCTATTAACCAATATTGACGGGAGTGTGAAAATCATGTGACTTCATTCCCTATTTAACAGTGACCCACACTCACCTACACAAAAAATAAATTTCATGAACAAATTTCTACAAGGAGTTGCTGCCCTTGTACTCTCGGGTACATTACTGAACGCGCAGGACTGGCGCGAACCATTGGCTGATCCGAATGTCAGCTTCTATGATGTCCAGGCCGACTTCTACCAGTCATGGGGCGCAAAAGAAGCGCAGAACAATCAGCATCGCGAAGATGTTGCTACGGCTGCCGACAAATTTGCCACCGGCCACAACGCCATTACTCCCGCTCCTTATATGAAGGGCGGTTATAAACAATTCAAGCGTTGGGAATGGTTCATGGAACCACGTGTATATCCTACAGGTGACATGACACTCGTCTCCCAGACGTATGACCGTTTCAACGAATACCTGCAGACCAACGCGGATGCGCAATGGCAGTTTGAACGCGGTCTTCCCGGCGGCGCAAACCGTGCCGGTGGTCCGCCAAACCAGTTGCTCTCCAGCACATGGACATTCTCCGGACCTACAGGTGCGCCAACCGGTGCCGGCGCAGGCCGTATCAACTTTGTACGTTTCGATCCTACGAACAGCAACACCATCTGGGTGGGCGCTCCGGCCGGCGGATTATGGAAGTCAACCAACAGCGGCGGAACGTGGACAACCAGAT
>Ga0193752_1003369_pt1 | contig 11048 bp, 8 predicted proteins | sample H1c1metaG_FD_144924 | JGI IMG/M metagenome (GOLD analysis project Ga0193752, IMG submission 144924) | Soil microbial communities from a riparian zone of the East river system, Colorado, United States - H1c1 | ecosystem: Environmental > Terrestrial > Soil > Riparian zone | place: USA: East River... | reverse complement strand
ACCGGCGACCAAGTCGAAGGCCAAGGCCAAGACCGCCGATAAGCCTGCCGCCAAGACCGTGAAGGCTAAGAAGTCCGAGGCGCCCGAGGCGCCGGTGGACGAGCCCGCGAACGACGTCGACGAAGAGGGCGGCGAGGCCGAAGGCGCGGCGTCCACGGCGACTGGCAGCAAGGCCGGCGTCGGCCGCAAGATCACGCTGCTGATCGTCGAGTCGCCGGCCAAGGCGAAGACGATTCAGAAGTACCTCGGCCGCAGCTACGTGGTGCTGGCCTCGAAGGGCCACATCAAGGACCTGCCCAAGCGCGGCGGCGTCGACATCGAGCACGGCTTCAAAGAGGAGTACGTGGTCATCGAAGAGAAGGGCAAGCACGAGACCCTTCACGAGATCCAGCGCTACGCCAAGCGCGCCGACCGCGTGCTGCTCGCCACCGACCCTGATCGCGAAGGCGAAGCGATCGCGTGGCACTTGCTGGAAGAGATCAAGCGCGAGCGCCCGGAGCTCGAATGTAAGCGCGTGCTCTTCAACGAGATCACCAAGAAGGGTGTCTACGAAGGCATCGCCGCGCCGCGCGAGCTCGACACCAATCTCTACGAGGCGCAGCGCACGCGCCGCGTGCTCGACCGCATCGGCGGCTATCCGCTGTCGAACTTGCTTTGGCGCAAGCTGGCTTTTGGTCTCTCGGCCGGTCGCGTGCAGACGCCGGCGCTGCGCATCATCGTCGACCGCCAGCAGGAGATCGACTCGTTCATCCCGCGGCCTTATTGGTTGCTCGACGCGCGACTTGCCGGCGCGCTGCCGCCCAACTTCACGGCGGCGCTCGACAGCGTCGGTGGCGAGAAGCTCGAGAAGGTCTCCTCGCGGCCCGCTGCGACCAGCGAGCTGGACGCCAAGCGCTTCGCCGAAGACCTCAAGATCGCGAGCTACAAGGTCGCGAAGATCGTCCGCCGCGAGCGCAAGTCACGCGCGCCGGCCCCGTACACGACCTCGAAGCTCCAGCAGGACGCGAGCACGCGCCTCGGCATGAACCCGCAGCGCACGATGCGCACGGCGCAGGGCCTCTACGAAGGCGTCGCGCTCGGCAAGGGCAAGGACGAAGAGGTCGTCGGTCTCATCACGTACATGCGTACCGACAGCCAGCGCTTGTCGAACGATGCGATCGAAGAGGTCCGGCAGTTCATCCAGAAGCAGTACGGCGACAACGCGGTGCCGGAGAAGCCGAACTTCTTCAAGAGCAAGGCGGCGAACGTCCAGGACGCGCACGAAGCGATTCGTCCGACGCGCATGGACCTGCCGCCCGAGGTCGTACGCCGGCACCTCACCGATGAGCGCTTCCGCTTGTACAAGCTGATCTGGGACCGCTTCGTCGCGTGCCAGATGGTTCCCGCGGTCTACGATCAGACCAGCGTCGACATCGAAGCCAGCGCGGCGAGCCGCAGCTACGGCCTGCGCGCGAGCGGCAGCGTGCTCAAGATCGCCGGCTGGCGCGCAGTGTACGGCGCGGGCGACCGCACGGAGCTCGCGGGCGAAGAAGGCGAGAACCCGGACGACGATCAGATGTCGCTGCCGATGCTGACCGAGGGCGAGGCGCTCAAGCTCACCGAGCCCGGCGTCACCGTATCGGCCAAAGAGACCGAGCCGCCGCCGTACTTCAACGAAGCGTCGCTCGTGAAGAAGCTCGAGGAAGAAGGCATCGGCCGCCCGAGCACGTACGCCGAGATCTTGAGCAAGGTCCAGGCGCGCGACTACGTGAAGAAGGACGGCAACAAGCTCCGCCCGTCCGAGCTCGGCCGCCTGGTGATCGAGAAGCTCGTCGCCGACAAGTTCGACATGGCGGACCTCGCGTTCACCCGCAAGCTCGAGGAAGACCTCGACGCGATCTCGGAGGCGCGCGGCAAGCGGCTCGATGTGCTGTCGCCTTTCCACGACCGGTTGCAGGCGCAGATCGCCAAGAGCCTCGAGGTGAAGGGCAAGTGGTGGCCCGAGCCCGAGGCGATCGACGAGAAGTGTCCGGAGTGCAGCAAAGAGCTGCGCAAGCGCTGGGGCAAGAACGGCCAGTTCATCGGCTGCGACGGCTATCCGGAGTGCAAGTACACGCGTCCGCTGCCCGGCACCGGCGAAGGTGGCGAGAGCGAAGACCGCCGTCCCGAGCTGACCGACATCAAGTGCGAGCTGTGCGGCGCGCAGATGATGAAGCGCTGGGGCCGCAACGGCTGGTTCCTCGGCTGCTCGACGTTCCCGAAGTGCAAGTCGACCCGCAGCGTGCCGCTCGGCATTGCCTGCCCGAAGTGCGGCGGCGAGATCGTCGAGGTCCGCGGCAAGATGCGCAAGCGGCCGTTCTACGGCTGCAAGAACTACTCGAACCAAGAGATCAAGTGCGACTTCCGCATCTGGCAGAAGCCGATCGCGGAGGATTGCCCGCAGTGCGACGCCAAGCTCTTGGTGCGCGCGGGCTCGGCCAAGGCGCCGGTGCTCAAGTGCATCAAGGAAGGCTGCGGCTACGAGCGCGCGGTCGATCTCGAGGGCGAAGCGGGCGAGGGCGCCAGCCCGCCGGCTGAAGCCGCGAGCTGAATCGGAGCGGCTGTGGGAAGCATCACGGTCGTAGGCGGCGGCCTCGCAGGCAGCGAGTGCGCGTACCAACTCGCCGAGCGCGGCGTGCAGGTGACGCTGATCGAGCAGAAGCCGGTCACGCGCTCGGCGGCGCACCATATGGACGGGCTCGCCGAGCTGGTGTGCTCGAACTCGCTGCGCGCGGCGGACATGCACAACGCCGTCGGCTTGATCAAAGAAGAGATGCGGCGCTGCGGCTCGCTGATCATGGCCTGCGCAGAGGAGACCAAGGTGCCGGCAGGCGGCGCGCTCGCGGTCGATCGCGAGCGCTTCTCGGCAGAGGTCTCGCGCCGGATCGACGCTCATCCGCGCATCTCGCGCGTGGCGCGCGTCGTCGACGCGATCCCGAGTGAGCGCCCGGTGGTGATCGCGACCGGCCCGATGACCGGCGAAGCGCTCACCGCGGATCTGATCCGCGTGATCGGCGCCGAGCACTTGGCGTACTATGACAGCATCGCGCCGATCGTGATCGCCGAGTCGATCGAGTGGGATCAGGTGTTCGCTGCGTCGCGCTACGACAAGGGCGGCGATGACGCGTACGTGAACTGCCCGCTCAACAAAGAGCAATACGAGGCGTTCGTCGCCGCGGTGGTCGCGGCCGAAAAAGCCGAGATCAACGCATGCGAGAAGCCGCGTTACTTCGAAGGCTGCTTGCCGATCGAGGTGATGGCGGAGCGCGGCCCGCGCACGCTGGCGTTTGGGCCGATGAAGCCGGTAGGCCTCACCGATCCGCGCACCGGTCGCTGGCCGCACGCGTGCGTACAGCTGCGCCGTGAAGATCAAGAAGGCACCGCCTACAACATGGTCGGCTTTCAAACCCGGATGACGCAGGCCGCGCAGCGCGCGACGTTCGCGCTCATCCCAGGCCTCGGCAAAGCGCGCTACGAGCGCTTCGGTAGCGTGCATCGCAATACGTTCGTGAACGCGCCGGCGGTGCTCGACGAGCGCTTGCAGCTGCGCGCGCTGCCGGGCGTGTTTCTCGCTGGCCAGATCACCGGCGTCGAAGGCTACGTCGAGAGCGCGGCGTGCGGCTTGTGCGTCGGCGTGATGCTCGCGGAGCGCGCGCATGGCCGCGAGTGTGCACCGCCCGCCGAGACCACCGCGCTCGGCGCGTTGCTCTCGCACCTGCGCAAGCCGGCTGACGACTTTCAGCCTTCGAACGTGGTGTTCAGCATGTTCCCGGCGTTGCCGCCCGTGGTCAGCGCCAAGCGCAAGCAGCCGCGTGCGGAGCGCCGCGAGCAGCTCGTGAAGCGTGCGCTCGATGACCTGCCCGCGTTCGTGGGCTGCCGATGAGCACGACTGAGCCGACGACATCCGACAGCGGGTTACCGCTGCCGCGCTGGGTGCTGTGGCTGGCGTTGCCCGGCGCGATCGCGCCGATCGCGATCTTCGCGTTCATATTGCTCACCGAGAAGGCGCACGACGAAGCAAGCTGCCCGTTTCGCGAGCTGACGCGCCGGACGGCGAGCGAGGGCGTCGACGTGGTCGAAGAGTCGCGGCGCTGCATCGACGACGTCGAGGAGCGGCGTTTTGTCGTAGTGAGGAATGGTCAGCGCCAACCGATCGGCGAGCGGCGCTTCGCGCCCGCATTGTTCGCGCCCGACGTGTACTCCTGGGAGATCAAGGTCAGCGAGCAAGGCGAAACCCATGTGCGCGTCGCCCAAAAGGGCCATGGCGCGGTGGTCTTTCGCGAGGGCACCGCGAGCGAGCGCGCCAAAGAGAAGGCGCCCTAGACCTCATCGAGATCCAATCGACGTCTAGCCTTTTTTAGTCATGCGTCCGCGGAGGCTTTTGCTCCTGACGTGTTTGGCCCAGGTCGCACGCCACGAAGTGTTTCGCGCGGCGCTCTCAAAACTGGCTTCGCCGCGCGCAAGCGCCCACGATAGCGCCGTGACCATCGAGGCCCAGAAGCTCAAAGCCGGCAGCGCCGCGGAAGCGCCGAGCGATCCGCTCGCACAAGCGATCGAGCGCTACCTCGAGTACATGCGCGTCGAACGGCGCGCAGCGGTCAGCACGGTCGAGACGTACGGCCGCGATCTGCACGCGATGCATCGTTTCGCGGTCGACAGCAACACGCCGCTCGAGGTCTCGGCGCTCACCACGCTGGTGCTCCGGCAGTTCCTGTCCACCGTCGTCACCAATCGCGGTCCAGCGACGATCGCGCGCAAGCTCGCCGCGCTGCGCGCGTTCTTCCGCTACTTGGTCGAGCGCCGCGAGCTGGCGGAGAGCCCGGCGGCTGCGCTCCGCATGCCGCGGGTGCCGCGGGCGCTGCCTGGGTTCCTTCCGGTGTCGCAAGCCAACGAGCTGGTCGAGACACCGGGTCGCGACAGGGACGATCCTCTGGCGCGCCGCGACCGTGCGATGCTCGAGCTGATGTACGGCGCGGGCATCCGCGTGAGCGAGCTGGCCGGCCTCAACATCGCCAACGTCGACTTGAGCGCCCGCTGCGCGCGCGTGCTCGGCAAGGGCAGTAAGGAACGCATCGTGCCGTTCGGGCAGCCGTGCGCGGAAGCGATCACGCGCTACCTCGAGATCCGCGGGCTCTTGATCAGCCCGCGTACCCGCGAGCAGCACCCGAACGCCTTGTTCCTCGGCCGGTTCGGGACGCGGCTCACGGTCCGCCAGGTCCAGATGCTGGTTAAACGCTATGGCGCGCTGGCGACCGGCCGGCCGGATGTGCATCCGCACGCGCTGCGTCACAGCTACGCCACGCACTTGCTGGATGCCGGCGCCGATTTGCGCGGCATCCAAGAGCTGCTCGGCCACGCCAGCCTGTCCACCACCCAGCGTTACACCCACGTGAGCGTGGACCGGCTGCTCGAGGTCTACGCGCGCGCTCATCCGCTCGCGCGCAAGACCGTCCCCTGACGGTCGCGTAAGACCAACCCTTGACACCGCAGCCGGCCCGTCTACACCAAGCCCTCTCGCTCGCTAAAGAGGTGTCGGTGCCGAAATTCCGTTCAACGACCGTGGTCGCGGTACGCCGCGATGGCAAGGCCGCGATGGCCGCCGACGGCCAAGTCTCGCTCGGCGCCACCGTCATGAAGGAGCGCGCGCGCAAGGTGCGGACGCTCGCCGGTGGCCGCGTGCTCGTCGGGTTCGCCGGCGCGAGCGCCGACGCGTTCACGCTGCTCGATCGCTTCGAGAGCAAGCTCGAGAGCCATCAGCTCAACCTGGCGCGCGCCGCCGTCGAGCTGGCCAAGGACTGGCGTATGGATCGCTACCTTCGCAAGCTCGAGGCGATGCTGATCGTGATGGACGCGACCACGACGCTCCTGCTCAGCGGTACCGGCGACGTGATCGAGCCCGATGAAGGCGTGATCGCGATCGGCTCGGGCGGCAGCTTTGCGCTGGCTTCGGCGCGCGCGTTGCTCCGTCACACGCAGCTTACGGCTGCGGAGATCGCCACCGAATCACTCAAGATTGCTTCTGAGATCTGCATCTACACGAACGACTCGATCGTGCTCGAGGAGATCGGCGGATGACCGACCAGCGCGATGATCACACGCCGTCGACTTCGTCACGGCTATCGTTCACGCCGCGCGAGGTGGTCGGCGAGCTCGACCGCTACATCGTCGGCCAGGCCAAGGCCAAGCGCGCGGTCGCGATCGCGCTGCGCAACCGCTGGCGGCGCAACCGCGTGCCGGCCGAGCTGCGCGAAGAGATCACGCCCAAGAACATCATCCTGATCGGGCCGACCGGGGTGGGCAAGACCGAGATCGCGCGGCGGCTGGCCAAGCTGGCGCAGGCGCCGTTCATCAAAGTCGAGGCGTCCAAGTTCACCGAGGTCGGTTACGTCGGGCGCGACGTCGAGTCGATCGTGCGCGACCTGGTCGAGGTCGCGATTCAAATCGTGCGCACCGAGCAACGCGAGATGGTACGCGTGCGCGCCGAGGAGCACGCCGAGCAACGCTTGATCGCGCTGCTCTCGCAGTCGCGTGAGCCACCGCTGGCGCGCGAGCCTACGGGCACGTTCGTGGTGTCATCGGGCGGTTCGATCACGCCGCCGAAGGGCGCGCCGTCGAGCGCGAGCGAGCTGCGCGCCAAGCTGCGCTCCGGCGAGCTCGACGACACGATGATCGAGCTCGAGGTCGCCGACACATCGTCGCCGCTGATCTCGATCTTCGGCGGCGCCAATGGCATGGGCGGCATGGGTGGCGCGGGCCAAGGCTTCGATGAGATCGAGAGCAAGCTCAAGGACATGCTCGGCAACCTGCCCGGCGCCAAAGGCAAGGGCGCGCGCCGCAAGCTGCGCGTTGCAGATGCGCGGCGACTGCTCGAGGACGAGGAGGCCGGCAAGCTCGTCGACATGGAGCAGGTCAAGCACGACGCGCGCGAGCGCACCGAGCAGTCCGGCATCGTGTTCCTGGACGAGATCGACAAGGTCGCCGGCGGCAAGAGCCAGTCAGGGCCGGACATCTCGCGCGAAGGCGTGCAGCGGGATCTCCTACCGATCGTCGAGGGCTCCACGGTCAGCACCAAGTACGGCCCGATCAAGACCGACCACATCCTGTTCATCGCGGCTGGCGCGTTCCACGTCGCGAAGGTCTCGGACCTCATCCCGGAGCTGCAGGGCCGCTTTCCGATCCGTGTCGAGCTCGACTCGCTGACCCGCGACGACTTCGTGCGCATTCTCACGGAGCCTAAGAACGCCCTGACGCGCCAGTACCAAGCGCTGATGGCCGCCGAGGGCATCGAGCTGAGCTTTACGCCTGCCGCGATCGAAGCGATCGCTGACTACGCGGAGCAGGCCAACCGACAGAACGAGAACATCGGCGCGCGCCGACTGCACACCATCATGGAGGCGCTGCTCGACGAGCTGTCGTACACGGCCTCGGAGCGGGTCGAACGCGACGCGACGATCGACGAGCCGGACGTCCGGCGGGTGCTCGGGCCCATCCTTGCGGATAAGGACCTGTCCCGCTTTATCCTTTAGCAGGTCGCTGAAAAAGCCTCGTCGTTGCGGTCCTCGCAACGACGAGATCAGCTTTTTCTAGCGGCCTGGTATGTGAATCAGGTAGCGGGGTGCCGCCTCGCGGCACACTGCTAGACCAGCTGATTCTTCGCTGGCTCGCTGCTTTGACTTTCGCCAGGCTTACGCCCAGGATTCCCGCTTCTTTTTGCGGGAAGTGGCCGGGAGCACCGGCCGAGTGCCATGCGTGAGCTGATCGAAAAAGCTGCCGTTCTCCATGAGGCGCTGCCGTACATCCGGCGCTTCAACGGCAAGACGTTCGTCATCAAGTATGGCGGCCACGCGATGACCGATCCGGCGTTGCGCGAGGGCTTCGCGCGCGACCTGGTCCTACTCAAGTACGTCGGCATCAACCCGGTGGTCGTGCACGGGGGCGGCCCGCAGATCGATGAGCAACTCAAGCGGCTCGGGATCGAGTCGCAGCGCGTCGATGGCTTGCGCATCACCGACGACGCGACCATGCAGGTCGTCGAGATGGTGCTCGGCGGCACGATCAACAAAGAGATCGTCGCGATGATTGGCCGGCAAGGCGGTCGCGCGGTCGGGCTGTCGGGCGTCGACGATCAGCTGCTGCTCGCAGACAAGCAGCCCAAGGTACAGACGCGCTCCGGCGCGCTCGTCGACATCGGCCGCGTCGGTCAGATCCGCAGCGTGCGTCCGCAGGTCGTGGAGTCGTTGGTCAACGCCGGCTTGATCCCGGTGATCGCGCCGCTCGGCATCGACGAGAGCGGCAAGAGCTTGAACCTCAACGCCGACACCGCGGCGGGTGCGATCGCCGCGGCGATGAAGGCCGAAAAGCTCCTGCTGATGACCGACACGCCCGGCGTGCGCGGCGCCGATGGCAAGCTCATCCAGTCGCTCGACGACGTGGAGAGCGCGCGGCTGCGCAAAGAAGGCGTGATCGACGGCGGCATGATTCCGAAGGTGGAGTGCGCGCTGGAAGCGATCGCCGGTGGCGTTCGCAAGTGCCACATCTTCGATGGTCGCGAGCAGCACGCGATCCTCCTCGAGATCTTTACGGACGCAGGCATCGGCACAGAGATCGTGCACCGTGCTGCGTCCGCAAAGTGAGCGCGCAGCCCGCGCTCACGGAGCCGTGTCATGACCCAGAGCAATTTAATCGAGTCCGCAAAGCGATCGTTCCTCGCGAGCTATCGGCAGGCCCCCATCGTCTTGAGCGAAGGCAAGGGCGTCCGTCTGCGTGATGTCGCGGGCCGCGAGTACCTCGATTTCTGTGCGGGCATCGCGGTGGTCTCAGTCGGTCATGGCCACCCGAAGCTCGCGGCGGCGATCGGCGCGCAAGCCGCGCGCCTGATGCACACCTCGAACCTGTTCTACAACGACCGCGCCATCCAGCTGGCTGCGGAGCTCCAGAAGCGCACGCCGTTCTCGCGCTTCTTCTTCTGCAACAGCGGCGCGGAAGCCAACGAAGCGCTGCTCAAGCTCGCGCGCAGGTACGCCTTTGATCGCGGCGAGAAGCAGCGCGTCGAGCTCGTCGCCACGATCAACAGTTTTCACGGCCGGACGCTGGGCGCGCTGTCGCTGACGGGCCAGCCGAAGTACCACGAGGGCATGCAGCCGCTCGTGCCGGGTATCTCGCACGTGCCGTACGGCGATCTCGAGGCGATGAAGGCAGCCGTCACCGATCGCACCGCCGCGATCTTGGTCGAGGTCGTGCAAGGCGAGGGCGGCGTCGTCACCGCGAGCGATGCCTATCTCAAGGGCCTGCGCGAGCTGTGCGACAGCCGCGGCGCGCTGCTGTTCTACGACGAGGTGCAGACTTGCTATGGGCGGACCGGCAAGTTCCTCGGTTACGAGCACAGCGGCGTCGTGCCCGATGGTTGCTCGCTCGCCAAGGGCATCGCTTCCGGCTTTCCGTTGGGCGTGATGGCCGTGAGCGAACAGCTCGCCAACGGCTTGCCGCCCGGCTCGCATGCGACCACGTTCGGCGGCAATCCGCTGGCGTGTGCGGCGGCGCTGGCCGTGCTCGAGATCTTCGACGAAGAGAAGCTGGTCGAAAACTCCGCGAAGATGGGCGCGCATCTCGCGCAGCACCTCGAGCGGATCGCCGCCAATTCGTTGGAGCAGCGCGGTCCTGTTAACGAGGCGCGAGGCAAGGGCCTGCTCCGCGGCTTGCGCGTAGCCGACGGCTACGATCCGGCCGCGCTGCTCGGCGCGATTCGCGAAGCCGGCGTGTTGCTCTCGATCGCAGGCGGCAACGTCCTGCGCTTCACACCGCCGCTGTGCGTCACCGCGGCTGAGCTCGACGAAGGCGTCGCCATCGTCGAGCGAGTCCTTTCGACCGCGAGCCCGCGATGAATGCCATGACCGAACCTTCCAACAAGCCGCGGCACTTGCTCACGCTCCTCGACCGCACCGAGAACGAGCTGCTCGCGCTGCTGGCGCGCGCCGCCGATCACAAGCGACTGCGAGGGACAGGTCCCTCATCGGCGCCGACGCTACCGAAGCCACTGGCTGGCAAGAGCATCGGCCTGATCATGGAGAAGGCCTCCACGCGCACGCGCATCTCGTTCGAGGTCGCGATCGCAGAGCTCGGCGGCACGTGCGTGTCGATGCACGGCCGCGATCTGCAGCTCGGCCGCAGCGAGCCGCTGCCGGATACCGCGCGCGTGCTGTCGCGCTATCTGCACGGCGTCGTGCTGCGCACGTTCGGGCACGATCGGATCGAATCGCTCGCCGAGCACTCGAGCATCCCGGTGATCAACGCGCTCACCGACAAGTTTCACCCGTGCCAGGTGCTCGCCGACTTGCTGACCGTGCAAGAGCATCGTTCGGCGGGGCTCGCCGGCTTGGTCGTCGCGTGGATCGGCGACGGCAACAACATGGCGCATTCGTGGATCCTCGCTTCGGCCCGGCTCGGCTTCGAGCTGCGCCTGGCGTGCCCCGACGGCTATCGCCCCGCGGACGAAGTGCTCGCGCTGGCCGACGCGCAGGGCAAGGGCAAGCGCATCGTGGTCCGAGCGCCCGAAGACGCGATCCACGGCGCCCACGTGGTCACGACCGACGTCTGGGCGAGCATGGGGCAGGAGGACGAGGCGGAGGCCCGCCGGCAGGCCTTTCTTGGCTATTGCGTGACCCAAGAGCTGATGGCTAAAGCCACACCGGACGCGATTTTCCTGCATTGCCTGCCCGCCCACCGCGGCGAAGAGGTCAGCGCCGAGGTCATCGACGGCCCGGCTTCCCGGGTGTGGGACGAGGCCGAAAATCGCCTGCACGTTCAGAAGGCGCTGCTCGAGCAAGCCTGCAGCTGAGGCTCGCTCGGGTGGGACGATGCACACCCATCGCGGGCCGATGCAGCCGCGTGGCTCACGCCCGTGGTGGGTCTGTGCGTTAGTGCTCCACGCAACCTGAATGGCTTGATGCGTGCGCCCGAATGCTAGACTCGGGCTTCGCATGAAGACCCTATCGCGCCGTCTCGCTCGGCCTCACCGCGGGCGGCACCGCGAC
>Ga0193752_1003368_pt1 | contig 11050 bp, 8 predicted proteins | sample H1c1metaG_FD_144924 | JGI IMG/M metagenome (GOLD analysis project Ga0193752, IMG submission 144924) | Soil microbial communities from a riparian zone of the East river system, Colorado, United States - H1c1 | ecosystem: Environmental > Terrestrial > Soil > Riparian zone | place: USA: East River... | reverse complement strand
ACTTGTTGGAAGGTGCTGCTATTCCGGGAGAACGAGACGTTCTCGGTGCGGTTGATCAGCTGGCGAAACACCAAGCGGTGCATGTCGTTGATCTGGTAGTCCAGACGGCCGAACAGGTTACGCAGCGGATTATCGATGTCGACCTTGCCCGACGTTCCTGGATCGAAACCGAGCTTCGTCTGCACAATGCTCTGCACAAGCGCGATCGAATCGGGCGAGATGTTCAGCGTCGTCCCGGTAGATCCTGTCGCTGCACCGACGAATGCACCTGCTGCTGCGGTGGTCCGCGTCTGGAATTCAGGCGCAATGAAGAAATGGAGCTTGTCCTTGATGATCGGGCCGCCCAGCGTGAAGCCGTACTGCTTGAAGTCGAGCGTGGTGCTGCGATAGTTCACAGCACTCAGCTTTTCTGTCCGGAAGTCGTAGATGGCGCTTCCCTTGAACTCGTTCGTCCCACTCTTCGTCACCGCGTTGACCAGCATGCCGCTGAAATTGGCCTGGCGCACATCGGTGGGAGACAGGAGAACGCGGAACTCCTTTACGGCGTCGGGCGAGATGATACGGCCACCGCCGGCACCACCCGGAAGACCGCCGGAGCTACCGAGGTTGAATCGGTCGTTTTGGTTCGCGCCGTCAATCGTGAAGTTGTTGAAGCGATTGTACTGGCCAGCGACACTTGCTCCGCAGCCCGAGCCACCCGATGAATTTTCGACACAGGGACGCGATACCTGCGGCGTCAACTTTACGAGATCGGTGAAATTGCGCGTCAGGAGCGGAACGCGCGAAATCAACGAATCGGATACGCGTGTACCGATGCCCTGATGCGACGGGCTGAAGTCGGAGGCGTCTCCCGTAGCGACGACACGCACAGCTTCCAGTTGTGCCGTCTGCGCGCTCAGCGTCGCATCGACGCGCGTCGTCTGCGAGAGCGATACATTAACCCCGAGGCGTTCGAATGCTTGGAAGCCAATGCGGCGAATGCGAACGGTATAGGGACCGCCGGCTTCAAGACCTTGAATGAGATAGTACCCGTTCGAGCGCGAAAGAGCGCCCGACCGGAAGCCCGTTGACGCGTTTACGATCTGGACCTGTGCGCCCTCAATCACCTTGCCTTGGGCATCGACGACTGAGCCACCAATAGCGCCGGTCGTGACACCTTGTGCTGAAATGGTTAATGCGGGAACGAGGAACGCAAAAACGGCAGCGAAGCCGATTAGCGGTCGGAAATTCGGCATGAATACTCTCTACGAAGGAGAATGGAAGGGTGCCAAAAGCTAGACTGGCGATGCCGAGGACGGCAATAGACTAGCGTAACCGCCGAGTCACAGCTCTCTGGTCGATGTGGGAGGCTTCTGGCGCAGACGTACTTGTCTCAATAAGGAACTGACCGCGCGTTCCTTGGCTGGGTCACACTCCGTCGGCCGCCCGATGATCAAGTGCCGCCTGATCGCGCACCGACACGCGCACGAATGACGCTCTTGATCCCACCGCGGATGTTGAAGTCGCCGACGACTTCCATCCATACGGGTTTCACCGCCACGGAAAGGTCGTCGAGGATGCGGTTCACCGCGCGCTCGTAGAAGATGCCGTCGTTGCGAAAGCTCCACAGGTAGAGCTTGAGGCTCTTGAGCTCCACGCAGACGTTGCCCGGGATGTAGTTGATGTGCATCGTCGCAAAGTCCGGTGCGCCACCCTCAAGCGCTTTCAGCTCGGTGGCGTCCGACTCGATGCCCCCCATCGGGCAGAGCGACGTGAATTCCGGGCACTCCATCTCTATCTCGTATGGGCGGCCCGGGTACGGATTCGGAAACGTTTCCAGCAGGTCAGGTCGTGGCATGGACGAACAATAATCGATCCGGCCAAGGTGACTCTGGCGCCAGACGGGTCGTCTATCGTATGTTGACGTCGTGCCGGCCCCCTCTGGGCCGGCCGTTGCCACCGGGAGAACGGCCTAGTGGTACTGCCCCCTGGCAAGTCCAGGGGGCTCTTTTTTTAGTCCTCGCCCCGAAGCCGGCGCGCCATCTCGTCCAGCACGGCGCGTTCGTCGCTCGACAGGCTATCCAGCCCGGACGACGAGATCTTGTCGAGCACACGGTCCAGCTCTGCTGCCCGCGCTTCCCGCGACGTCCGCACCGGCGTCACCACCGCCCGCGCCGAGGGACGCTTCTGCGCCGCAACGGCCTTGCTCTTGGCAACGATTTCGTCCACTTCGTCGCGCTGCGCGCGTGCGCGAGGTAAAGTCCGCGGAATCGCCCTTGGTGGCGTCTCGTCCGGGTAGTCGGGCGCCGGAGAGATACGCTGCCGCAGCCGGTCCAGACTCGCCGCCGGTGGCGTCCGGAAGTACAGCCAGCCGAACGCCAGCCCGCCCAGGTGAGCCGCGTATGCCCAGCGCTCGCCACCCGCTGTCGGGTCGCCCGCGCTCAACAGCCCCAGCGCGAGGTTCGCCGCGACGAGCATGACGACGAGCGTCCACGCACGAATGGGCACGGTGCCAAACAGTCCCACCTCTTCCCGTGGCCACTGCTGGCAGTACGCGAACATCACCCCGAACACCGCCGCTGACGACCCGATGAGCAGGCCGGTGCGCACGAACAAGAGGTGGAACATCGCGCCGCCCAACCCGCACCACAGGAAGTAGAGCGTGAAGCCCCGCGTCCCCATCGCCGCTTCGAGCCGAGGGCCGAACATCACCAGCCCGTACATGTTGAGGGCGAGGTGCCACAGGCCGTAGTGCACGAACATGTAGGTCAGCGCGCTCCACAGCGTGCGCTGCAGGCTTCCATCCTGGAATCCCAGCACCGCGAACGCGTCGGCATCGCTCACGAGCGTCCACTGCAGGAACAGCATCACCGCGCTGATCGCGAGTAGCACACGCACGCCGCGCGTCATGCGTGGTGCGTCGTGCTCGTCGTATGGGAGTGAAGTCGCCATCTGCCGGTGCTGCGATGCAGCTGCTGAACGGGTATGCGCTCGCGCCCTGCGAGCCCCTCTTCCTTCAACGTACTAACCGGAGCCTTTGTTGCGAGTTCCGGTCCGTTGCACTCGTCATCACCGCGCCGCCGTCGCTGGCCACCTCGGCAAAATGCGCACGTCGGTATGCACCGCCATCGCCTGCTGCAGCCACAGCACCCACCGCCGGTCGCGCTCGACTTCGCGATCCACCATCGGATGGACGACGATTTGCGCGTCCCCGCTCGCTTCGTGTACTTGCTCGACGATCCGCAAAAGCGGCCCGTCACTCAGCGTTTCGTGCGGAACGATCGCCACTGCGTGCGCCACCTGTTTCTTCGCCGCCAGGGAAATCGTTGCACACACCCGCTCGATTGCCGCCGCGCCCTCGCTGCCATCGAGCGAGACTTGTACCAGCGCGATGGCATGCAGAAGCCGCTCCAGCGCCTGTGGACGCTGGCCATCGTGGTCGATCATCAGCGGTAGCGGGCCGGTCTGGTTGAACGCCGCCACCAGGAACTCCTCTTCCGCCAGCGCATCTCGGCCCACGATGGCCACCGAGTGGTACCGTGAGCGCCCTGTCAGGCGCGTGAGCTCGCCGCGGAGCGCTTCCGCCGTGTAGATCGTCGCTGTTTCCGCCTCTCCGGCGAATTTCACGAACAGCTGCCGCCGCCCTGTCCACGGACCGAGGGTCTGTACACCAGCCGGTATGCCTGCGAGCGCTGCGCTCAAGCTCGGCAGCCTGCCTTTCCCGGGGCTCATGACGACGCCTGCGAGCTGGCCCGCGTGTCGGTGGCCAGCAGTGCGATCTGCTCGCACAGCTCCGGGAAGGTGATTCCTGCTGCCGCTGCTGCTTGGGGTACGAGACTGGTCGCCGTCATTCCGGGAAGGGTATTGGCTTCGAGGCAGTAGAACTGTCCATCAGTAGTCATGCGGAAATCTATGCGTGCACAGCCGCTCAACTTCAATGCGCTGAAGGTACGCTGTGCCTGTTCCTGTACCGCTGCTGCCTCTGCCTCGCTCAATGCCGCCGGAAAAATCTCCTCTGCCATGCCCGGCGTGTACTTGGCTTCGTAGTCGTAGATCTCTTTCTTCGAGATGATCTCGCCCACCGGCAGCGCGCTACGCCCGAGAATCGACACCGTCAGCTCGCGCCCGGCGATGAACTGCTCCAGCATCACTTCGTCGTCGTGCTTGAACGCCTCTTGAATCGCCGGCAGCAGCTGAGTGCGCTCCTTCACGATCGACAGCCCAACGGTTGATCCTTGCTTCGACGGCTTCACGATCAGCGGAAGCCCGAGTGTGGACACCACTTGTTCGACATCTGGCAACGAGTTTTCGTCGTTCGCCATGAGCCAGTCTGCTGTCGTCACGTCGTGCGCGCGCATGAGGTGCTTGGAAAGATCCTTGTCCATCGCCAGCGCGCTAGCCATGTGTCCGCTACCGGTGTAGGGGACGCCGGCCAGATCGAGCAGCGCCTGAATGGTCCCATCTTCGCCCGAACCGCCGTGGAGCGCTAGGAAGGCGACGTCGCAGTCTCCCCGTTTGGGCAGCCTGGCAGCCGTTTCCGCCACTGATTCGGCCTTCATCCGTGCGAGCTCTTCCGGCGTTGGCGGGAGCTGTTTCACCACGCCGGCGGCGATCATCCGCCGCTCGTCGGCCTCGGTGAGCGCCCCTTTGGCCGTGTCGACGGTGGCCACGGCGTGCCCGCGCGTCCTGAGCGCTTCGGCAATCCGTAGCCCCGACGCCAGCGACACATCCCGCTCTGAGGACGTTCCTCCCATCAACACGGTTATCCGCACGCTTCTCCACGTTGTTTTGAGCCCGCCCCACGCCCCACGCCCTACGCTGTATGAATCGCCGTGAACCGCCGCACGCAGTACGCCTCACGCTGCACGACGCGCCGTACGCCGCATCGCCGCCGTTCCGCCGCACGAGAGCCCCTACCGATTCATGAGATAGGCGAGCATGTCGCTGCGCGTCACGATCCCCGATATCGTCCCATTCTCTGCCACCAACACCGCAGGGGTCGCCTTCGATAGCAGCTTCTGGACCGACTCCACATGCTGCGCTGCGTCGATCACCGGAAACGCCTCGTCCATCACCTCGCCCACCACCGCATCGAGGAAGCGAGAGCTCTCCAGTCCGCGCTGCGTCAGCGCATACTCCGTGACGCTGCCCACGCACTGTCCGCCGTCCAGCACGGGCAGCTGTGACACGTCGTGGAGACGCATGAGACCGAGCGCCTGTCGCACCAGTTGCCCCGGCGCCGTGCTCACCACTGCTGCCGGTGCGCCGTCGCCCTTGTGGTCCACCAGGTCGCCGAGCGTGACACGGTCCGGCTCGAGCAGCTGGTTCTCTCGCATCCACTCGTCGTTGTACAGCTTCGAGAGATACCGCTCACCCGTGTCGCAGAGGAACGTCACGACACACGCCTCGGGATCATCAGCTTCCCGCGCGACCTGCAGCGCGATGTGTGTGATCAGTCCCGATGAACCGCCCACGAACAATCCCTCTTCGCGTGTCAGTCGCCGAGCCATCGCGAAGGAGTCGCGGTCACTCACCGTGCGATAGTCGTCGATGATCGAGAGGTCGAGCGTGCTCGGCAGCTTGTCCTGTCCGATGCCTTCGACCTTGTATGGCGCCCCCTCGATCTTGTTCGTCCCCTTGCTCCGCCACAGCTCGGCGAGAATCGACCCCTGTGGGTCGCCGGAGATGATCTTGATCCTCGGGTTCTTCTCCTTGAGGTAGCGGCCTACGCCCGTGATCGTCCCACCAGTTCCCGCTGCGGCGACGAAGTGGGTGATGCGCCCCTCTGTCTGCTCCCACAACTCGGGACCCGTCGTCGCATAGTGCGCGTCCGGATTCGCCTGGTTGTAGAACTGATTCGCGAGAATCGCATTCGGCGTCTCCTCGGCGATACGCTTCGCCATCATCACGTAGTTGTCCGGATGATCGGGCGCGACAGCTGTTGGTGTGACGATCACCTCCGCACCAAACGCCTTCAGCAGTCGCACCTTCTCCTGCGACATCTTGTCGGGCATCGTGAAGATGCACTTGTAGCCCTTGAGCGCTGCGGCGATCGCGAGTCCCACGCCCGTGTTGCCGCTCGTGCCTTCGACGATCGTACCACCCGGCTTGAGCCTTCCTTCGCGCTCCGCCTGTTCGATGATCGGCATGCCGATGCGGTCCTTCACCGAGCCACCTGGATTGAAGAACTCCGCCTTGCCGTACACTGGCGTGCGAATGCCTCGCGTGATTCGGTGCAGTCGGATCAGCGGTGTCCAGCCGATCGTGTCGATGACACTGTCGTACGGGCGGGTGTTACGCATCATGGAGCAAGTCCGCGCTTGTTCAGGATCGTGTCGCCCGGAAGCGCGTGTGCCTCCGGGTGACGGAAGTAGACGGGAAAGAGCACCGTAGTCGCCATCGCTTCTCCCCGTAGTTTCGCCGGTACGAAACGTAGCTCCTGCGAGCCCTTTACTGCGGCTGAGTCCAGCGCGGCGTATCCGCTCGACTCCTCGATCCGCGTCGAGTCCGAGCGCACCTGGCCATCTCGATCGATGAACAGTCTGAGCGTGACGTTGCCCTGGATGCGGCGCGCGTACAGCGCCGCCGGATATCGAAAGGGCAGCTCGGTGTTGATCGCCTTGGGCACCTCATCGGGACGCGTCGATCCAACTTGCAGCGCCTGCGCCATCTTCTGCGTCGTGTCTTTCTCCGCGCAGGCGCTCATGAACCCGAGCGCCAGCACGAACATCGCTCTGTAGCTGCTCACTGCTTCGCCTGCTCGGCCAGTTCCGCCAACAACTGCAGTGCGGCGAGCGGTGTGAGGTTGTTCACGTCTGCGGCAAGCAGCCGGTCGACGACGACATGCCGCGCTGCTGGAGCGAACAGCGCGAGCTGATCGGGAGGCATATGCGGAGCTTTCGGTCGCTTCGCTCCGGCCACGGCAGGAGCGAGCGCCGGCACGAGATGCTCCGCTTCGCCCTCGAGCAACGCGAGCACTGTGCGCGCACGTGCGATCACCGGCGCGGGCAACCCAGCGAGTTTACCCACTTCGATGCCATACGAGCGATCTGCGCCACCAGGTTGCAGGCGATGCAGGAAGAGGATCTGATCGCCGACTTCCCGCACGCCGACATTATAGTTGCGTACGGCTACTAATTCGTCCGCCAGTTGCACGAGCTCGTGATAGTGCGTTGCGAAGATCGTCTTGCACCCCACCCGATCGTGCAGATGCTCGCTCACGGCCCACGCAATCGACACGCCGTCATACGTACTCGTGCCGCGGCCAATCTCGTCGAGCAACACAAGACTGCGCGCCGTTGCCGTGTGCAAAATGGCGCTCGTTTCCGACATCTCCACCATGAACGTCGACTGACCGCGCACGAGGTTGTCGCTGGCGCCCACGCGCGTGAACAACCTGTCGCACACACCGATCGTTGCCGACGTCGCCGGAACGAAGCTCCCCACCTGCGCCATGAGCACGATCAATCCCACCTGCCGCAGGATCGTGCTCTTTCCCGCCATGTTCGGTCCCGTGAGGATGATCAGCCGTGCATCCTCGATGAGCTTCACGTCGTTCGGGATGAACTTGTCGCGCGGCATCATCCGCTCCACCACCGGATGCCGTCCGCCGACGATCTCGAGGTCGAAGCCGTCCGTGAGCATCGGACGCGCATAGCCTTCTCTTGCGGCGACGTCGGCAAGTGCTGAAAGGACGTCGAGCTCCGCGACGATCCGCCCCGAGCATTGCACGCGTCCGATTTCGCGCCCCACCGATGTGCGCAACGCTTCGAATAGCGATCGCTCGCGCGTCTCGATGCGTTCGCTCGCCGTCAGCACCTTCTCCTCGTACTCCTTCAGCGCGGGCGTGACGTATCGCTCGGCGCCGGTGAGCGTCTGGCGACGTTGGTAGTCCGCCGGCACCAGATTGCGATTCGCGTTCGTCACCTCGATGAAGTATCCGAACACGCGATTGAAGCCGACCTTGAGCGACGGAATGCCGGTGCGCGCACGCTCCTCGTTCTGAATCGCGGCAATCGCGTCCTTGCCGCCGTCGCGTAGCTGGCGCAGTTCGTCGAGCTCTGCGTCCACACCCGACGCAATCGTTGCATCGTCGCCGAGTTGCAGCGGCGGACGCTCCACGAGCGTTGCACGCACCGCCGCAGCCATCTCGGCGCAGCTGTCCCATTGCTGCATGAGACGTCCGACTACGCCCGCGCCATTCAGTCGCTCTGCTGCTGCTTCAACGTCTGGCAGACGTCCGAGCGACGTGCCGAGTGCTGCGAGCTCGCGCGGTGTGGCACGACCTGCGGCGGCCTTGCTGCCGAGTCGCTCGACGTCGCGCACACCGTCGAGTGCAGCACGCAATGCATCGCGCGCACTGGCGTCACTCACCAGTGCGTTCACGGCGTCGAGTCGAAGATCGATGCGTTGCCGATCGACGAGTGGAGCGAGCAGCCATTGCCGCAGCAGGCGCGTGCCCATCGGCGTCATCGTGCGATCCAGCACCGCGAGCAGCGTTCCCGTCGTGTCCACGCCGCGCAGTGACTCCACGAGCTCGAGGTTGCGCCGAGTCATCTCGTCGAGCGGCATGGTGCCGCCGGCGCGTTCCATCGTCGGACGTGCGAGCTGCGGTACGCCTGACGGCTGCATCTCCTTCAGGTAACGCAGCAACGCACCTGCAACGGCGATCGCCTGGCCGTCTTCGGTGCCGAGGCCGAGTCCGTCCAGTCCGCGTACGTCGAAATGGCGCGCGAGGTCGTCGCGCGCCATCGCCTGGTCGAACTCCCACGCTTCGCGCTCGGTGACGAGCACGCCGTCGAGCGCAGGGCTGCGTGGCAGCGTGTCGGCGCCCTTTGGCACGACGATCTCTCGCGGTGCGAATCGCGCGAGCGCTGTGTCGACTTCCGCGAGCGGAATCACTGTGAGACGAAATTCTCCCGTCGAGACGTCGGCGGCGGCGATGCCGATGAAGCCGTTATATGTCGTGCCGACCGCGACGACGAAGTTGTTGCGCGCGCCGTCGAGCAGGTCGTCCGCGAACGCGACGCCAGGTGAGATCGTCTCCACCACTTCACGCCGCACGATCCCCTTCGCGAGCTTGGGATCTTCCACCTGCTCGCAGATGGCGACACGATATCCTTGCTGCACCAGACGTCGCAGATACTCGGGACCAGCCTTCACCGGCACGCCGGCGAGTGGTACCTCGTTGGCACCGCCGTTGTTGCGCGCCGTGAGCGTGAGCCCCAGCACCCGCGCAGCTGTCTCGGCGTCCTCGTAGAACATTTCGTAGAAGTCGCCCATCCGGAAGAACAGGATCGCGCTCTGGTGTCGCGCCTTGATCTCCCGGTACTGCTGCATCAGCGGCGTCGCCACGGCACCGGTCACGGCGACTTGCCTGCCGGCGCTCGCTCTTCGGTGACGAAGCCGATGATGCCGCGCTCCTTCAGCGAGGCGACTTCCGCCTGCGCCGCCTGGCGGCTGGAATAGAAGTCGAGACGCACGCGGAACGGCTTTGTTGTGCCGCTCACGCGCGCCGTCACTCCCTTTGCCTGAAGCTTCTTCACGAGCGCGTCGGCATCAGCACGTGTACCGTACGCCGCGAGCTGAATCGTGTAGTTCCCGTTCGCCTTGGCCGGTGTCGGCGGCGCGGGAGTCGCGGGAGGCTTTGCTGCTGGCTTTGGCGCACTGTCGGCTTTCGGCGGTGGTACGCTTGCCGTTTTCTTCGGCGGCGTGACGGCCGGCTTCTTCTGCGGCGTCGTATCGCGCGGTGGTGCTGTCGGCGTGCTCGTCACCACCGGCGGCGCAACTGCCACCTCGGCCGGCACGTTAACGCACCGAGATCCGTAGTAGTCGATCTGGTTGCGCATCTCGACATCAGTCGCCGACGCCGATGTGCGCGCCTCCGTGATCATCGCGCATCCGACTTTCAAGTCCCGCTGATCGAATGCGAGTCGTGCTGCCGCCAGCGCGGCGATACCACGCGCCGAACTGACCGGATGCTCGCGCACGAACCGCTGCAGGTGCGCAAGCGCTCCCGCGCGATCGCCACGCGCTTGCTCGAGCTCGACGATTGCGAGCAACGCGTCGTCGGCATAGTGCGACAGCGGATACTCCACGATCACCCGGCGATAGTCGCTCTCCGCTTCGGCGGCTGTCTGCGCGAGTGCTCCGTGCCAGAAGAGTGCATCACCGTACGCAGTGCTTCCCTCCTCTGCACTCTTGAGGAGCGAATCCACCATGGCGCGTCCTGCCACTCCATTGCCCTCGCCCACCATGCGTCGAGCGCGCCGGAACAGGGAGTCGTTTGGCGGTAGGGACGCGCTGTTGGTTTGCGCTTCAACTGGAAGCGCAATACAGGCAAGGAAAACGGCGCTGAGGAGCGTGGAGCGTTGCATCGGAAGTGCTGAGGGTAAGTGCGCGGTCAGGCCGCGCGGCGCGACGTACCGGCGCCGCACAGCGCCAGTACGAGCGACGTGAATACCTGCTCCGCACTCGCTACGCGCGTGTCCTTGAGCGCCTCATCGGTTGCGAGCAGCGTAGCGAGTGCGGAGTCGAGCGCATCTGCCGACCAGCGATCGGAGTACTTCGTCCACGCATTCACGGCCTCGCCCCACGGGCGTCCCGGAAATGCACCGGTCTCCTTCAGCAGCGACATGAATTCGTTGTAGAGCGATCGGGGCTGCAGGCCACGTGCACGCGCCGCCTCGCCATACGCGAGTGCCATCGTCTGCGTCGTGAGATGCATCGTGAGCAACACCGCGTTCATCTTTGGCTGCTGGAGCACGCCGGGGAGTAACTCTAGCGCGCGTGTCGCATCGCGAGCGGCGATCGCATCGAGAAGAGCACCCATGGATTCTTCTCGCCGCACGCCAACGACTGCTGATACCGCAGCTTCGTCGATGACGCCATCCGAGAAGCTGGCGAGCTTTTCCAGCTCGACCGCGAGTTGCGACAGATCTTCACCGACAGCTTCTACAAGCAGTGAGACTGCATCCGGCGTGATCGTGCCTCCAAGGACGGTCTCGACCTGGTACACGACCCACTTGGGCAGGCGGTCTCCCGTGAGCGGTGCGAACTCCACGGCCGTGCT
>Ga0193752_1003367_pt1 | contig 11052 bp, 9 predicted proteins | sample H1c1metaG_FD_144924 | JGI IMG/M metagenome (GOLD analysis project Ga0193752, IMG submission 144924) | Soil microbial communities from a riparian zone of the East river system, Colorado, United States - H1c1 | ecosystem: Environmental > Terrestrial > Soil > Riparian zone | place: USA: East River... | reverse complement strand
CCGATCAAATCCAGACTGACACCGCCGGGCACCCCACGCTGGGGTGCAGAATGGAAAAAGGCCACTGCGCAATACTATCGCCGCTCATTCTCGATCAGCTATCACGCCTCGTGCCAGAGCTACCGCGGGCATTATCTCGATCTTGATCCGACGTACCGCGATTCCAACGGCTTGCCGCTGTTGCGCATGACGTTCGACTGGCACCAGAACGAGCAAAAAATGTCGGCCTTCATGCGCGACAAAACTGCCGGGATTGCCAAGGCGATGAACCCGTCGAAAATCGGCGTAGGTTCGGTGCCCGCCAAATACACCATCGTGCCCTATCAAAGCACGCACAATATCGGCGGCGCGGTGATGGGTGTGGACCCGGCCACCAGCGTGGTCAACAAATATCTGCAATCGTGGGACGTGCATAATGTGTTCGTCATCGGCGGCAGTGCGTTTCCGCAAAACGCGGGCAACCCGCCCACCGAAACCATCGGCATGCTCGCGTGCTGGGCTGCCGATGGGATCAAGGATATTTATTTGAAAAAGCAGGGTTCGATGGTTTGATGGCGTTTTATCATATAAATAAAATGTGTTTAAAATCAAATACTTACATTGCATTGGTTGCGCTGGCACTGAGCTGGGGTACGCAGGCGCAGGCGCAGGCGCAGGATTTCCCCACTAAACCTGTACGCGTCATCATCCCCTACGCGGCCGGCGGCGGCTCCGATATCACCACGCGCATCGTGCAGGGCAAGGCGATCGAATTGCTCGGTCAATCGGTGATTGTCGATAATCGCGCCGGTGGCGGCACGCTGATCGGCACGCGCATGGTGCAGGCTGCGGCGCCTGACGGTTACACGCTGGGCGTGATGGACCCCGCATTCATCATCAATCCCTCGCTGGTACGCGACGCAGGTTACAGCGTGTTGAAGGATTTCGCACCGGTGACGCTGATGACGGCAACGCCATTGATACTCGCGGTAACGCCGTCATTTCCACCTAAGACGGTGCAGGAACTCGTCGATCACGCCAGAGCCAATCCCGGCAAGTTGAACTTCGGCTCGCCCGGCGACGGCAGCGCGGGACATTTGGCGATTGAACAATTCCGCAGCGTATTTAAATTGAACATGATGCACATCGCTTACAAAGGCGCCGGGCCGGCAGTGACCGCGCTGGCCGCGGGCGAAATACCGATGCTGCTCGCAGGCTCCGGCGCGGTACCGTTCATTCAGGACGGCCGTTTGCGCGGCCTCGCAGCCACCAGCGCCAAACGCCTGCCATCGATACCCGCGGTGCCGACATTCACCGAACTGGGTTTCCCGCAAGTAAACGTGCAAACCTTCGCGGGACTGGTCGCGCCCGCGGGCACGCCGCGCCACGCGATACGACGTTTGCACGCGGCGTTTGCCGGCGCGGTGCAAACGCCGGAAATCAAATCGCGGCTGGAGCAGTTGAATCAGTTTCCAGTGGGCAACACACCCGAAGCATTCGCGGTGTTTCTGCGCGACAACGGCGAACGCCTCGTAAACGTGGTGCGCGACGCGAATATCAAAACCAATTGACGGGTAAATACGCCGCCATCACTGCGCCTTGATATTCGCCGCCTTGATCAGCTTCGTCCAGCGGCTCACATCCGATTCGGTATAACGCTTTAATTCCTGCGGTGTCATGATCGTGGGTTCGAGCCCCTGGTCGCCAAAACGCTTCTGAATATCGGCATCCTTCAGCACTTTCGCCGTTTCGCTGCTCAATCGATTGACGATGGCTACCGGCGTCCCCGCAGGCGCGAAGATCGCGTACCAGGTTACGAGTTCAAATCCGGGCACGGTGTCCGCTATCGGCGGTATGTCAGGCAACGCGGGCGAGCGTTTGGTCCCGCCGGTGCCGAGCATCCGCAATCGTCCCGCCTGCACATGCGTGAGCACGGTGGGGATGCTGCTGAACGCCAGTTGCACACGGCCTGCGATCAAATCCGTCATCGCCGGCGCCGTGCCTTTGTACGGCACATGCAGGATATCCACGCCCGCCAGCGACTTGAATAATTCTCCGCCCAAATGCGGCGACGTGCCGGTGCCGACCGACGAAAAATTGAGCTGGCCCGCTTTGGCTTTGGCAACCGCGATCAATTCCTTGACGGAATTTGCGCCCACCGAAGGATGCACCACCAGCACCTGCGGACTCATCACCAGCATCGCCACGGATGCGAAATCCTTCTGCGGATCGTAAGGCACCTTGGGCAACATCAACGGCGCGAGAAAGGTGCCGCCACCGGTCCCGAATAACAGGTTGTAGCCGTCCGGCGCCGCGCGCGCGATCAGTTCGCTGCCGATTATCGTGCCTGCGCCGGGACGATTATCGACAACCACCTGCTGTCCGAGCAGCTCGGTTAATTTTGCGGACACAGCTCGTCCGACAAAATCAGTCGGCCCGCCAGGCGGATAAGGCACCACCAGGCGAATGGGCTTGGTGGGATAAGATTGGGCTGCAGCCACGTGCGCCATCCCGCATAAGAAAATCAGTGCAACACGTCGCATGCGAATCACTCACTTGGGCCGTTGATGTCGTTATGGTAACCGCAAGACGGGACGCATGCCATACCGTCATCCTTGCGCATCCACCGTCAATATGAAACCCTAGCCGCTCCCGGCTTACGCAGTGACCTGAAGAACACCCGAAACCAGCATGCTCGCCTTCATCCTCCGCCGTCTCGCCCAAAGCCTGTTAGCGCTTTTGGTGATGTCGGCTCTGGTATTCATAGGCGTTTACGCCATCGGCAACCCGGTGGACATTCTGATCAACCCGCAGGCCGACCAAGCCGAAATCGAACGCGTCACCGCGGCATTGGGACTCGACCAGCCGGTGTGGACGCAGTACTGGCTTTTTATTTCGGCCGCCTTCACCGGCGACCTCGGCAAATCGTTCGCTTCCAACGTGCCCGCCGTGCAATTGATTCTGCAACGCATGCCGGCAACCGTCGAGCTTGCGCTGACCGCCATGGTGATCGCCATCGTCATCGGTCTGCCGCTGGGTTTGTGGGCGGGCTTGAAGCCCGACTCGTTTGCCGCCAAAAGCATCATGGCCGGTTCGATACTCGGCTTCTCATTGCCAACGTTCTGGGTCGGACTGATGCTGATCATGATCTTCTCGGTGTGGCTGGGCTGGCTGCCTTCGACCGGGCGCGGTGAAACGATTGAAGTGCTGGGCTTGCACTTGAGCTTCTTCACGTGGGACGGATTAAAGCATCTGCTGATGCCGGCGATCAATCTCGCGCTATTCAAGCTTTCGCTGCTGATTCGGCTCACGCGCGCAGGCACGCGCGAGGCCATGGTGCAAGACTATGTGCGCTTCGCGCGCGCCAAAGGCGTTCCCGAAAATCGCGTGGTATCGGTGCACGTGCTGAAGAATATTCTGATTCCCATCGTCACCGTGGTCGGCCTCGAGTTCGGCTCGCTGATCGCCTTCGCCATCATTACCGAAACGGTTTTCGCGTGGCCGGGCATGGGCAAACTGCTGATCGATTCGATCAACGTGCTCGATCGGCCGGTCATCGTGGCTTATCTGATGATTATCGTTTTTCTGTTTATTCTGATTAATTTAGCGGTGGATATTCTTTACACCGCGCTTGATCCACGCGTGCGCCTTACGGGGATGCGCGGATGATTACAGGCACAGCGGCGTTACCCGCGTCATCGCCCCTGCGTGAATTCGCAACAAGTTATGCACGCAGCCGCGTGGCAGTAACCGCGCTGATCGTACTGCTGCTGATACTTGCCGTGGCCATCTGCGCGCCGCTGATCTCGCCGCAAGACCCGTACGACCTTGCGCAACTCGACATCATGGACAGCAAACTCGCGCCGGGTGCAAAAAACGGCGCGGGCTGGACCTTCCTGCTCGGTACCGACGATCAAGGCCGCGACATGCTCTCGGCTATTTTTCACGGTCTGCGCATCAGCCTTGGCGTCGGCGTGCTCTCCACCGTGGTGGCGCTGGCCATCGGCATCGTCGTCGGCCTCATCGCCGCCTATGTCGGCGGCTGGACCGACGCCATCATCATGCGCGTAGTCGATCTGCAACTGTCGTTTCCAACGATTCTCATCGCACTGATTCTGCTGGCGATACTCGGACAGGGCATAGACAAAATCATCGTCGCGCTCATTACCGTGCAATGGGCCTACTACGCACGCACCGTGCGCGGTGCGGCGCTGGTGGAAAAACGCAAGGAATACGTCGACGCCGCGGTGTGTCTCGGCTACACCCCGGTGCGCATCGTGCTGCGCCACATCATGCCCAACGTGCTGCCGCCGCTGATCGTCGTAGCCACGGTGCAAGTCGCACACGCCATCACGCTGGAAGCGACGCTGTCGTTTTTGGGTTTGGGGATGCCGATTACCTCGCCTTCGCTGGGGCTGCTGATCTCCAACGGTTTCACGCACCTGCTGTCAGGCAAATACTGGATCAGCTTCTTTCCCGGGCTGGCGCTGCTGATGACTATAGTTGCAATCAATCTCGTCGGCGATCAGTTGCGCGATGTGTTGAATCCGCGGCTGAAGTAATCGAGACGCCCTCGCTGAGGCAAGCCCATGCATGACTCCGCCGCTGCCGTAATCATCGTCACCTTCACCTTCCTGCTCGCCGGCATGGTTAAAGGTGTCATCGGCATGGGGCTGCCCACGGTGGCAATGGGCTTGCTGTCGCTGGTGATGCCGCCGGTTCAGGCCGCAGCACTTTTGGTCATTCCGTCGCTGGTTACCAATCTCTGGCAATGTATCGCGGGGCCGGGTTTTGTGGCGCTGCTCAGGCGCTTCGCCACCATGATGGTGGCGATCGCTTTAGGTACTTTCGCCACGATAACATTACTCACCGGCAGCGCCGGTGCGATCGCGAATGTCACGCTGGGCGCGGTGCTTGCACTCTACGGCGTGGTGGGTCTGCGCGCAATGCGCTTTGTGATTCCCAGACAATACGAGCCGCTGCTGTCGCCAGTGATCGGCTTGCTCACCGGTTTGCTCACCGGCGCTACGGGCATATTCGTTATTCCGGCGGTACCGTACTTCAACTCGCTGGGATTGGAAAAAGAAGAACTCATACAAACGCTCGGCTTGTCGTTTACCGTATCGACACTGGCGCTTGCCGCCGGATTGATGATGAGCGGAAAGTTTGAACTCGCGGTGGCAGGCAGTTCCTTGCTCGCGCTGTTGCCTGCGCTCGGCGGCATGTTTCTCGGCCAGCATCTGCGCAACCGGTTGAAGCCGGACGTGTTTCGCCGCTGGTTTTTTGTCGGACTGATTATTCTGGGTTGCTACATGGTGATGCGGGCAGCACTGACTTTTGCTTGAGGAACAAAGGGCAGCGTATTCCGGGAATCACAAAGCCGGATTACACTGTGTTTTGCAGCGGCAATTCGCGCACCAGCATTATAAAAATAATTAATAAAAACAAATACTTACACTTAATGGAGTTTTCCATGAACAAAGCCCCCAAAGACACGGCCGATCCCACGCTTAACCGCCGTTCCTTTCTGAAAGGCACCGCAGCAGCCGCAGGCGCAGTGGTTGCGGCAGCCACTGCTACCACCGCCATCGCGCAAGCCGCCGAAACCACAACGAAGCCCGCCACCGAAAAACCACCCGCCAAGCTGCCGAGCGAAACCTTCATCACCCACCCCGGCTCCGATTTCATGGCCGATGTGCTGAAGGCCACCGGCATGAAGTATCTGGCGATTAATCCGGCGGCGGGTTTTCGCAGCCTGCAGGAATCGATCATCAATCATCTGGGCAACAAAAATCCGGAAATTCTCACCTGTCTACATGAAGAAATCGCAACCGCGATGGCGCATGGTTACGCCAAAGCCAGCGGCACGCCGATGGGCGTGATGTTTCACGGTACCGTTGGTTTGCAGCACGCGTCGATGGCGATTTACAACGCGTGGGTCGATCGCGTGCCGATGATGCTGTTCGCCGGCAACGGCCTGCGCGCGGACACGCGCCGACCCGGCGTGGAATGGAATCACAGCGTGCAGGATCCCGGCGGCCTGGTGCGCGATTTTATCAAGTGGGACGACCAGCCGATGTCGCTGCAAAGCTTCGCCGAATCGACGATGCGCGCCCTTCAGTACACCATGACCGCGCCGATGGAGCCGGTGATGATCACCTGCGACATGGATATCCAGGAAGAGCACAACGAGCATCCGGAGAAACTGCGTATCCCGAAAATGGTGCGCATCGTGCAACCGCAGGGGGACACCAGCGCCTTGCGCGAGGCCGCGAAAATGCTGGTCGACGCCAAAAACCCGCTGATCATCGCCGACCGCGCGGTACGCTCGCAGGAAGGCGTCAAGCGCATGGTCGAACTGGCCGAAGCGCTGGCGGCGCCGGTAATCGACAACGGCTCGCGTATGAATTTCCCCAATACGCACGATCTGGATTGCAGTTTCATGCGGCCGACGCTGATCCGCGACGCCGATGTGATTCTGCTGCTGGAAGTGGCCGATCCGTGGGGCACGCTGAATTCGTTCGCCGATCCCTACAAAACCTACCGTTCGAGCATCAAACCCGACACCAAAGTGATTTCGGTTTCGATGCGCGAGGTCTACATGAAAGCCAACTTCCAGGACATCCAGCGCTATCAGGCGATCGATCTGCCCATCGGCGGCGATGTGCAGTCCACCCTGCCCGACCTGATCGAAGCCATCAAGCGCGCCACGACGGCCGACCGTAAAACCGCCATGGCCGAACGCGCCAAGGCCATTGCCAAGATGCACCGTGACATGCGCGAACGCGACAAGCAGAATGCCACGCTCGGCTGGGATGCCAGCCCGGTTTCAACTTCGCGCCTTGCTGCTGAAATGTGGCAGGTCATCAAAAACGAAAAATGGTCGCTGGTGGTGAGCGACCGCATCGCCTGGGCGCGCCGCTTGTGGCCGGTGAGCGAGTATCACCATACGCTCGGCGGCTCCGGCGGCGCGGGACAGGGTTATCACGCTTCCGCAGCCGTGGGCGCGGCGCTCGCCAATCGCGATCGCGGCATCATCTCGGTGACGTTCCAGCCGGACGGCGACATGATGTACGCGCCCAGCGTGCTATGGAGTGCCGCACACCACAAAATTCCACTGCTGATGGTGATGCACAACAACCGTTGCTATCACCAGGAGATCATGCACGTGGCACGCATGGCGGCGATCCACAATCGCCCGCAGGCTAACGCGCGCATCGGCACGGAAATCACTAATCCCGATATCGACTTCGGCAAACTTGCGCAGAGTATGGGCGTGTGGGGAGAAGGGCCGATTACCGATCCCTCAAAACTCGGCGCGGCGTTACAGCGTGCAATAGCAGTGGTTAAGAAGGGACAGCCGGCGCTGGTGGATGTGGTGTGTCAGGGACGGTAGATCGCCGGCTTAAAAATCCTTCAACAACGGCACGTCCTTCGCCGCCGGGGGATTCTTCACTGTACTCAGATACGCGTGCATGTCCGCCAATTCCTGCTCCGGTAACGTCTTTTCGGAGTAAGGAATCATCACCAGCCTCGGTTTGCGCACCTGCTGTGCAAATGCAGGATACGGCCAAACGCCCGGCGCAATTTTCGGCCCTGCACCACGCTCACCACCCTGTCCCACCGTGCCGTGGCAGGTGTGGCACAGGTGATGCTTGAAAGCTTTCTCGCCACGTGCAGTATCACCGGGTTCGGCACCCCCCGCCGCGCACGCGTAGCTCGCGAAAAAGGCCGCTATCCATAATTTTTTTGAGTTCAATGCGGTGCTCCCTTATTCCGGCTTGATGCCCACTTGCTGCGCCACTTTCCGGTAGCGTTCAATGTCGCTGGCGATACGCGCATTAAACGCCGTGCCTGACGTAGCGACGGCTTCGGCGCCACCCACCACTGCGAGACGTTCTTTCACTTCGGGACGTTTTAACACATCCGCCGACGCGTTATAGAGCTTGTTGATAACCGTCTGCGGCGTGCCCCTGGGCACGAAAAAACCCACCCAGATCGAGGCGTCGACGCCCGGCACACCCATCTCCTGCGCCGTGGGGTAGTCGGGCACCAACGACGAACGCTTGGCGGTGGTGATACCCAGCACTTTAACGCGCTTGCCCTGTAGGTGCGGGGATACGCCCGGCATACCGGCAACGGTAAACGTCACATCGTTGGTGGCAACCGCGACTACCGCCGGCGCGCCGCCCTTGTACGGCACGTGCACCATTTTCACGCCTGCAGCAGCCGCCAGCCACTCGCTGGCCATATGATTGACTGAGCCCGTACCGGGTGAACCGAAGGTTACCGCGCCCGGTTTGGTACGTGCCGCCGCCACCAATTCCTTGATACTGTTAATCGGCGACTGTGCGTTCACCACGATCAGCATCGGTGCATCGCTCAACATGATGACCGGCAAAAAATTCTGTTCGTCGTAGGGCATGCTCTTGAACATCACCGGGTTCACCGCGAATTCGCCGGTGTGCGCCGACAGCAGCGTATAGCCGTCAGCGTTCGCCTTCGCAGCAGCAGTCGCGCCGATAAAACCGTTGGCGCCTGGACGGTTATCCACCACGAAATGCCATCCCAAGGCCTCGGTAATCTTGCTGGTGACAATGCGGGTGGAAGTATCTACCACACCACCCGGTGCAAAAGACACCAGTACGCGTATCGACTTGCTGGGATACTCCTGCGCTTGGACGGAAATTGCCAGCGTGCTCGCCAGTAATGCGCTCACCAATGGATTTTTCACGCTTTCCTCCTGCTAATTATTTGAACAAATCTTTCCATTTCGCACGCACCTCATCCTGCAACGCCTTGCTCGCTTCGGCCACGTCCGGAAACGTTTTGAGAAAATCATACGGCCGGCAGGCATCAATCACCGCCTTCGAAGTGAGCGGCGCATCGTAGCGATAGGCAATCGACATCGGATCATTCTTCGAGCCCATGCCGCGTTTAATAATATCGATATCGATATCGGGATCGGTGCGCGTGGCTACCGCCCACATCACCTCCTGCAGGTTCGACGGATCGATATCCTCGTCCACCACCACCGAATAGCGCGACATATACGCGCCCACGCCGCACTGACTGAGGATATGCCCGGCCTGGCGCGCATGCCCCGCGTAACGCTGCCTGATCGCCACCACATTGAACATGCGCGCGCCACCGATCTCATGCGCCCACACGTTTTGCACATCAGGCACGCCTGCCGCCGCCAGCGCATCCAGCAGCAGCGCGGAGCGCATTACCGCCTTGGAATATGAGTAGTCATTCGGCGGCTTGGCCGGCGGGCTGCCGACGATGATCGGATTGTTCCTGAAATAAATGCGCTCGATCTTCACCGCGGGCGCCGTGGCCGCTTTGCCGGGGTAATAGCCGTGAAATTCACCAAAAGGCCCTTCGATGCGTTCATCGCCCGGATGCGCCCAGCCTTCCAGCACGATTTCCGCTCCGCTGGGAAACGGCAATCCGGTGATCTCACCGCGCACCACCGATACCGGCTCGCCCAGAATCGCGCCGATGTAGTTATATTCGCACATGCCATACGGCACTTCGATGCCGGAAATCAGATAGCCCAGTGGATCGGCGCCGCACACAATCGCCACCGGAAACGGCTTGCCGGCTTTCATGTGTTTATCGTATTGCTGCGCGCCGTGTTTTCCGGGAATCATGTCGAGGCCGACGGTGTCACGATCATGCATCATCACGCGATACGTACCGACATTCACCCAATCACTGTCGAGATCGCGGGTGACCACCATGCAGCCAGTGCCGATATAGCGTCCGCCGTCTTTTTCGTGCCACAGCGGCGCGGGAAACGTGGTCAGATCAACCGCATCACCCGATTGCATATTCTCGAACACCGGACCCTTTTCAGTGATCACTGGCTCAAAGTCAGGCGCTGCCGCCTGCCAGTTCTTCGGCAAGCCGCGCAATTTATGCACCAGCCCCGCGTGCGTGCGTATTTCACCCAGGCGCAGCAGGCTCGACAAACGCGCCGGGCTGGCGGTGCTGCAGGTGAGCACACGAAAACCCTGCGTATAACCCTTGATGTCGTCGAACAACAACGCCGGCGCGGAATCGATCTTCACGTTAAGTTCGCTGATTGCACCGAGCTCCAGATTCCAGTCGGCGCCACGCACGTCTTTTAACTCGCCGAGCGTGCGCGCGGTGTCCAGCCATGCGCGCAGGTCGAGCGGATTACCGACGCTGCGTTTCATTGTTGACGCTTGCGCATTTCAGCGGCGAGTTTCACCGCCTTGATGATTTCAGGGTACGCGGCACAGCGGCACAAATTTCCGGATAGATAATGACGTATGTCGTCTTCCGACGGCTCCGAATGCGCATCCAGCAACTGTCGCGTCATCAAAATGAATCCCGGCGTGCAGTAACCGCACTGAAACGCACCGCATTCTATGAATGCTTCCTGCACCGCATCGAGCTTGCCTTCGGGCGTATGCTCGATCGTGCGCACATCCGCGCCGTCGGCAAATGCCGCCAGATACAGGCAGCCGGAAACCGCCACATCGTTCACCAGCACGGTGCAGCAACCACATAGACCCTGTGCGCAACTCTCGCGTGCGCCGGTGAGGCCTCGTTCCTGCAGCACCTCGACCAGGTGCTGATGCGTGCCGATTTGTGCGGTGACGGGTTCGCCATTGAGTTTGAATTGGATAGTACGCGTCGCGTTCATTTTTTTAATCAATTTTCAAAGAGGTTCCTGCCTTCACGCGCAAAGCACGATACACCGCCTCGGCAGTCAGCGGCAAACTAGTCACGCGCACGCCCACCGCATCGTCTATCGCATTCGCAATCGCCGGAGAAACCCCAAATGTGCCGCTCTCGCCGACGCCTTTGGCGCCGAAGGGACCGCTTTTTTGCACGGCATCGACCGCTTCGTTCTCCATCACCAGCGGCACGTCACGCATGCCGGGGATTTTGTAATCGGCGAGCGAGGCATTAGTGACCTGCCCCGCATCGAAATTCATGCACTCGGACAGGGTAAAGCCCAGCTGCATAATCGTCGCGCCGGAAATCTGCGTCTCGACTATCGCGGGATTGATGGCACGGCCGACATCGACCAGATTC
>Ga0193752_1003366_pt1 | contig 11052 bp, 7 predicted proteins | sample H1c1metaG_FD_144924 | JGI IMG/M metagenome (GOLD analysis project Ga0193752, IMG submission 144924) | Soil microbial communities from a riparian zone of the East river system, Colorado, United States - H1c1 | ecosystem: Environmental > Terrestrial > Soil > Riparian zone | place: USA: East River... | reverse complement strand
TCAATTATGAAACTGAGAAGAGAAATCAACCAGGACAGACCCTGGTGGCGAAGACCAGTCCCACCGATGACAACCCCCAGGCCACAGGAGTTCTGGCGAGCGACCTGGACAATCTGAAATCCTATCTGATCAATACCTATCAGTATGATCCTGGTGAGTACCAGGGATATGATTTTAAAACAGACAACACCAAATTTCTGGGACGCCTGGACTGGAATATTACCAGCAAACACCGGCTCACCCTCAGGTACACCCAATCGGAAACAAATGACGACGACCAGATCAATTCTTCCAGCGTCACGGGTGTGAGCGCCTCCCGCATTAACAACACCCGCAGGGGAGCCTTTTCCACTGGGGGTATGAGTTATTCAGGATCCAATTTCAAGAACAACACGCGGGTGAAATCTATCGTCGGCGAAATCAATTCAAACCTCACCTCCGGCATTGCTAACCAGCTGATCGCGTCCTACACCGACAACCAGCTCAAAAGGGTACCCAATAGCAGCATGCCGTTTGCCGACATCATGAAAGATGCGAACAACGTGTATATTTCTATTGGCACCGACCTTTTCTCCTATCAGAACGCCATTAGCGATAAGGCTTTCAATGTCGCTGACAATATTACTTTCAAAGTCGGCAAACATTCATTGACAGGCGGGGCAAGTTTTGAAGCCCTTTCTTTCGCGAATTCGTTTACGAGCGCCGGCGGTCCCGGGTATTACAGGTACAGTTCACTGGAATCTTTCATGAACAACGAAGCGCCATCTGTTTTTGCAGTGGCCTATGATCCGAACAATCCGAAGGGGATAAAAGTGCCAGAAGCAAAATTTTCTCAATTGGGGCTGTATGTGCAGGATCTTTGGACCGTGAGTGACAAGTTCAAACTTACCTACGGCCTGAGGTTTGACAAACCCTTTTATCCATACACTCCTCCATCCAACCCTGCGGTTGAAGCGGTCACCTTCAGGGATGAGGATGGCAATCCCGAAAGCTTTGATCTCAGCAAATGGCCTGAAGCCAAACTGCTGATTTCACCGAGGGTGGGATTCACCTACGACGTGGAAGGAAATAAGTCAATGATCATCCGCGGAGGAACAGGTGTATTTACAGGAAGAATTCCATTCATCTGGCTGGTTAACCAGGTGGGTGATGATGGAGTGGTTCGTGCGATCTATCAACCAACGGGCGACGAACTAACGGCGTTACGGTATAATGCTGACCGTACAACCTATATTCCTTCTAATCCTCCTCCTGTGGGCACAAGTATTCCACCGAATTCCTCATTCTCCGCCGTGGCAAAGGGTTTCAAAATGCCACAGGTATGGCGATCCACCCTGGCCATGGATAAAAGGTTTGCATCAGACTTCCTGTTCACCATTGAGGCGATCTACACCAAACAGATCAACAATGTGTATTTCAGAAATGCTAACCTGGGCGATGCAGAGGGCAACCTCGGCGGCATAGCAGACAAGAGGCCCGTTTATGCAACAAGACTGAACAATGAAGTGAACCAGATGATCGTACTCGACAACACAAACAAGGGTTCCAGCTTTTCACTTACGGGTCACTTGCAGAAATCATTTTCGAAAAACTGGGAAGGAGGCATTGCTTATACCTACACCCTTGCACAGGAAGTTGCGATTGGAAGCTCCGATCAATCTGGCAGTGGGTTCAACACAAACAACATCATCAACAATCCTAACCGGCCTGAACTCGGCCCATCCAATTATTCCATTCCACATCGTGTAATCGCCAATGCCTCCTATCGATTCGGTTACGCCAACCAGAAACTTGCCACGACAATTGGCTTTTTCTATGCTGGTCAGTCCCAGGAACGTTACACTTTCCGTTATGGAGCCGACATCAATGGAGATGGACAGAGCAACGACATGATCTACATTCCGGCAAGCCCATCGGAGATCCAGTTTGTCGAAGGCTTCAAGGTTGGTTCGGGTGCCAACGCCGTTACTTACACTGCGCAGGAACAGAGTGCTGCTTTTTTCAATTTTATTGAAAACGACAAATACCTCCGTAAGCACAAGGGACAGTACATTGAAAAATATGGCGCAACACTGCCGTGGATACATTCACTGGACCTGCGTGTGATGGAAGACTTCATTATCATGGCGGGCGATAAAAAACATACGATCCAACTTAGTCTGGATGCGATTAATTTCCTTAATCTGCTAAATTCATCATGGGGTTACAAGTATTCATATACTTTTGGTACCTTTCAAGATATGGGAATCCTGGGCACTCCCAGTTCCTCAAACAACGCCGGCTCTGAAGCCTTCGACAGGCAAAACCCTAAGTATACTTTTGACCCCTCTGGCCCTAAGAAGGCATATCAACCCAATTACTCGACAACGAGTACCTGGGGTTTGCAATTGGGCCTAAGGTATATATTCAATTAGTTTAACCGCTAGACATTCATATGGGAGGCGCAAGCCTCCCTTTTTTATTTCGTCCAGCCCCATTTAAGAAATGCAGGAAAGGCCTTTTCCCATGAAGGCACATCGTGACGGCCGTGCGGCATTTGGAGATATTTGAAATCTTTCCCTTCCACGTATCCTTTTTTCAGGAGTTCGCGCATCAGGTCGATCGTGTCATCAATGGAATCGATCACGCCATTCTTATCGCGGTCTTCGGTTTCATCCAGCTCCCCACACTGGAAGAAGAAACGGAAATGGGATTGATATTTTCCTGCCCTGATATTGGAATGCATCAGACGGTGAGCCCACTTGTCGTAATTTTTGGCGTGATTGTCCACACTCCGCCACCAGAAAGAACCGGAGAACATGCCAACGATTGTGAAGACCTCCGGGTGGTTCCACACAATATTCAACGCACTGAGAGCGCCCATCGAAAAGCCCGCAAAATTGATCTCATAGAAATCCATTGCCGCAAATCTCACCCGGATGCAGGGAATCAATTCGGTGATCACAAACTGTTCGTATAATGCCGCCTTGGCTCCCCTGCCTTTGTAATCTGGTGAAGACGAAATGCCATACTCATTCATGCGGTCGGCGCCACAATGTATGGCAGCGATCAGGCAGTCCCTTGCTCCCTTTCTCACGGCATGATCTTCCAATATGCCGGCGAATTTCATCTTCATCAGGTCCTGTCCGTCATTGACAAGCAGTAAAGACATGGGTCCCGTAGTCGCCTGAGTAGAGGGACGATAAAAATCTATCCTCACGGATCTATTGAGCAGTTCCGACTTGAGGTCGATTGTTTCCATTTTAACCGGTTGCCTGGTTTCACTCATGATAGCAGTTTCTAATTCCTGCAGAAGCAGCAAGCAATAATCTGACCTGCAATATTCAATTTTTTTTTTCAGGGTCGTTCCGATAAATTTAAAGATGAAAAAGATCGGTATTCTCTTTGGTCAGGAGCGCAGTTTTCCCATGGCTTTTATCGAAAGAGTGAACAGCAAGAATGTTTCGGGAATTGTTGCGGAACCGGTGAGAATAGAGAAAGTGCTGCAAGGTCAGGGCGGGGATTATGCGGTTATCATCGACAGGATTTCCCAGGATGTGCCATTTTACCGGGCTTACCTGAAAAACGCCGCGGTCTGCGGCACAGCGGTAATCAACAATCCTTTCTGGTGGAGCGCCGATGAAAAATTTTTCAATAACTGTCTGGCCACGCAAATCGGGGTGCCGGTACCCAAAACCGTCATCATTCCTTCAAGGGAACTCCCGACAGGAACTTCCGATAAATCGTTCAGCAACCTGGCATACCCGTTGAACTGGTCAGAAATCTTTAACTATGTTGGTTTTCCCGCCTATATGAAGCCTTTCGAGGGTGGTGGCTGGAAAAATGTTTACCGTGTTGAGAATATCGATGATTTTTACCAGAAGCACGCGGAAACCGGTCAGCTTGTGATGTTGCTACAGGAAGAGATTGTATTTGATGAATATTACCGCTGTTACTGTATCGGAGGAAAATACGTGCGCATTATGCCATATGAACCCCGCAACCCGCATCATCTTCGCTACAGTGCCGGTTTCAGTCCTTCTTCCGAAAAAAAGAAGCAGATGGAAGAACTGGTGATAAAAATCAATTCAGCGCTCGGATATGATTTCAACACCGTTGAGCTGGCCTACCGCAATGGCATTCCATATGCCATTGATTTCTGTAACCCTGCCCCGGACGCCGAAAGGTCGGGAGTGGGAGATGAGAATTTTGATTGGGTGGTTGAAACGGCAGCGAACTATGCCATTGAAAGGGCCGCAGACCAGAGTTTTGGAACCGACAACCTCACCTGGGGAGATTTCGTAAAAACCGGAGTTGCCGGAAAAAAGATACATTAGGCAGGCAAATAATAGTTCAAGCAAATTTGATGAGCAACATCTTCAGCAAACATTTCACATTAGGCATCGAGGAAGAATATATGGTGGTAGACCCTGAAACCAGGGAGCTCAAAAGCCATGAACAGAAAATTGTAATGGAGGGCCAGAAAGTGATCAAGGATAAAGTAAAGGCTGAAATGCACCAGGCAGTGGTGGAAGTGGGTACAGACATATGCCAGGATGTGGATGAGGCATACAAAGATGTGGCCGCGCTCAGGAGAACGATTTCAGGAATCGCTGACGGACTTGGTCTTTGGGTCGGCGCTTCGGGTACCCATCCTTTCAGTCATTGGGAACGACAGCTGATAACGGATCACGCCCGTTACAACGAGATTGTCAATGAGCTCCAGGAAGCCGCAAGAAGCAATCTCATTTTCGGATTACATGTGCATGTAGGCATGGAGAACCGTAACATGGCCAACCACATTGCCAATTCCACCAGGTATTTTCTACCCCACGTTTATGCATTGAGCACCAATTCTCCTTTCTGGGAAGGCAGGCAGACGGGATACAAATCTTTCCGGACCAAGGTCTTCGACAAATTTCCACGGACAGGTATACCCGAAACTTTCGAAAGCATTGAAGCCCACGATAATTATATCAAACTCCTGGTAAAGACCAACTGCATCGATAACGCGAAAAAGATCTGGTGGGACCTGAGGGTTCATCCTTACTTCAACACTGTGGAGTTCCGTATTTGTGATGTTCCGATGACAGTATCGGAAACCATAGCCATTGCCGCTCTGTTCCAGGCCATCTGCGCAAAGATCTCCAAACTACATGGCCAGAACCTGAATTTCATACAATATACGCGGGGACTGATCAATGAAAACAAGTGGCGCGCAAGCAGATATGGTATCGATGGCAGGCTCATTGACTTTGGCAAAGAAGAAGAGGTGAATACAAGGGTGTTGATCAACGAACTGCTGGATTTTGTGGATGATGTAGTTGACCAACTCGGTTCCCGTCACGCGATCAACTACATAACAAAAATGATGGAGAATGGTACCGGCGCAGACAGGCAACTGAAGGTGTATGAGGAGACCGGGAGTATGATAAAGGTGATGGATTACATCCATGAGCAATTCCTTGTTGACGCGTAAATTTGCACCATGGCAGAAGAACTCCATGTTATCGGGGGCACCAGGTCGGAACAGTATCAATCCCTCATCCCACAGATCAGGGCCGTTGTCGAAGGCGAATCAGACCTGATCGCCAATCTGGCCAATATCAGCGCCATGCTCAAAGAACAGTTCGGGTGGTTATGGATTGGCTTTTATTTGGTGAGGGAAGACCAGCTTGTATTGGGGCCCTTCCAGGGTCCGCTGGCCTGCACCAGGATACTTAAGGGAAAGGGTGTCTGCGGCACAAGCTGGGACAAAGAGGAAACCATCATCGTGCCCGATGTCAACCTGTTCCCCGGCCATATTGCCTGCAGCAGTCTTTCCCTTTCAGAGATCGTGGTGCCCATCAAACGTGATGGAACCGTGATCGGGGTGCTTGACGCTGACAGCGAGCATTACAATCACTTTGATCAAACAGACAAGAAGTTCCTGGAGGAAATTGTAAACTGCATTTGAAACATGTCCCATATGAAATATGTAATCGCCGTAATGTTCGCAATTGTATTAACTGCATTTATGCCCTGGCAAAAAAAACAGAAAGTTATTTTTTTCGGAGACTCAATCACGCAGGCTGGTGTGGATTCCGGTGGCTACATTGTGAAACTCGGCGAATTGCTGAAATCAAAAAAACAAGACAGCCGCTTCGAACTGATCGGCGCGGGCATTGGCGGCAACAAGATCTATGATCTGTATCTGCGGATGGACAGCGATGTAGTAGCGAAAAAACCGGACATTGTTGTGATCTGGGTTGGTGTGAATGACGTTTGGCATAAGTCGATGTATGGCACCGGCACCGACCCCGACAAATTTGAAAAATTCTACGAACGGCTGATACAAAAACTCCAGGCTGAAAAGATCAAGGTCATCCTGACCACGCCTGCAGCCATTGGCGAAAAAACCGACTTCAGCAATTCGCAGGATGGTGACCTCAACCAATATGCGAAAATCATCAGGGGGCTGGCTTCGCGGAAAAATTGCGGGCTGGTAGACCTCCGGAAAAAATTTCTTGAATACGACCTGGCCCACAATCCTGAAAACAAAGAGTCAGGGATATTGACGGCTGACAGGGTGCACCTGAATGAGAAGGGCAATGCACTGGTGGCGGAAGAAATGCTCAAAATACTGTCACCCTGATTTATCTTCACTAATCATTCGGAATGCAACGCAGAGGTATGGCCGATTTTTCCGTTGAGGCCGCCTCCTGCTTCCAGGAATATCTGTAAATTTGCGGCTATGTCCGACAAGCTAGCTAAGACCGTCAGAGTGGCCATTCTTGATCTTTATGAGGGCGCGCCGAATCAGGGCATGCGCTGTATCAAAGACCTCATTGTAGCCTATGGCAAGTCAAATGACATCCGTTTGACCTATGACGAATTTGACGTGCGTCTGAAAAACGAAATTCCCGACCTCACCTATGATCTCTACATCTCAACGGGAGGACCGGGATCCCCGCTGGACAGTGTGGGGAGCGAATGGGAAAGTAAATATTTCAGGTGGTTGCAAAAAATGGTTGACTTCAACAACTCCTCCGACAACCGCGACAAGAAACATGTTCTTTTTATCTGCCATTCCTTTCAACTTGCCTGCAGATTTTTTGATGTGGGGCTTGTGACCCCAAGGAGATCAACAGCCTTCGGTGTATTCCCGGTACACCTGATCGAACAAGGTCCTGAGGACCCTGTGTTCAGCGGTCTGAATGATCCCTTCTATGCAGTGGACAGCCGCGACTACCAGGTGATCGAACCAGACCGGGGAAGACTTGACCAGCTAGGAGGTTCCATACTTGCCATAGAAAAAGAACGGCCGCATGTTCCACTGGAAAGAGCCGTAATGGCCATCCGTTTCAACCAGTACATGCTGGGCACACAATTTCATCCGGAAGCAGATGCTGAAGGCATGAGCATGTATCTGCAAAGAAATGATAAGAAAGTAATCGTGATCGAGGATCATGGAATTGAAAAATGGCAGTCCATGATCGACCAGCTAAATGATCCCGAAAAGATTGGCTGGACCTATGCGCATGTGATTCCCAACTTTCTTGAACAGGCGCTGGGCAGATCCTGACCAGCCAGATTAGTTTGAAAAAATGGATAAACACACTTATCAATCCGGCCTTATCGGAAACTGTGCCTACCTGGCGCATGTTGACATTAGCACCAATATCTCCTGGCTATGCTGGCCAAGGTTCGATAGCTCTTTTGTATTCGGAGGGCTGATGGATAAAGAAAAAGGAGGAGAATTTTCCATCCTCCCGCCGGGCGAATACAAGTCGCAGCAGTACTATCTCGAAAATACCAATGTATTGCGCACTGAGATCACTACACAGGATGGCAAATACAGGGTCACCGATTTTGCTCCACGGTTTAACCAATATGAGCGTTTCTTCAAACCACTGATGCTCGTCCGCAAGATTGAGTTACTCGATGGTATGCCGCGGATCAAAATAAAGTGCCGGCCTGTTTATGAGTACGGAGTCAAACAGCTGGAGCCCTCGCGTGGAAGCAATCACGTTGAATACCATGGCTCTGGCGATAACCTCAGGCTGACCACCAATATCCCCATCAGTTATATACTTGAAGGCCACAATTTTATACTCAATGAAACTAAATACCTCCTGCTTACCTATGGGGCTCCGTTGGAAGCGCCATTAGAAACAACAGCAGAGACCTTTCTGCGGGACACCATTTCATACTGGAGAATATGGATCAAACATTCATCCATTGTAAGGTTTTATCAACCCTTCGTCATCCGGTCAGCACTGATCCTGAAGATTCACCAATATGAAGACACGGGGGCGATTATTGCGGCGAGCACCACAAGTCTGCCGGAATTCAATGGCAGTGGCAGAAACTGGGACTACAGATTCTGCTGGCTGCGTGATACCTATTATATCATCACTTCACTGAACCATATCGCGCACTTTGAAGAAATGGAAAAATATTTTCATTTTGTTACCGACATCTGTTTTTCGGAGGAGCACCGGTATCAACCGCTTTATGGGATCACGGGACAAAAGCAACTTACCGAAACACTCCTTCCCCATCTTAGCGGTTATCTTGGCAACCAACCCGTTCGGGTAGGCAACCAGGCATACGAGCATATCCAGAATGATATTTATGGCCAGGTGTTGATCTCCTTGCTGCCGCTTTATATCGATCACCGTTTTGTCTTCATCGAAAGAAAAGATTCTGCTAAATGGATTGACACAGTACTTTCGAAAATAGAGGTAACGATAGATGAAACTGATGCAGGGATCTGGGAATTCAGGAATATGGCCAATGTACATTGTTACAGCAATCTCTTCCAGTGGGCCGGCTGCCTGGCGGCAGAAAAGATGGCCAACATCATCGGTAATGAAAAACTGCTGGCAAAGGCACTGATGCTGAAAGACAAGGCAACCGCGCATATTGAAGCCTGTTATGATCCACAGCGAAAGGTTTACACTCATGCAGCGGGCAGTCCACATCTTGACGCGAGTACGCTGCAGCTTATCATGATGAATTATATCGACCCTTCTTCCCAAAAGGCGAGAGACCACCTTTCGGCACTGGAAAAAGAATTAAAAACACCAACAGGACTCTTCTACAGGTACGTACATGCGGACGACTTCGGAAAACCGGAATCAACATTCCTGATCTGTGCCTTCTGGTATGTCGAAGCCCTGGCCTGTGTGGGAAGAATTGAGGACGCTATAAGAGAGTTTGAAAAACTGCTTCAATATTCCAATCACCTGTTGTTGTTCAGTGAAGACGTGGACGAGAACAATGGAAGTCAATGGGGCAATTTCCCGCAAGCATACAGCCATGTTGGTTTGATGAACGCGGCCTACCGCATATCCATGAAACTGGACTCCCCTATCTTCCTTTGAATACCCCCTCCACGTCCGTCGACCTTTGCAGCGACAGTTCCTTGAGGAAAACCCTGACGTCTACAAAGTCGCCGATAAAATACCTTGCAGCCGTGATATGACTTCCCACCTTAATGGTAATGGCCGTTGGCGGCAGTGCCTTGAATATGTCTTCGTCGGTATGGTCATCACCGATGGCCATCACGAAGTCGTATTCATATTCCTGCATGAAATTCATCACTGCTTTTCCTTTGTTGATCTCAATACTCTTGATCTCCACCACCTTATTTCCGGGAAGCAATTGCAGACCCTTATCCTGCACCAGATAGTGGAGAGTATTGACCAGTTCGTTTGTTCGCAGTTCACCCAGGCTCTCTTCTACCTTTCGGTAGTGCCAGACCAGTGAGAAATCCTTTTCTTCGATAAATGCACCGGCTGTTTTATCGGTAAAGCTTTCAAGTACCAGGAAGATTTCGTTTTTCCATTGTGCGCTGAGGTTGGAAGCACTGACCCATTTGCTGCCTCTGAGCTTGGTCCAGGCGCCATGCTCCGAGATAATGTCGAGATCCAGCCCGCCAAACCATTTTTCCAGAAACTTCGGATCCCTGCCGCTGACGATGACAATCCTGTTTGTTGGATCGGCGGCTAGTCTTTTCAGGAGACTGAACAATTCTTCGTCCGGAGCCGCAAGTTCGATATTGGTATTGAAACCCACCAGAGTGCCGTCATAATCCAGGAATATGATGCGCTTGCTGGTATTGACATAATATTTCTTTATGTTCTCCCTGGTTGAAAATCCTATTCTTTTGGCATACATCGACTGCTGCATTTGTTTTACTTCCCTGAGCCTGCTCATGAACAATTTTACCCAATGATTGATATTAAATTTCATAACCAGGGCTTTCATCATTTTCATCCTGCGCTTCTGTTCGTGTTCGGGCATCACCAGGGCTTCCCGGATGGCATTGGCGATAGCCTGAATATTGTTCGGGTTTACAATAATCGCATCGATCAGCTCCTTTGAAGCGCCTGCCATTTCACTGAGAATAAGCACGCCATCGTTGTTGAGTCTGCTGGCAATATACTCCTTACATACCAGGTTCATACCATCACGCATGGGCGTAACCAGGCAGATCTCCGCTTTCGCGTACAGCGCGGACAATTCTTCAATGGGAAAGGCCCTGTAAAAATAGAAAACCGGTTGCCAGTCAATAGTTCTGTACCTGGCATTGATACTTCCAACGACTTTGTCAATTTCATCACGCAGGTCGCGGTACTGTTGAACATTGTCCCTGGATGGAACTACGATCATATAGAGCACCACGTTACCCGTATATCCTTCATCATTCTGCAGAAGCGATTCAAAGGCTTCCAGGCGCTGAAGGATTCCCTTGCTATAATCGAGCCGGTCGATGGAAAGAATGATCTTGATGTTGGCGAAGTTCTTTTCGAGGGGAACGATTTGTTCCTGCACCGCAGGCGTCGTGACCATCGACTGAAATTTCATGCTGTCGATTCCCATTGGGAAACTGTCCACCACCACCGTCCTGTTATGATAGGTGATCTCGTTCGATGCCGAAATGACAGAAGGGATCAGTCTGCGGGTCGATTGAACAAGATGGCGCGCATCATCAAAGGTGTGGAAGCCGATCAGGTCGGCGCCCAGCATTCCCTCCAAAAGTTCCAGCCTCCAGGGAATCAGGCGGAACAGCTCATAGGACGGAAA
>Ga0193752_1003365_pt1 | contig 11061 bp, 13 predicted proteins | sample H1c1metaG_FD_144924 | JGI IMG/M metagenome (GOLD analysis project Ga0193752, IMG submission 144924) | Soil microbial communities from a riparian zone of the East river system, Colorado, United States - H1c1 | ecosystem: Environmental > Terrestrial > Soil > Riparian zone | place: USA: East River... | reverse complement strand
CTCGACGTCGGGACTCTACCACTCTCCGCTATTGGGCATCGAACTCCTTCAAAAGGGTGCGCCACTTCAACAACAGGAGCCATGGATCTCGATGCCCAATAGCGGAGAGTGGTAGAGTCCCGACGTCGAGGGGTGGCGTTTCTGCTGGATTTTCCTGAGGCCTAGAGGGTGTCATGAACAAGAAAGTACTGAGTTCGTTGTTGGTGTTGAGTGTGTTGTCGGTTGGCGTTGCGCAGGGCGCGATGAATGAAGCCGACAAACGCTACGTCGATCGTCTTGCAAAAGGCGGCCCGGAAACAATTCGCGATGTCGCGCAGAGTTTGTTCGAATCGGGTTCGACAAACACCGAAGTGTTGGACGTCGCAGCCGAAGTGCTGTTGCAGAAGTATCCGCGCGCAGCGTTGGATCGCAATTCGGCAGACGCAGCGGCCTGGTTGTGTCGCGCACTCGGCGGCTCGGGCAACAATCGCTATAAAGCGGCGATCGACGAGGTGTCCGACAAAGCAGATCATCGCAAGCTACGCGGCCACTGCGAAAAAGCATCCAAGGCGTTGCCGAAAGGCGCGGCTGAAAGCTACAAAGCCGGCACGGTCGATCTTGAGAAGCTGCGCAATTCCGAAGCCTCGGCAAGCACGAAAGCGGCTCCCGCCAAAGCAGCAGCGGCTGCGAAGCCGGCAGCACAAGGCGGCGCACGCACTGTCGACTTCAGCATCATTCGTGAAGGCATGAGCTCGGAAGAAGTGAGCGATTTGCTCGGTCCGCCCACTGCCACCACGCAGCGCATGACCGGCAAGCAATTCCGTCCGTTCAACTACGGCGCGCGAGATCTGCAACGCCTGTATTTCCTATACAAGGGCGTAGGTCGCATCGAGTTCTCGCTAAAGTCGGCGTATGAAGGCGTTTATCGCGTCATCACGATCACGCCGGATGCGGCGGAGAGCGGCTATCCGTAGGCGATACAGAGAAGCCGCTAGTGGTTAGTCGCTAGTCGTTAGCCAGAAATCAGAAATCAGAAATCAGAAGCCTGAAGCCTGAAGCCGACTTCTACTCGAGGGCCACCACCGCTTGTCCAACAAGCAGTGTGTGGCCTTCGTGTTTTAGGACGAACGCGTAGCTCACGCCCTGCTGCAGCGTGACTTGCTTAGTCGCAAACACTTGCAGCGGTCCCGAGCAATCATCCAATCGCTCGACCTGCCATTCGACATTCATCACCACGGCCAAATATCCGCGCCGAGGTTCTGCAGAGTCTGGCGATGCTTGGGTCAATGCACCGTGCACGGCAATGGCCTGCGCGCAGTATTCGATGCCCGCGTGAATCGGCAAGCGCTCGCCATGACGCAGCGGGTTGTCCGCATCGCGATGACTTTGCGCCTCGCATTCGATGACATTGGCGTCGCATGCAATCACGCGATTCAGCAAACACATTTTGCCGGCATGAGGAATGAGGCGACGAATGTCTTGTTGTTCGAGCGGGAGAGCAGAGGCGTTAGCAGTCATGCGCGCATTGTATGAGGCTGCGCGCTTTGCGCCTATGCCACTACAAAGACCGGCGTCGTATCCGCGGAACGGTCACAATCGGCGCTCGAGCCTCACTGTACAAATGTTATGCAATATTCAGTTGCCGCCAATCACCCCTCTTTGCCGGGGCATTTCCCCGGGCACCCTCTCGTGCCGGGTGTCGTGCTGCTGAGTTTTGTCGTCGATGCCGCGGCCGCCAAGGTCGGAAGGGCCGCAATTCGCGGCATTCGCCGCCTCAAATTTCTGCACCCCCTAAGCCCATCGCAAAATTTCCGCGTGGACATTGCCGAGCCGCAGGCTGGGAAAGTAGGGTTTCGGTGCTGGTCCGGCGAGGTCTTGTTGGCCGAAGGTCAGCTGGCATTGGCGCACGGGGAGGGGGTTCCGGAGTAGCGGATGAGTTCTCCCATTAGCCGCTAATTAGTTGACTGAATACGGGGACTTAACGGGCTGGGGACAGGGGGTTAAGCGGCGGAAATTCTGCTGCTTATTGGTCACGGGGCTGCCATAATCGCCGCCCATTTGTGGGGCGTCCTAATTATTACCTTTAGGATGGATGCCTCGCCGCCGCTGGTCATCAACTGGCGCGGACTGAAGTTACGAGAATCGATCGGGTCATGAAGCGCGTTTTAGTCGTTCACTTTTCGCAATCAGGACAGCTCACGAATATCGTGCGTTCGATCTGCGAACCGTTGCGTGCCTCGACCGAGATCGAAGTAACGTTTGCCGAGCTGAAGCCGGTCAAGCCGTATCCGTTTCCTTGGCCGTTCTGGAAGTTCTTCAATATTTTTCCGGATGCCATGTACGACGATCCGGATCCCATCGAGCCGCTGCAATTGCCGGCCGATGCCGATTACGATTTGATCATCTTGGGATTTCAGGTGTGGTTCCTATCGCCATCGATGCCGATGGCCGCATTCCTGAAGACCGAACAAGCTAAGAAATTGCTGGCGGGCAAGCAAGTCATCACGGCGCTGTGCTGTCGCAACATGTGGCTGAGCGCGCAAGAGCGCGTCAAAGAACGATTGCAGGAAATCGGCGCGCACCTAATCGATCACGTTGCGTTGGTCGATCGCTCGCCTAACGCCGCCACATTGATCTCGACGCCGATGTGGTTGTTAACAGGCAAACGCGGTCCGTTCCTCGGCGGCTTGGTGCCGGTCGCAGGACTCACTCAGGAAGAGATCGCGGCCACTGCCCGCTTTGGACACGCGATCGCGGCCGAGTTGCCGAAGCGCGAGGTGAGCGATCACTCGCCGATGTTCAAGGGATTGGGTGCGGTAAAAATCGATGTCAGCTTGATCGCGCACGAGAAACTCACCGGCCGCAGTCTGCTGATGTGGGGCAAGTTGCTGCGGGCGTGTGGCAATCGCGAGTCGCGCTTGCGCAAGTTTGTGTTGGGGGTTTATGTGGTGTTTCTCGTGGTCTTATTGCTAACGTTGATGCCAGTGGTACTTATAATTAAAAAATTACTTGCGCCGCTGATGCGCGAGAAGGTCGAAGCGCGCCGGGCGTATTTCGCCGCTCCCTCGGGCGAGTCCGAAGATTTAGTCGAGCGTTCCGCATGAGCGCTGTCTACATTACGGCAACGTCTTCGTTTCTGCCTAATGCACCGGTCGGCAACGACCAAATGGAACGCATCTTGGGTCAGCTTGGCGACCGCCCTTCGCGAGCCCGCCGCACAGTCTTACGTAGCAACGGCATCGAATCGCGTCACTACGCGATCGATCCCCAGACGCTGAAGCCCACCCACAGCAATGCAAGCCTCACGGCAACGGCTGTCCGTGCGCTAGCAACCGATGGAGCGGATCTCTCGCAACTCGAAGTGCTCGCATGCGGCACGTCGATCGCAGATCAGTTGATGCCCAGTCACGCATCGATGGTGCATGGCGAACTCGGACTGCCGCCACTTGAAGCCGTCGCGACCACCGGCGTGTGCTTGAGCGGTTTGGCTGCCGTGAACTATGCATTCATGTCGGTTGCATCCGGCTCCCGCAAGAATGCCGTGGCCACGGGATCGGAGCTTTCCTCGGCAGTGCTATGCGAGCGCAATCTGCGCATCGAAACCGAAGTATGTCCCGTAGAGTTCGAAGGCAAACCCGAGATGGCGTTCGATCGCGATTTCCTGCGATGGATGTTGTCGGATGGGTCGGGCGCGTTGATGCTCGAACCTGAACCTCGCGCGGGCCGTTTGAACCTACGCATCGATTGGATCGATTTGTTCTCGTACGCCGGCACGATGGAAACCTGCATGTATGCGGGCTCCGTAAAAGACGCAGAAGGCCGCATGACGGGTTGGGCGCAGTATTCGCCGCACGAGCGCGAAACGAAAACACTGATGGCAGTTCGCCAAGACGTGAAGTTGCTGAATGAGCACGTCATGTATTACACGGTCGAAAAACCGCTGACGGCGTTGAAGCCCAAGCGCGGCCTTAAAGCTGAGGACATCGATTATTTTCTGCCGCACTATTCCTCGAAGTATTTTCGCGACAAAGTGTACGCGCACATGCAGCGCGCCGGTCTCGACGTACCGCAAGAACGCTGGTTCACGAATCTGCCGTACAAAGGCAACACGGGCGCCGCCGCGATTTACATCATCATCGATGAATTGATTCGCTCGGGCAAATTGCGCAGCGGCCACCGGCTCCTGTGTTACGTGCCGGAAAGCGGTCGCTTCGCCAGCGGCTTCATGCATCTCACCGTCGTCTGATTCTGGCGCGTGGATAAGGAGTCGGTTCCGCAGGATAACTCGCCGACTTATGCCGGACTGCGCAAGCTTTTGTATGCAGTCGATGCCCAAGGCAAGTACACGGGCGTGCCCTCGACAGGCTGGGAAGTCGAGTCGTTTGCCACGCAAACCGCCGTCTCCGAACTCGATCGCCTACGACAAGATGCGTGGCAACGCGCCCGCGATGGCAAGACCTCCGCTCTAGAGTTCCACATGTATCGCAACCGAATGGAGCCGGACACGTTGTCGGCCACCACCGGCATTTGGCGATGGCGCGTACGGCGACACTTCGATCCGAAAAAATTCTCGCGGCTGTCCGATCGAGTGTTGACGCGATACGCGGAAGCGATGGGGATTACGGTCGCGGAGTTGCGAGTAGTGCCCGACAGTTCGGATTGAGCGTCTAGAATTCACCCTCTCCCCAACCCTCTCCCCTCAAGGGCGAGGGGGCCGCATAAAGATCCCCTCTCCCTGGAGGGTGAGGGAGATGCTCGCGAGCGCACTGCAGATTTCAAAAGGCTCTAGCTCAGTGAATAACTTCCAACACAAACAAGTCGCCCACTGCAAATTCTGATCCCCTCTCCCTTGAGGGGAGAGGGTGAGGGAGATGGTGATGCGCAACAGCGCAACGGATTTGAAGGGCTCCAATTCAGTGACTACGTTGACTACGTTCCAGCACAAACAAGCCGCCCACTGCGAAAGCGGCGTCGTCTCGTCCCTCGTCTCGCACTACGGCCTGCCGATGAGCGAACCGATGGCGTTCGGCATCGCATCCGCGCTCGCCTTTGCGTACATGCCCTTCATCAAGATGGGCGGCATGCCGCTGATCTCGTATCGCATGTGGCCGGGCGCGATCGTCAAAGCCATGCACAAGCGATTGGGCATGACGATGGAGCGCCGCAAGTTCGGGAACGTCGAGGCAGGTATGGCAGCCCTCGATAAGGAACTCGATGGCGGCCGCGCCGTCGGATTGCAAACCTGCATTTTCTGGCTGCCGTATGTACCGGAGCAGTTTCGCTTTCACTTCAACGTGCATAACCTGATCGTGTACGGCCGCGAAGGCGACGATTACTTGATCAGCGATCCGCTGTTCGAGACGGTCACACGATGCCCGCGCGCGGCACTCGCCAAGGCGCGCTTCGCCAAAGGCGCGATGGAAGCAAAAGGCTTGATGTACTACCCGACGCAGGCGGTGACCGATATCAACTACAAAGAACTGCTGCCACAAGTCATTCGCGCCAACTATCGCAACATGATGCAACCGATCATGCCGATGATCGGCATCAAGGGCATTCGCTTTCTGGCGCGTAACATTGTGAAGCTGGAACAGAAGAAAGATCCGAGCCTGCAGCTCTATCTCACGCACATCGTGCGGATGCAGGAAGAGATCGGCAGCGGCGGGGCGGGGTTCCGATTTCTCTATGCGTCCTTCCTGCAGGAAGCCTCAACAATTCTCGGCAGCGATCAACTCTCGCAAGCGTCAAAGGAACTCACCAACGCAGGCGATGAATGGCGCCGCTTCGCGCTGCACGCAACCAAGATGTGCCGCAATCGCTCACCGATGAGCGGCGCAGAGCTCTCCGCCATCTTGAATCGCATTGCCGATATGGAAGCTGCGATGTGGAAGGCGTTGAAGGGATTCGCGGCGTAGCTTGTTTAATAGAGTCCGCTCACCCTGAGTGAGTCCTGGGGGATTCCCGTTGATCTCCAAGAGCTCCGGGTGTTCCTGACGATCCGCTCGCGCGAAGCGCTTTCACTTACCTCCCCCGGATCGGGGGCGACTGCATGGACGTAGGGGGTAGAGCAACGCTGGGAGCGGTTGCCGAGAAGTCGCTAGCGAATGCGGCGGTTGAGGGAAGCGCACGGCGCGGCATCGTCCGACATTCGTATTCCAATAACCCGCCCATCAATCCGACGATCTTCAAATTTGACGCTCGTTACGCTCCGTGGCTACTCTTCAGACACCGGGACGCGGTTAAACCCGCATTTCCGTCTAATTCTCCGCGCCAAGGATCTTGCTTTCATGCAACGGCTTGAACAAAAAAGGAATTCATCTAGATGAGTAGCGCAATTACGCCTAATAATGCGCCCGTTAGTACGTCTATATCTTGTTAGACATTAGGAGGTAAGAAGTATGGATTCCAATACCGCATCTGGTGTGAGCAAGATTCGCGGATCTCTGTTCGTTCGACGCATCGGATCCGCAATCCTTGCCACAATTACGGCCGCCTACCTCGCAATCATTACTTACTCGTTCTCTGATCGCTTGCAATCGACGCGCAACATCGTCGTATTTGTTTTGCTTGTAAGCTTGGGGCTCGTTGCGCTTGCAGTGTTATCTCGTCCGTGGCGCAACCTTATGCGTCGCGATCAAGGCCACCCGCAAAACCCGAAGTAACATAGGCACTCAGATGTCAGAGTCTAACACACGCCCTGAGGTGCCCCGTCAACGCGGCTAAGCTGCCTGTTGCGAGGAAGCTTCGAGCATAAATTGAAGCAGTGGCGATCCACGTTTCTTCAGTGAGCTGAGATAGATCGACTCGTCGTAGGATTGATGAGTTCGCCAACAGTGATGCAGGATTCGGATCCATTTGTAGGCGAGTGAGCGAAGGGCAGCTTGGTGGGTCTTACCGGCTGCACGCTGCTTACGATAGAACGCAGCGGCCCAGAAAGATCGGGGGATAGTCAGCGCTGTCCATTCGACGAAGGTTTGTCTGAGGAAGGTGGGACAACTCCAGCGCCAATGGACCCAGTGAGAGTTGCCACTGCGTTCGGTGACGGGCGCCACGCCGGCGTAGCGCTGTAGATCGTCGGGATGCGGATAACGATCTCGTTGCTCGCCGAAGGCAGTGAGTAATCGAGGCGCGAACACGGGCCCTGCGGCCGGCAAGCTTGCGAAGATATGGAAGTCGGGATGCGCGGGCGCACGTATCGCGATTCGATCGTCGAAGCTGTCGATTGCCTTGATCGTGGCGCGTAGTTGTTCGACGAGGGCTTTGACAAGGAGAGAGAACGGCTCAATGACGCCTTCGTCCTCAGTGAGCGTCGCGGCGGTCTTGATCGCTGTGATGCGACGTTCGATCAGTTTGGACTGACGCACGTTGTGGGCATGAAAGAACTGCTCGAGGGTAGTGCGTCGCGCCTGCCGTGCAGCCTTGAGTGTGGGCCAGCGCTCAAGGAAGTCGCAGAACATCAGGCAGGTCTTGTCGTCGAACCACTGTAATGCTTGTGGATAATAGTTCTTCAATGCGCTGGTCAAGCGATTGGTGATGCGGGTTTGATCGTCGACTAGGCGTCGGCGCATCTGAACGAGCTGCTCCAAAGCGCGCATCGACGCACTTTGTGGAGATAGAGGCTTAAGTTGTTCGGGATGCTTGAGCAGGAACTCCAACGCCAGCTGAGCGTCGGTGGGATCGTCCTTGGCGCCACTGTGCGTAAACACTTCACGATACTTCGCCAGGCTGGCAGGGTTGATCGGGAACAAGACAATGAAGTCATACTTCCGCAGTGCTGAAACAATCGGTCCCTGCGCCAGCTCCAGTGCAATGGCGAGCGGTCGGCCATTGAAGCGTTCGCGCAATCCCCAGACCCATTCCTCGATCGCCTCTGCGGAGTGCTCGATCGTTCCGATCTCGCGGCGCGTCTGTCCGCTGCACTGCAAGCAGACATCGTGTTTGCGATCGGCCCAGTCCAGACCAATCCATGCGGCAAATTGACTTAAATCTGTGCCGAGTGTGCTCATGAATCACCTCCGTCGCCATCTAGTGCTAGAGTTGAGTGAAGGGGCATGCATGCCCGAGCTCGGCGAAAGTATTATAGGAAAGACGGTGCAACGTCGGACCCTGAGTATTCGTTAATGAGCTCGAGCGCACCCGCAGGCTCGAAAGTATGTTAGTGAGCATCGGAGCTTAAGCATCAATATTCGTAACCTGCGGGTGCATGTCCCGCCTTCACTGATAGCTACCTACCAGCTGTGATGCAAGACCACGGAAGACAGGACGGAGCATCTATAAACCGCATCAAAACCGTTCGCTTCGCTCACTCGACCGCGCAAGCGCGATGCACTTGCGCGGCGTTTTATGCGGGACGTTGGACTAGTTAGGCGGACTAAAAAAGTAGGCTGAGGGATCAGTCGTAATAGCAGGGATGGAGTGCATGGAACGCACGATAGGGAAGTTACTTCGTACATCGTACCCAACATTGATCGAGTCGCATCGCATGCCGTTGCACCTGCATCGTGCTGCGAGGCAGTTGGGCGCATGCCGTACTGCAGCGATGGGTGGCCACCTTCAAGGCTGTCCAGAAGGTCACGCTTCGCGTGTGGTGTTTCATTCGTGCAAGCATCGGCTCTGTCCGCAATGCAATACGTTGCCGACGGAGCGGTGGCTGTTGAAGATGCGCAGTCGACTCATCGACTGCGCGCATCATCATCTCATCTTCACCATTCCTCACGCGTTGCACGATCTGTGGCGCTACAACCGCGCCTGGATGATGCAAGCGCTGTTTGCGTCCGTGGCCGAGACGCTGAAGACCTTGTGCCGCGATGCGCGTTATCTGGACTCGATGCCGGGCTTCATTTTGGCGCTGCACACCTGGGGTCGCTCGTTGCAACTGCATCCGCACATTCACTGCTTGATCACCGATGGGGGTTGGAAGAGCGATGGATGGCATCTCCCGAAGGGAAGTTGTTTCTTGCCTGCCCGAGTGGTGATGGCGTTGTTTCGTGGCAAGTTGCTCGCGGCGCTGCGCAGCGCGCTGCAAGATGGCACGCTGCGCCTGCCACCCGATCTGTCGATCGAGCGGGGCCGCTCGCTCCTCAACAAGCTCGGACGAGTGAAGTGGAACGTCAATGTGCGTGAACGCTACGATCACGGCCAAGGCGTGCTCACGTACCTTGCGCGGTACGTACGCGGCGGTCCCTTAAAGAACTCGCAGCTAACTGACGTATCGGATCAGCACATCGCGTTTCGCTACCGCTCGCACCGCGAGTCAGACAAAGGAATACAGACGCTGCGCTTAGCACGCGATGCGTTCTTGCTACGCTACCTGCAGCACGCGCCACTGCCCAGCAAACCGGTCGTGCGCCACTACGGCCTCTATGCCACTCGGCACGAAGCAGGCCTGAACGCAGCGCGTTCTGCGCACGCGCAGCTGCCCATTCAGGCGCCGGCACCACTGACTTGGCAAGCTCACTATCAGCGCCGCGCCAAACGGCCCACGCCGACTACGCATTGCCCGCACTGCGGGCACTTGCTCGTGCGCTTGGGCACAGTGCCCAAAGAACCGCTGGCCAAGCAGCAGGCCCCGCCGTAATGCTCCGCGCCGATCCTCCGCTCTCGATCGCGCAACGTAATCGCGCTGCGCTCGAACTTCTTTTGCTCAACACTTCAGTGCATTGCGTTCTGTCATGTCGCGGCCAGCTCACTCGCACGAAGATTCCCAACCATAGGCCCGCTAGTTATACTCAACCGCGCTGCTTACCGCCTTTCAATACGCCGACGCTTCATGGATGCCCCGATCGTGCCGATTGAATTTCCTTGTCCTCCGCCTCAACGAAGAGTCCAACTGGGCGTTCAAGCCGACGCGAATTGGCGGCGACGCCTTTTTTTGCACTCTAGTCGCGCGGCTTAACTAAGTTGTTGGGCAACATAGGGACCACAAAAACGACAATGGCTGTACCCGGGGCTGAACATCGCAAGCGTTTTAAAAGGTGGCAGAACTTGGCACCTCCGCAGACTCGCTATCTCAGCAACCTGCTCGACACGGAACTCATTCCAAAGCTTGAAGCGCTCGGTTTTCAGCGCGTCAACATCTCTCGCAACAATCCCGAATGGCCGGTTAGTGGCAGTGAGATAAGTCTTGAGCGCGTTAGCGGGGCATTCCTAGATTCAATTACAATCAATTTCGAAAAATACCGTACGCCCAGATTCCAAATTCACGCATCGCGGTCGGAAGCAACACAACCTCATACAGGCATTCGTGGATGCAACTTTGTCGCGCGCAGCAGCCAGTACTGCCATTTCTGGGGAAGACCCTGGTGGCTTCCTACTCGCTTCTGGTCAGAGCAAGGTTCAAAGCGTACTGTTGTGCGTGTGTTGTCTCGGACGGAGCAATTGCTGCTTTTCCTTGAGGTGGGCGAGCGTGGTTCGAACATTAGTAAGCGGATCGAGACCTCTGCGACCAAGAAGAACTGATGCCCAACAAATTCATCAAGTACGCACGCATTGCGTGCCCGACTGGCAAAGAGCTACGCTCTTCGCCAGCGTCTTATGAATCGCGTTATAAGTCATGAGTCAGGAACTCGCGCTGAAGAATCCGCTCCTTGGCAAGCTCAACGCGCTGAGCGTTCTCGCGGCATGGGTATGTTTGGCGTTGCTGATCGCGTGGCTCGTGTACTCACAAGTGGCGGCAGCTGCGGATGACAGCATCGTTCCATTCGTCCTACTAGTCGGGGCGCTTATCCTGCTCACTATCATTCATATCGCGCTTTCCAACCTAGTCCGCTGCCCTCATTGCAGCAGTCAACTTACTACGCAGGGTTTTAGTAGGCCACAATTTGGAGACTGGTCCAGCGCAGTCATTAGGTGGTTTAGCGGCTCAATCGTCTGCATCCACTGCGGTAAAAAGGTGACTACTCGTGGCTGAGAGCACGTCTTATAACAACAGCTTCGAGAGCGACGCGTTCAAAGCAACGCGCGCCTCAAGCTGAGCGCTGACTCTTATACACATCTTCATTTTAACTTCGTCACCAAGTTAATCGCTTTGATGTAGGCAAGCAAGTTGGTGTAGCCGATCCAAATGGTCTTAGTGCCTGGCTC
>Ga0193752_1003364_pt1 | contig 11070 bp, 2 predicted proteins | sample H1c1metaG_FD_144924 | JGI IMG/M metagenome (GOLD analysis project Ga0193752, IMG submission 144924) | Soil microbial communities from a riparian zone of the East river system, Colorado, United States - H1c1 | ecosystem: Environmental > Terrestrial > Soil > Riparian zone | place: USA: East River... | reverse complement strand
CTAATGGTGGGCCTGTGCTCGACGAAAACGGCGACTTCATTCCCTGGACAAAGCCGCCTGACCCGCGGGATACGACGGTCGCTGACATCACCTTTAACGGTGAAGACGGATGGCCAAGCTATGGACATCCCGGCGGCATGCAGTTGGTGGGGGACGTATTGGCCGTGGCGCTCGAGACACCGTATGAAGGCGACCCAGCCAACCTGATTTTGTTTCTTGACGTTTCCAATCCCGAGACGCCAACCCGCTTGAGCTCGTTCGCCCCGGAGCCAGGGACTAACTACAGTGCCGGACTGATCGGACTCACGCCCGTGACGAACCAGGGAGGCGAGGGTGTGCGCTATCTGATGATAACTACGGGCGGGAACAACCATGACGTTAGGCTATATCGCTCGCTTTCTACAGATCCGGCCAACGAGAATGGTGCGACGGATCTCAAGTCGGAAAACATTCCCTGGGAGCTCCTGCGGTCGATTAACAAAGACGAAATCGAGAGTTGTTCAGGAGGCGCGGAATGGCCCGAGGGCAACGGCGCGTACCAGTCACTCAACTTCGTGCGGCAGCAGAGTCTGAACGGCCCGCTTTTTGTGGTCGGCGCTCGCAATACGTTCCCGGGCACAGCAGGCAGCGACTTTTTGGATCTTTACGAGGTCAACGTTGACGCTTACGGAAATCCCGAGCAGTGCATGCTCAGCCGAAGTGGGAGTAGGCAAGTAACGTCCTATCCGTATAACGGTCATGGCGATTCGGCGAATCTGGCTGCGGCATCCGGTACCTACGTGAGTCCTTCCGGAGAATTGGTCGTTTACGGCACCGAGTACGAAAACGACGGCCCTTTTGAGATAGCGGAGAACGGGCTGGCGGGTCGCCGGACGGTCAGATTTGTCGAATGGCGGCATCGGGATATGGTCCGCGCCGATAGCCCAACCCTGAGACCGACAATCGAGACGCCCGGGCTCGTGGAGGTCGATGAAGGAAGCTCCGTAACTCTTGCTGGACAGGGCCGAGGCGCGCTTTCGAAGGCGTGGATCCAGCTCTTTGAAGACGACGGTGCCGGATCCTCCCTCCCGGATTTTTTGGACGATGACGCCTGGATGGCAATCGATTACGAGGATTGGGGGAAAGATAATTTCGACGATTTCTCGCAATTCGACGCCCGCACCGACACCGAGTTCAACGACAATGCCGGCTCCTGGCGTTGGTTTGCCCCGTCCGGCTGCACTATCCGGGCGAACGAAGACCAGTTCTTCGCCACCACCGGTGTGTTCCCGGGCAGCCATACGAAGACACTCTATGGCGACGGTAGTGTCCACCAGGAGTCCGACCTCGACGCCGTCCCGAGCGATGTCGGGGGCGGCCGTTATATGAACGACGTGATCTCCTCCGTCCAGTTTTTCCCCACCGCCGAAGTCGATCCACCGTTTCCCGATTGCCACGCTTATTACAACGCCCAGATCGGCGTCGCATGGGATTTCGACTTGAATGGATCGTTCGAGACCGTCGGTCAGAACCCGCCGTTCTCCGCCTCCGAACTCGACGGGCCGGTCGTCCGCACGGTAAATGCGCGCGGCCAGCACCCAACCGATACAACATCGCTCGGCCACAGCCCGCCGACGGCAGTGAATATTACCGTGCGAAATGTCGCTCCGCGAGTCTCCAGCCTTAAACTCGTTGACTCGCTGGGCCGCACGGTCGGCACCGACGTTCCGTTCGCGCTTGTCGGTCTTGAGTACACGATACAAGGCTCATTCACCGATCCCGGCAAACCCGACCACCAGACCGCCACGTTGAATCTGGGCGACGGAACCACAGTTTCAAGCAGCGCGTTTGATGCGTTCAGCGACGCATTCGGTGGCGTCATCGGCCAACTCCGAAAACGGCACCGCTACAACACGCCCGGCACATATACGCTTCGTCTGGATGTCCTGGATGACGACGGCGGACAAACGACGGCGGCGATAACGGTCAACGTCGTCTCGCCGATCGGGGCGCTTCAGGCGGTCGTGGGTGAGATCGATCTTTTACTGGCGACGGCGACAAATTCCCACGTAATCAGAGCACTCCGCGATGCTCGCGAGGACCTCGCGGGGTATAACAACGGTGCCGGCCACAACGGCGCGATCGATCATCTCCAACGCGGCAATTTCGTGGCGGCGCTATTCAAGATCGAGGACGCGATCAAGGCGTTCGGGCGCGCGGAGGCAGCGGGCGGCGGCGACCTGGCCCGGTTGAAATATGCTCTCGGCCTTGCCTCGGCAGCGATCGCGGAAGCGGCTTATTCGCGTGCGCTCGCACATGTCGGTTCGCCCAGCCAGGCTGAAGGTCAACAACTGGAAAGGATCCGCCAGTCGATCTTTGCCGGCCACGCCCGTCTCGGCGAAGGTACTTATGTAGCGGCCGTCGATGAGTTCAAGGACGCCGCGACCCGTGCCGCGTGTCTCGAGGCTTTCATTTGTATCTTGCTATAGATAGCGAACAAGGAGGAATAAAGATGAAAAAAATAACACTGGTCGAACGGTTTCTTAGGACGCTTATGTGCGTCTTCGTACTCGCATCGGCAGGATTTTCACAGACTACGGAGTTTACGTATCAAGGGAAGCTGAGCACTCTCGGTCTCCCGGCCATAATCAACCACGATATGAGCTTCAGGCTATTTGACGCCGCTACCGGCGGCGAACAAATAGGCGAGACCCTAACGAGATCGAACGTGCATCCGTCGGCGGGTGTTTACACGGTCCAACTCGATTTTGGCGCCGAACCTTTTTCGGGCGACGATCGCTGGATAGAGGTCAGCGCCAGCCTGGCGGGATTGAACATTTACACGACGCTGCCGCGTCAGAAATTGACGTCCGCGCCATACGCGATCCAGGCCGCAAGAGCCGTGAGTGCCGAGACGGCCACAAATGCAATTCAACTGGATGGCGTAACTTTGGGGCAGGTCGTCCAGACAAATGACTCACGTCTTTCCGACGACCGAATCCCACTCCCAGGAAGCGGCAATTATATTCAGAACACCACAGCGCCCCAGAACGCGTCCAACTTCAACGTGACGGGTGTCGGGACCGCCGGTATTATCAATGCCGCCACGCAATTCAACATTGGCGGCAGCCGTGTATTAAGCGCCTCGGGCAATGCCAACACTTTTGTCGGCATTAACTCCGGAAGATCGAACGCCGGCGGCCAATTGAACTCCTTCTTCGGTAATTCCGCGGGAAACGCGAACACGACCGGCAGCTCCAATTCGTTCTTCGGAGCTGGTGCGGGCTTTAGAAACACCATCGGACACGGAAACTCATTTTTTGGTGTATCGGCCGGCGATGCGAATACGACGGGGGGTTCCAACTCATTCTTCGGTACGCAAACGGGTGCGGGGAATTCAACCGGTTCGGCAAATTCCTTCTTCGGAGCGCAAGCCGGTTTCTCGAACACGACCGGCAATGGCAATTCATTTTTTGGACGAGAGGCGGGTTTCCTGAGCAATACCGGCGTAAATAACTCTTTTTTTGGCGATCGTGCTGGTGCGGCGAACACGACTGGTAATTTCAACTCGTTCTACGGGGAGCAGGCGGGAGCAAATAATACGACCGGCGCCGACAACACCTTTGTTGGGAGGGCGGCCGGAATTGCAAATACTACCGGTTCTCGCAATTCATTTTTTGGAAAGGATACAGGAATAACGAATGCGACCGGCAGCAACAACTCTTTTTTCGGGCATGCGGCGGGCCAAAAGATAACGGGCCATAGCAACTCTTTCTTTGGACAGGGAGCAGGCATGGTTGCCACAGCCGGCAACAGCAATTCATTCTTCGGACACGATACGGGAAAAGAGATCACGACTGGCAGCGAAAACGTCTTTATCGGAAATTTCGCCGGCGGTGACTTTGTCACCTTTAGCAGTGGCAATACCTTTATCGGTTACAACGCCAATGTTCTTCCACATTTTGCTGGTGGGCAGGGCGGTAACAACACGATAGTGGGATCAAACGCCAAGGCCCTTAGCTGGGTAAACAATTCTACAGCCATTGGCGCGAACGCGTATGTCGGCAACTCAAACACTATTGTCCTCGGCACTTCAGCCGAAACCGTTGTCGTCCCGGGAGGACTTAATGTCCAGGGCACAAAAAACTTCAGGATAGATCACCCGCTCGACCCCGAAAACAAGTATCTCTACCACGCCGCTATCGAATCATCCGAGGTGCTTAACATCTACAGCGGTAATGTTACTACGGATAAGAAAGGATATGCCGTCGTCACCCTGCCGGAGTGGTTTGAGGCGATCAATCGCGACTTCCGCTACCAACTCACAGTCATCGGCGCTTTTGCTCAGGCTATCGTCGCAAACGAGGTGCGCGACAACCGGTTTGCCATTAAAACCAATATTCCAATCACGAAGGTTTCGTGGCAGGTGACCGGAGTTCGGTCGGACCCATTTCTTCTCAAACGGCCTTTTAAGATAGTCGAAATGAAATCCGAATCCGAGAAAAGCAAGTGTCCGTCCGCCGGAACACCCGATTCTTGCGAGGCACATCCACAACACGAAAATAACGAACAAGGAGGAAAGAAATGAAAAAAACAAGACTTATCGAACGATTTGCCGCAACGCTTGTTTGCCTTATCGCATTTACATCTGCAACCCTTTCGCAAACTACGGAATTTACATTTCAGGGCAGATTAACCACTCTCGGTCTCCCCGCGGTCATCGACCACGACATACGCTTCAGGATATTTGACGCCGCGACGGGCGGTGAGCAAATAGGTGAGACCCTGACAAGATCCAACGTGCATCTATCACTCGGCGTTTACAACGTCCAACTCGATTTTGGCGCCGAACCTTTTCCTGGCGGCGATCGTTGGATAGAGGTCAGCGCCAGTCCGGCGGGATTGAACATTTACACGACGATGCTGCGTCAGAAGTTGACCTCGGTGCCGCATGCTATTAGGTCGCGAAGCGTGTCGCTGGCCGACGATTCGCTCAAGCTCGGCGCCATCGATGCCGACCAGTACGTCCTGACCACCGATCCACGGCTCGAGGGCCTTGATCCCGCTAATTTTGTGCAAAATTCATCGGCACCGCAGCCGGGAGCCCACTTCAACATCGGCGGCACGGGGTCGGCGAATGTCCTGAATGCGGCGACGCAATTTAGTATTGGCGGGAACCGCATATTGAGCGCAGCAGGGATAAATAATCTTTTCGCCGGCTTCAGCGCGGGCATCTCGAACACGACCGGTACAGGCAATTCCTTTGTCGGGGGCAACTCGGGGGCGAATAATGCGACGGGAAATTACAACTCGTTTTTCGGTCTTGGCTCAGGCCTTTTCAATACTGTGGGCAGCGATAATTCCTTTTTTGGAATTAGTTCCGGCGCTAATAACGAGTTGGGCAATCACAACTCCTTTTTTGGCGCATACGCCGGCCGCTCGAATTTTGCAAACAGCGGAAATTCCTACTTCGGCTCAAATGCCGGAGCGGGCAGTACGGGTGAGAAGAATTCGTTTTTCGGCGCTGCGGCGGGCTCGAGCGCTGGCGTCGGCGCGGGCAATCCCGGCAGCAATAATGCGTTTTTTGGCTATAGAGCCGGCACAAGCAACACGGCCGACAACAACGCTTTTTTTGGGTACGAAAGCGGGAGGAGCAACACGACCGGCTTTCAAAACTCGTTTTTTGGTGCAGAAGCGGGCCTGAACAATTCGACTGGCAGCTTTAATTCCTTTTTTGGCCGAAGCTCGGGGTTCAACAATTCGACAGGCTCTGGTAATTCGTTCTTCGGGGAGGACGCCGGGTTGGCAAACACAACCGGTGGATCTAACGCGTTCTTTGGCAACAACTCAGGTCTCTCTAACACGACCGGCACCTTCAATTCGTTTTTCGGTCTGGATGCCGGAAGAGCGAATACGACCGGAACTGCTATCGCGCTCTTCGGCTTTGGTGCCGGCAAGGCCAATACGATCGGTATTCGGAATGCGTTTTTTGGCGTACAAGCCGGCCTGGTCAATTCAACGGGCGGGAGCAACACGTTCGTTGGAACCGAATCGGGATTCCGAAACACAACAGGCGGCTTAAATACGTTTTTCGGGGAATCAGCCGGGGCCGCTAACACGACCGGCAGCAGCCTGACAGTCATCGGCGCACATGCCAATGTCGGTGCGAACAATCTTGCCTTTGCAACCGCTATCGGGGCGGGCGCGGTCGTTGATTCGAGCAATACGCTTGTTTTAGGCAGAGCGGCGGACACAGTCCAGATTCCGGGTACTTTAACATTGACCGCTAATTTCAGCACGGGTATTTTCAACGCGACGACACAATATAACATTGGCGGAAATCGCATCTTGAGTAATGCGGGAACAGACAATTTGTTTGCGGGTGTCGAGGCGGGAGACGCAAATACGCTTGGGACACATAACACTTTTGTCGGGCGCGGCGCGGGCCGGTCGAACACAACGGCCTTTCGAAACACTTTCTTTGGGGCCTTCGCGGGCGAGGACACGACGACAGGGAGCTTTAACTCTTTCTTTGGCTACTTTACCGGTCAAAACACCACCACGGGCACTGGAAATTCCTTCTTCGGATACCACGCTGGAGCAAACAGCACAACCGGCATCAGAAACACCTTCATCGGGGGCGATACCGGTACGCTGGCGATGGACACACAGGTAAGCAATTCGACCGCCATCGGGTACGGTGCCAAGGTTTCGGAAAGTAATACGATCGTCCTCGGAACTACCGCAGAGACGACGATAGCTCGCGGACACTTCAGGGCGCTTGAGCCCGAAGGTCAGTTCGTGCCCGGGGTAAGGACATTCGACCTCAATGGAACTGGAATCTACGGTCTTATCGCCAGTAATTTGGTCTGGCGCGGTGGGGCTCTTCCATTCTCCGAGTTTCCAGTTTGCTTCTGGAGGATAGGCATCGGCGAGGGCGACGGCGGACAGGCATTAACCTACTGCTTCGATGCTAATAGATCCTCGGCGAATAAGAGTGAAATAAAACCATTCACCGGCGGTCTCGAAATTGTCAATCGTCTCAATCCGGTCACTTTCAAACGAAAGGAAGACGGAAAAAGCGAAGTCGGCTTAAATGCCGATGACGTTGCCGAAGTCGCGCCGCAACTTGTTACACGCAACGAGAATGATGAAGTGGAAAGCGTGAAGAAGGGAAGCCTCGACGTACTTTTTATCAACGGGATCAAAGAGCAGCAAAAGCAGATCGAGGCTCAGCAGAGACAGATAGACGCGTTGAAGAAATTAGTGTGTCAATCAAATCCGCAGGCGGAGATGTGCAGGGAGGGACAAAAATGAAAAACGAATTCCTTACGTGTCTTGCCTGTAATTTTCCGCCCGCTTTTTGCTCTCGGCCCCCTCCATTCACGAGGCGGATTCCTTATAAGGGTTAACAAAGGAAGCGCGGGGGGCGTGACGGTTAGAAACTCTATAATCGCAGCTAACCGCAGCAATCAGACGTTTCCCGACACCTACGGTGCGCCCGGAGCTATCCTCACCGATGGTTTCAATTTGGTCGGCGTTCCGCATTCGACCACGATGTTTGCACAGCAGGGTGATCAGACCGGCAGCGGCACATTTCCACTCGACCCGAGGCTCGCGCCGCTAGCCCGCCAACGGCAAGGGCGCGGATTTATTGTCCAAAAATAAAAGGGCAATCGTAGTGATCGCCCTAAACTATTGATTTTATTGGAGTCGGTGAACGGATTTGAACCGCCGACCTGATGATTACAAATCCGTTGCTAATAGCACTAGAAAAACGAGTAAATGATTGGATTAGATCAACTAAATCAATAACTTAAGCCGTGCAAATGGTGATCAATTCTTCGCGACTATCCTTTTCTAGCTGATTCTTGGTCACGTATTGGTCACGGGGCCTCTCTACTGACCGCACTAGAATTGCCTTAACGTCAATCAGCTATGTGGCTGCTGGTTTGGCAAGGGAATTTTATCATCGAAGGATACGGTCCACTGAGATTCAAAACACTAGAATATATTGTGTGCAATAGTGTGTGCAAAAAGAAACGGACACCCTAGAGTACCCGTAAACCTTTGATTCTTATGGAGCCGTCCATCGGAGTCGAACCGACGACCTTTCGATTACGAATCGAAAAGCGGATAAGCTTCCTTAGGCACCTTTTTCAGGACTGAGGGTCCGGGTACTCCATTATTATTAGATATTTGGTGGGAATTTCGGTGGGAATAAGAAAGGGCGACCGCATTGGTCGCCCTAAACTATTGAAAATAATGGTACACCCGGCATGATTCGAACATGCGACCCCTTGATTCGTAGAGTAAAACAGGAGTTTTGTTGAGATTGGAAGACTATTAGAAAGGCCCTCGTAATTGGCCTCGGCTCTATATGAGCCTATCTGTGTATGGCTAGTTTGCGGATAGTTGACACACCGTTGACACACCAGAAGGCATATTTATATCTGGAACTTTCGGACGCTAACACGCAGCTTTGTGACCTAATGATTCCAAATTCTTTTCTACCATCTATCACGGAATATCACTGAGTATCAAAAACCGATACTTATTACACTTGGAACTCTCAGTTTCCGCCCAGTGGCGTTCCAAGTGAGCGAGTGGCTGCTACATTTCTCGCTACATTTGCTTAACGCGGCTTTTATTCATCAATATGATTCTACAATAGTCGTACGGAATCCGGGTCCCGGTTTCAAAACCCTTCACCCGCGGTATCGCTGGGGCAAATAATACTGTCTGCCCGCTATATCGTCCCGCAAATGCACAAAAAAATTAAGAGCACCGTCGTGAGGTGCTCTTGAGTTAGTGGTTCGGCTAAGGCGCAAATACAGCTACGCCCTGTCCTCTATCACGAGCGATCAAGATCAAAATGGATCATGAACCCACCACTGACCATCCGCGATGCTGGTGGGAACGATTCCTTTGGTTCGACGATATGCTGTCGGCCTCCGCAATAAACCGTCAGCGGTGTTTATGGTGAGCGGGATGTCGTCAGGGTAGGCGCCATTGTTCAATCCCCAAACCATGTTCGCGGTCCGGGCGCCGCAGTTTGTTTCGGGGTCATTGACGTCGGCAATATAGAATTTCTGTTCACTTGGCCGCCAAATGCCCACCTGGATACACGGGTCTTTTCCCGGAACCTGCGGAAGATATCTTCCTGCTACCGGGACATCTTCGGCCGCCCACGTTAAACCGGGAATGGTCGCTGTGTAGATTGTTGAGCTGTTGCGCGGGTCTACAATCTTCCAGTTTCCTCCCTTGTATTGCGCGATCTGGTCATAGTGCTGACCGAGAAAATCCCCGACCTGGATGATACTGTCGTTGTCGGCTGTCGTCGCGAATATACTACCGGTATCTGTAGCCGTGGTCCTGGGATTTTTGATATAGAAGGTTTGTGTGCTCGGACGATAGACCCCGATCTCATCCTTGTTTTCGGAAACGTGAGCGGATTCGTCGTGGAAGTTGCCGACAAACGGCACATCGCCGCTCAAGCCCCAGGGCCAGGTAGTGTTGTTGGAACCATTGTTCGGGTCGTACACCCACCAGGCGCCCGTCGAAGGCCGGAAGATCGCTATCTGGGCACGGCTGCCCGCGAAAAACCGGCCGATCACCGGAAGGTCGCCCGTAACGCCGAAATAGATGTCGTGGCGTCCGTCCCCATCCGGTTGCTGGATAAGGAATTTACTATTCGTATCCGGTTTGTAAACGACAAAGTCTTCACGAAGTTCATCGAAGAAATTACCCACGAGCGGAGTGCCCACATCGTTATGCGAATAATCTTCGGTCCACCTGACGGCATTATCGTAGGGGATCGGCCGGGTACCGCACTGAATGCGTGTCGGCGTCTGCATTCCGACCCATAGATTGTCATGAAGATCATCGAGTCCCGGGTACGCTGTACCTGCGTATGTCTCGCCGCAATACGTCACGCGGCTTTCCTTTCCTCCTTGTGCGGTAGAACCAACAGAGAAGGTGTTGTACTTGTTATTCATGCTGGTAATAAAGGCCTTACCGAGAATGTTCATAGCACCGGACGTAAGATCGCTGTTCCTGATCACGACGTTTGAAAAATGACGACCCGCGTAAGGAGTGCCCTCGTTGAGAACGACGTTTTCCCCGACGGTTACCGCATTCGTCACATTTTGAGGTTGCCTGAGACCGTTAAGATAAAACGCTCCCGAGTACTGGAAAAAGATGCAATCCTTCATCGCTGCCGAAACGCCCTGGCAGCGCACATCCTGCAATCCCTGATGTCCTCCTGTAGTTTGGCTCCACCCTACCGCGGTAGAGGAATTCGTTTGCACGCGCAGATTCATGACGTTCCAGTTGGAAGCGTTGGAGGAAGTAAGACTTACAGCGGTCTTATTGTTAATAAACGTCAGGTCTTTCATGCTGATGCCGTCGATCATCGGATGTTTTGTCGGATGACTGTCGTGGCGGCGGCCTGCTATTCCCGTGGCGAACCCCTCAAGAGTAAGCCCGGTGAAGTGCATATCCCTTCCAACCCCGACGTCCGCGATGTTTTCGTTCACCATGTCGATCCCAATCGTGTTAGGGCTGGTGTTGAGCGTCTTCAACTTCAGGTTCCTGATCACAATAGCCGAGGTTGCCAGCGGATTGGTCGCTTCTGTAGTGACCTGGATCTTGAATAAAGGATCGGAAGTACCGATGGTAAGTTCCGCGTTGGGAGCGCCGATTATCTGCATTCCGCTCGGAATTGCAACGGTGCTCGGAAGTGTGTATTGACCGTCGATATAAACACTTCCACCGTTAGCAAAGAGGGTCGCAAGCGTAGTCGACGGATTACATCCCCGGCTGCAGGTCGTAGAATCCAATACATTGGTATACAGGCCCGGTTCGTTTGGCAGCACGCCGCTGTCGAAAAACTCGCCCCCAACTTCGGCGATGTTTGGGGATGCCGAGGGACAGAACGTGTGTGGCATTTTATTCCCGGTGTCCTTTTTCGCAAAAAATCCCCCGCGATACCTCTCAGTATGGGAAAAGAGCATCTTGAAATCGTCAATGTCGGCCGAACCTCCGTCGATATCCGTCAGGTCGGAGTCGAGATTGCCGCAATCCACTATT
>Ga0193752_1003363_pt1 | contig 11071 bp, 5 predicted proteins | sample H1c1metaG_FD_144924 | JGI IMG/M metagenome (GOLD analysis project Ga0193752, IMG submission 144924) | Soil microbial communities from a riparian zone of the East river system, Colorado, United States - H1c1 | ecosystem: Environmental > Terrestrial > Soil > Riparian zone | place: USA: East River... | reverse complement strand
GACGCCGCCCGGATGTCGGCGATCCTGGCGCGCTCGTGGCCCCACGAGCGCGCCAGGATCGCCGACATCCGGGCGGCGTCCTCGTTGTCGTCCACCACGAGCACCCGCAACGGCTCTGAGTCGGCCGTGGCGGGCGAGTCGGGTGCGGGCTCCGGCAGCCCGGGGTCCTCGGGCGCCAGCGGCAGGCGCACCACGAACGCGCTGCCCTGCCCTACCCCTGCGCTGCGGGCTTTGACCGTGCCCCCGTGCAACTCGATGAGGCTCTTCACCAGCGCCAGGCCGATGCCGAGCCCCCCCTCCGCGCGGTCCAGCGACTTGTCCGCCTGCGTGAAGAGGTCGAAGATGTGCGGGACGAGTTCGGGGGCCATGCCGATCCCGTCGTCCTGGACGCGGAGGATCGCGTCCTCGCCCTCCGGCTCGACGCTCAGGCCGATGCGCCCGCCGGGCTCGGTGTACTTCGACGCGTTGTTCAACAGGTTGCCGATGGCCTGCTCCAGCCGGGTCGCGTCGGCCTGGAGCCACAGGGCGTCGGAGGGGAGGTCGAGGTCGACCCGCTGCTGACGGCGCTCGATGAGCGGCTGGACGCGCTCCAGGGCCTGCCGCACGATCCCGTTCACGTCCACCCGCGCGAGTTGGAGGTGAACGCGGCCGGAGGTGATGCGGGAGACCTCCAGCAGGTCATCGACGAGCCGCGAGAGGTGGCGCACCTGCCGCTCGATGACTTCGCGGGCCTCGCGGTGGAGCTTGGTCTCCCCGTTCTGCTGCCCGATGAGGTAGAGCGCGTTGAAGATCGATGCCATCGGGTTCCGCAGCTCGTGCGCGAGCATCGCGAGGAACTCGTCCTTGCGGCGGCCGGCGTCGACCAGCTCCCAGGCCTGCTCCTCGATCTGCCGCTCCATCTGCCGCCGCACGGTGATGTCGCGGATGTTGCACTGCGCCACCCTGCACCCGTCCTCCTCGTAGACGTTGCAGACGAACTCCACCTCCCGGACGCCCCCCTGCGCGCTCTCCAGCGGGAGGTGCTCGTAGCGGACGTACCCGTCCGCCTGCAGCCGCTGCACGATGGTCTGGCTCTCCGACTTGTCCTGGAACAGGCCGATCTCCCAGAGCTGCTTCCCCTCCAACTCCTCCCGCGTGTAGCCCAGCAGGTCGCTCATGTACGGGTTCGCGTCGATGATCGCCATCGACGCGGCGTCGAGGATGAGGATGCCGTCGCGGGCGGACTCGAACAGCCGCCGGTAGCGCTCCTCGGACGCCCGCAGTTTCCGCTGCGCGAGGCGGGCGTCGGTGATGTCCTCGATGGCCAGCAGGATGAGCATCGAGGGCGCACCCGGCGTGCGGACGCGGCGCGCGTTGAGGCACATCACCCGGTGCCCGATCTCGGGGAAGGCGTGCTCCACCTCGAAGTCATTGAACTCCTGCGCCTGCGGGAGCAACTCCTCCAGCCGCGTCCGGAGCCGGGGGATGTTCCATTCGCCCCCGCCCAGTTCGTAGAGGAGGCGGCCCTCGACGGCATCCTTTTCGACGCGGAAGGCGTCGTAGAACGCGGCGTTGGCCGACACGACCCGGAGCGTGTCGTCGAGCACGAGCAGCGGCTCGCGGAGGGTCTCGATGACGTCGCGGGCGTAGGTGAGCGCGTCCTGCACCCCCTGCTCGTGCTGCTTCCGCTCCGTGATGTCGCGGAACACCAGGACGGCCCCGGCCACCTGCCCCGCCTCGTCGCGGATGGGGGCGGCGCTGTCGTCGATCGGCCGCTCCGTGCCGTCGCGGGCGAGCAGCAGGGTGTGGTTCGCGAGCCCCACCACGACGCCCTCGCGCAGGGCGCGGTCCACGGGGCTCTCGACGGGCGCGCGGCTCTGCTCGTTGAAGATGCGGAACACCGTAACGAGCGGGAGGCCCGCGGCCTCCGCCCCCGTCCAGCCGGTGAGCCGCTCGGCCACCGGGTTCATGAACGTGACGCGACCCTCGGCATCCGTCGTGATGACGGCATCGCCGATGCTGTAGAGCGTGACGCCCAGCCAGTGGGCGGAAAGCGGACCCCTCTCCATTAGCGCACAGCGGCTCTTCCGCCGGGTCGCGACCGCGCCGTCGTCACGTCAGACGAGGCCAGAGCCGCGATGCGAAGCGATAGCGACCCGGCCCTTCGCGAGGCCGCCGTGTAGTGCGCGCAGGGCGGCCTGTGCCGAACGACAGCTTACGACACAAAAGCCGGATTATAACCTATTGTCTTTTTTTGTCCTAACGATCCCAGCATTACCCGTCTCATGTTCAGGTCACACCCTATCGCTATCCCAAATCATACAGCATTTACAGGTGACAAGGTGTTACGACCGTGCCTCGTCCGCGCTGCGTGCAGCCGGTGGAGGGCCGTGCGCCCGGCAGCGCCGGGGCGCGCCCTCAGGCGGCGGGGAGGCGGACGGTGAACGTGCTCCCCACGCCCTTCTCGCTCTCGACCGCCAGTTCGCCGCCCATCATCGTCACAAGCCCCTTCGTGATGGCGAGGCCGAGCCCGCTCCCTTCGAAGGCCCGACTCATCCCCGCGCTCTCCTGCTTGAACTCCTCGAAGACGTGCGGGAGGAATTCGGGGCCGATGCCCACGCCCGTGTCGGTCACCCGGAGCCACGCCGAGCCGCCCTCGGCCCCCACCTCGACATCGACCGCGCCGACCTTCGTGAACTTGAGCGCATTCCCGACGAGGTTCGTGAGTATGCGTTCGAGCGCGGGCCGGTCCGCGCGGGCGTCGGCGGGCGTGCCGACGAGGCGGAGGGCGAGCCCCTTCTTCCCGGCGAGCGGCTGCAGCGCCGTCACGATCGCCTGGGCCTCCTCGAACACGTGGACGGTCTCCGTGTCGAGTTGCATGGCGCCCGCCTCGATCTGGGCGAGGTCGAGCACGGAGTTGAGCGTGTCGAGGAGGCGGCGCCCGGCCCTCTCGATGATGGCCGCGTATTCCTTGTGCTCGGTCTGGCATTCGGCGCCGAGGATCTCGGCGAACCCGATGACGGCCGTGAGGGGGGTGCGGATCTCGTGGCTCATGTTCGCCAGCAGCGCCGCCTTCGCGCGTTCGCCCGCCTCCGCCTGCTCCTTCGCGTCGATGAGCGCCCGCTCCACGTCCTTCTGAACCGAGAGGTCGAGCACGGCCCCGACGATGCGGACCGCCTCGCCCGACGGCCCCCGCACGATGTAGGCCCTGTTCAGCACGTCGGCCCACGTCCCGTCGGCCCGCTCGAAACGGTTCTCCTCCTGCCAGGCCGTCCCGGTCCCCTCGATGAGGGCCTGGAGCGAGCCGAGCACGCGGGCCCGGTCGTCCGGGTGGACGCGCGCCTCCCACCCCCCGACCGTGGACCCGCGGGCATCCGAATCGTGCCAGCCGTAGGTGTCGGTGAAAGCGGGGTTGAGCTCGGTGGTCCCGGTGAGGAGGTCGAGGTCCCAGATGCTGTCGTTCGTCGCGCGGTGGACGAGGCGGAGGCGCTCCTCGCTCGCCCGCAGGGCCGCCGCCGCCGCCCGCCGCTCGGCTACGTCGCGGAGGAGGGAGAGGTGGAGGCCGGGGAGCACGTCGAACGTCGCGCGCTGCTCCACCTCCACGGGCGTCCCGTCCTTCCGCCACAGGACCACCTCCCCTGCGTGCGAGCCGTCGGCCCGCATGGCCGCCCAGCGTGCGTCGAAGTCCGGCCGGGCCGCCGGGGGCAGGACGTCGGACACGCCCAGCCGGAGCAACTCGTCGTGGGTGTAGCCCAGCAGCGCGCATGCGGCCGGGTTCGCGTCGACGTAGCGGCCCGCGTCGTCGGCGAGCAGGATCGCGTCGAGAGAGCCGTCGAAGAGCGCCTTCAGGCGGCGCTGGCTCAGCAAGAGCTCCCCCTGCGAATGCCGGAGTTCCGTAACGGACTGGTGCGAGATGACCGCGCCGGCCCGGCCCTCGAGCGGCGTCACGGTCATGAGGTACCACTCGCGGGCGCTCGGGCCTTCGTACGGGTACTCCATGGCGAAGTGGTCGGCATCGCCGGCGAGCACGGCCGCGATCCCGTCGCATGCGCCGAGGGCGAGGGCGTCGCCGCGGTCGGCGGCGCGGCGGCACACGTCGAGATAGCTCGTGCCCACGTCGTTCCCGAACTGCACCCTGGTGCCGCGGGTCTCGGCCGCGCGCTGCCACGCCTCGTTCGTCTGAACGATGACGCCCTCCGGGTCGAGCACGGCGATGTACTGGGGGAGCGCGGCGAGCACGGCGCGGTTGAGCGCCTCGCTCCGCCGGCCCGCTTCCATCGCCGCCTCGTGTTCGGCGAGGAGGCGCCGCTCGCGGCGGGCGTTCTCGATGGCGGGCTCGAGCCGCTGCAGACGGTCTTTCCAGATGTAGTCCGACGCCCCGTTCTTGATGGCCTCGACGGCCCCCTCCTCCGAGATCGTCCCGCTCACGATGATGAACGGGACCTCGGGGCAACAGGCGCGGGCGAGGCGGAGCGCCTCGACCGAGCCGAAGCCGGGGAGGGAGTGGTCGGAGAGGATGACGTCGAGTTCGGGCGTGAGCGCCGCCACGAACCCCTCCCGCTCATCGACGCACACGATCTGGAGGTCATACCCCTGCCGCATCAGGTAGCGCCGGACGAAGGCGCTGTCGGTCTCCGCGTCCTCCAGATAGAGGACCCGGAGCGGGCGGCCCGGCGCGCGGATCGCGGGGGCCGCTCGGGGGAGCGAACGGACGGTCGTCATGAGGCGGTGAGAACGGCCTCGACGGTGCGCACGACCGAGCCATGCGGGGGGGGCTGGTTCAGGAGGAGCCAGTAGAGGCCGAGCTGTCGCACGGCGTCGCCGAACTCGGCCTGGTTCACGGGCTTGCGGACGTAGCTGTTCGCCCCGAGCCCGTACCCCTCGACGACGTCGCGCTGCTCGTTCGACGACGTCATGATGACGACGGGGAGGAGGCGGGTCCGCTCGTGGGCGCGGATCTGGCGGAGCACCTCGAGCCCACTCACGCGGGGCAGCTTGAGGTCGAGCAGGACGACGAGAGGGAGTTCCGGGTACGGCTCCTCCTTGCTCCCGAAGAGCATCTTGAGGGCCTCCGCGCCGTCGCGGGCGATGCGGAGTTCGTTGGCGACGCCCTGCTGGACGAAGGCCCGACGCGTCAGCGCGGCGTCGGACGGGTTGTCCTCCACGAGGAGGAAGTAGGGGAGGTCCTTCGGGTCGGTCAGGCTCATACGTCTTCCGTAAGGGGGGCGGGGCGGGGGGCGTCCGCCGGTCCGCCCAGGGTGAACGAGAACGTGGCGCCCCGTCCGACGGCGCCCTCGCCCCGGATCTGGCCGCCGTGGCGATGAACGACGCGGCTCACCGTGGCGAGCCCGACGCCCGAGCCCTCGAACTCGTGGGCGCTGTGGAGCCGCTCGAACGGGGTGAACAGCTTGTCGGCATAGGTCATGTCGAAACCGGCGCCGTTGTCGGCCACGACGTAGGCCGTCTCGTCACCGGCGGACTCGGTGCGGAACGCGACGTGGGCGTCGGGCACCTCGCGCGTGTACTTCCAGGCATTCTCCAGGAGGTTCTGAAGGGCCGTGCGGAGCAGAACGGCGTCCCCCTCCACGACGACGCCTTCCTCGACCCTGGCCGACACCCGCCGCCGGGGCTCGCGCTCGGCGAGCGTGGCGAGGATCTCCCGGGCGAGGTCGCTGAGGTCGACGGGCTCGTAGCACATCGCGCTCCGCGTGAGCCGGGAGAGCCGGAGGAGGTCGTCGATGAGCCGGGACATCCCGTCGGCGGCGACCTGGATGTGGCGGAGGTAGTCGTGGCCCTGCGCGTCGAGGAGGTGGCCGTAGTCCTCGGCGATGGCCACACTGAACCCGGCGAGGGCACGGAGCGGCGCGCGGAGGTCGTGCGAGACGGAGTAGGAGAAGGCCTCGAGTTCCTCGTTGGCGGCGGCCAGTTCGGCGGTCGCCCGCCGGACGTCGGCGTTGAGATCGGCGTGGAGCGCGGCCAGCGCGGCCTCGGCGTCGCGGAGTTCCGTCACGTCCTCGACGACGAGCGCGATGGCGACCCGCTCGCTCTCGATCGGGCTGTTGAGGCGGCGGGCGCGGAGCCGCATGGTCCGCCGCCCGAGGCCCGGGAAGACCGCGGACACCTCCAGGTCGTGCTCGCCCTCGCCTTCATCCTCGCCCGCGAGGTCGGCCAGGGCGTCGTTGAGCGACGCGATGTCCCACTGTCCGTCGCCGAGTTCGTGGAGTAGGCGCCCGACGGTATCCGCACGCTCGACCCCGAAGAGGCGGTAGAACGCCGCGTTGACGATCCGCACCCGGAGCTCCGTATCGAGCACGACGAGCGCGTCCCGGATGGTGTCCAGGATGGAGGCCGTGAAGTCCGCCACCTCCGGTGGCAGCAGCCTGTGCAGTTCGAGGCGCATGGAGGGCCGACCGCGCGTGTGCTGGTGAGGAGGCAGGGCGGCGAGCCCCACCTCGAAGACGGGGACGGCCGTAGCCGCCCGTGCAATCCGCTTCCTCCTCAGTCTCCGTCCCACAGTATCCGCCTCTCCAGCTCGATTCCGTATGGGTACCCCTACCCCTTTCGCGCCCGGGCGCCCCGGCTAAGATTTGTTTATCCAACGAGTTAGTTTCCCGTCGTTCGCCGCGTGGAGCACGCTCAGGACAGGGCGTCGAGGCGGTCGGCGTCGCCCGGCAGAAGGCCGTGCGCGACGGCGAAGCGGACGAGGTCGTGCGGCGTGCGGAGGCCGAGCTTCCGCATCGCGCTCGCGCGGTGCTTCTCGGCCGTGCGCGGGCTGATGAAGAGGCGCTCGGCGATCTGGGCGGTCGTCGCCCCCCCCACCACCTGCTCGAACGCCTGCTGCTCCCGCACGCTCAGCCCCGCCAGCGGGTCGACCGTGTGCGGGAGGGTGCGGGCCAGCGCGTCGATGGCGCGCTCGGAGAGGCCGCCGGAGAGGAACCGCCGCCCCTCGTCCACCCGGTGCACGGCGGCGAAGAGGTCGTCCGCCTCGGCGTTCTTGACGACGTAGGCCAGCGCCCCGCTCCGTAGCGCCTCGACGACGTACCCCTCGTTGGCGTGCATCGAGAGGATCACGACACGGGTGTCGGGCCAGTCGCGGGCGACCTGCCGGGTCACGGCCAGCCCGCTCATCCCCGGCAGCATGAGGTCGATCACGAGCACGCGCGGGCGGTGCCGCTCAACGAGGGCGAGCGCCTCGAACCCGTCGGCCGCCTCGCCCACGACGTCGATGCCGGGCTCGCCTTCGAGGAACCGCCGGAGCGCGACGCGCACGAGGGTGTGGTCCTCCGCGAGGACGACGGTGATCGTCATCGCTTCAGGGGGAGGTGGGCGTGGACGCGAGTGCCGGTCCCGTGGCCGCTGACGACCTCGAGCGTGCCCCCGAGGAGGTGGGCCCGCTCGCGCATCCCGGAGAGCCCGCTCGATGCCGGGCCGACGGATGCGGGGTCGAAGCCCGCGCCGTGGTCGTGGACGCCGAGCACGAGTTCGAGCACGTGCCGCTCCTCCTCCACGCGGAGGTCCACGTCGACCTCCCCGCCCCCCGCGTGACGCGCGACGTTCGTCATCGCCTCCTGCGCGATGCGGTAAGCGGCCGTGGCGACCTCGGGCGGCAGGACCGGGAGCGCGACGTCGTACGTGAACCGGACCGTGAGCCCCATCTGCCGCTCGACGCGCTCGAAGAGGTACAGCAGGGCCGGCACCAGCCCGAGGTCGTCGAGCATCGACGGCCGCAGGTCGAGCGAGAGGGTGCGGACCTGCTCCTGGAGCCGGTGCACGATGCCCTGGGCGTCGTCGAGCAGGGGGCCCGTGGACACCGGGTCGCGGCGGACCGTGTCGAGGGTGAGCTTGAGCGCGGTGAGCACCTGCCCGATCTCGTCGTGGAGTTCGCGGGCCAGCGCCCGCCGCTCCTGTTCCTGCGCCTCCACGAGCTGGTGCGAGAGCACACGGAGCTGCCCGGCCTGCTCCTGCTGCATCCGCTCGGCCTCGACCCGCGCGGTGGCGTCGGTGATGACGCCGACGTAGTTCAGCAGGGTGCCGTCGGCGGCCTCCACCGGCGCCACGTGGAGTTCGTTCCAGAACAGCGCCCCGTCGGCCCGGTAGTTCCGGAGCACGACGGACGACGGACGACCCTCCTGCAACGCCCGGCGCAGCCGGTCGAGCGCCGGCTGCGCGTGGTCGTCGCCCTGGAGGAACCGGCAGTTCCGCCCGACCGCCTCCTCCAGCGTGTAGCCCGTGATCGCCGTGAAGGCCGGGTTGACGTAGGTGATGGGGTCGTCGGCGAGCGCGGAGTCCGTGATGAGGATGCCGTTGCTGCTGGCCTCGACGGCCTGCCGGAGGAGGTGGAGCCGCGCCTCCTGCTCCCATTGCTCGGTGACCTCGGTGAAGAAGACCGAGAGCCCGTCGTCGTAGGGGAAGGCCCGCAGCTCATACCTCCCCTCCTCCGCCGCACCGGAGACGGTGAACCGGACGGGTACGCGGTCCCGAACGGCCCGCTCGAACTCGACCCGGACCCCCCAGGGCCCCGTCTGCGGCAGGGCCTCCCAGATGTTCCGCCCCAGAAGGTCGGCGCCCTCCCACCGGAGGAGTTGCCTCGCCGTGCCGTTGAGAAAGGTGAACCGCCACTCCCGGTCCAGGGTGTAGAAGGCGTCGGTGATGGAGGCGAGGATGCGCCGGAGGTCGTGCTCACTCGCCCGGAGCCCCCGCTCGGCCTCCCGCTGCTCCGTCACGTCGGTGGACGTCCCGACCCACTCCACGACCTCCCCGACCGCCCCCCGGACGGGCGCGGCGCACGAAATCACGGTGCGCTCCCGCCCCCCCCCGTCGCGGAGGCGGTACTCTTCCTCGTAGGGCGCCCCCGTCTCAACGGTCCGCCTCCACGCCGCCGCGACACGCGGGCGGTCGTCGGGGTGGATGGCCTCGAGCCACCCCTGCCCGCGGTAGGCCCTGAACGGCTGGCCGGTGAACGCCCCCCACGCGGGCACCTCCGACTCGAACTCGCCGGAGGGCGGCAGCAACCACACGATGGAACTCGTGGCCTCGGCGAGCGCACGGTAGCGCGCCTCGCTCCGGCGCAGGGCCTCTTCCGGCGACACGGGGATCGCCGCCCTAACTCCGGGAATCTTTTCTTTCATCCTATATCTTTGCTTATTTACCCAGAGACTAACTGATTATGTCGGTCCAGGTTCTCACAAACAGGGATATAAATCGAGTCGGGGTCGGGAACCTAACCGCAGGCCCCTGAAGCCCGCGGGGAGGTAGAACCCGGCGAACCCGACCGCACACAGATGCGCGCCTGCCCCCGCAAGGTAGGCGTAAGAAGCCGGAGCCTCGGAACCCCTGGCCTGACGGCTCCGGCGATGGGCGCGCTGGAAACGAAGAGCGCCTGAACCCCCGCTTAGGGGGCCCAGGCGCCCGTTCCATCGAGCCCGAGACGGGATCGAACCCGCACGGCCTTTCCGCCACACGACCCTGCACAGGGAAAGACCGTGCGGGCCGTCAGCGGGCGATGGTGACCCTGAGGCTCGTCACCTCTGTCTGTGTGACGGCGCGGACGACGTAGACGCCGGCCGGAAGCCGGCTCCCGTCGAGGGCGAGCGGGTGCGTGCCCGCCGCCAGCGGCCCGTCGTGAAGCACGGCGATGCGGCGCCCCAGCGCGTCGTAGACCTCGACGCGCGCGTGCTGCGCCCGTCCCAGCGAGAGCCGGACCCTGGCCGCGCCGGCCGCCGGGTTCGGGCCGACCCGGAGGGCAAACGCCGCGTCCTCGGGGCCGGGCTCGCCCGGCGTGCCCCCGCTCGGCGCCAGGACCCAGGGCTCGACCCCGCTTCGGGGTGATTCGTCGCGAAACGCCTGGAAGTAGAGCGAGCCGTTGAACAGGGCAAACTGCCGCGGGTCGAGGGCGCGATACCCCGGCGCGATGCCGACGCGCACGGTGCCCGCTCCCGTCCCATCGCTCTGCCACAGCTCGTCCGCGATGTAATCCGTGATGCTGGGGTCGTAGGCGCTGAAATAGAGCCGGCCGTCGAACTCCGTGAGGTTCTCGGGCCTGCTGCCGAGGGGGCCGGGCCAGACGTCACGCACGCGCTCCGCGCCCGTCCCATTGGTCTTCCACAACTCGACACCGGTCGTGCCGTCGTTCGCGCTGAAGTAGAGCAGGCCGTCCGCGACCGCGAGGCCTTCGACGAAGCTGCTGTCGGGGCCGGGGCGAATGTCGTGGACGAGCACGGTGCCCGCCTCCGTGCCGTCGCTCCGCCACAGCTCCAGGCCGCTCGCGCCGTCGGAGGCGCGGAAGTAGAGCGCGCCGTTGTACGCCCGGATCCCCGGCGGGTAGAGGATGCTGGTGCTCCCCCCGGAGCCGGGGTTGATGTCCCGGACGACGGCCGTCCCGCCCGTCGTCCCGTCGCTCCGCCACAGCTCGAAGCCGCGGCTGTCGCGCGCGTAGAAGTAGAGCGCGCCGTTGAAGACGGTGGGCTCCGTGGGGGTGTTGGCCGTACTGACGAGGACGGTGCCCCCGGGCGTTCCGTCCGTCTTCCACAGCGAGACGTCGTCGGTGAAGGTGTAGGCGCGGAAGTAGAGCGCGCCGTTGAAGACGATGAAGCCCGCGGGCGCGCTCTCGTTGATGCCGGGGATGATGTCCCGGACGAGCACGGTGCTGGCCTCCGTCCCATCGCTCCGCCACAGTTCGGACCCGCCCACCCCGTCGTTCGCACGGAAGTAGAGCGTCCCGTTGAAGACCGTGAACCCACCCGGGTTGCTCGAACTGGTACCGGGCCGGATGTCCCGGACGAGCACGGTGCCGCCGGCCGTCCCATCGGTCCGCCACAGCTCCGCGCCATGCACGCCGTCGTTCGCGCGGAAGTAGAGCGCGCCGCCGAGGCTGGCCATCGGGGTCGCGGCGGGGGTGCTACTGCCGGTGCCGGGGTTGATGTCGCGGACGAGGGTCGTGCCGTCGGTCGTCCCGTCCGTCCGCCACAGCTCGACCCCGCTCGTGCCGTCCGTCGCCTGGAAGTAGAGCGCGCCGCCGAAGGAGGTGAAGCCGAGGGGGTTGCTGCTACTCGTACCCGTGTAGATGTCCCGGAGGAGGGCCGGCTGCACGGGT
>Ga0193752_1003362_pt1 | contig 11072 bp, 9 predicted proteins | sample H1c1metaG_FD_144924 | JGI IMG/M metagenome (GOLD analysis project Ga0193752, IMG submission 144924) | Soil microbial communities from a riparian zone of the East river system, Colorado, United States - H1c1 | ecosystem: Environmental > Terrestrial > Soil > Riparian zone | place: USA: East River... | reverse complement strand
TCCTTATCCTATGTTGCTCCACGTTATTATTATCCTGTAACCGTAAGCGGAGCCGGTGCAAACGAAGTGTATAAGTTCAATCAGTACACCGCTGCTATAACACCCCAGGTATTGATCAATCTGTATAATAAAGATGATCTCAAAATTTATGTAGACGGAGGCGTGGCACTTAATTTTTCAGCCTATTCCAATAACGTATTTACTATTGAAAATGCCCCGGCTAATGTTACTGAATCCACTACAGTTAAAGAACCCTACAAACTCGAAAGCTTCTATGCCAATTTTCCGTTGCAGGTGGGTGTCACACTAAATAAAAAATTCGAGATCTATCTTACACGTATTGGCTACGCTGCCTATACCAAGTATGACGGGTTTTATGCAAGTAACCAATCCTATTGTTTAGGTGTAAAACTGCTGTTAAGCAAGAAGTAAGCCACGTGATCTACAGCAATCGATGCTCTTTTAATTCTTTCTCTAACTGCTCCGCCGAAGTAAAATGAATACACTGTATCCCTAATTTTTCAGCAGCTAAAATATTGCGGTAATTATCATCTATAAATAAAGCTTCTTCCGGTTTCACCTGGTAACGATCGAGCAGGATATGGTAAAACTCCGGCGATGGCTTTCGTATTTTTTCCATACCCGAAACCACGATGCCATCAAACCAATGCAGAAACTCAAACCGCTCCAAAGCCACCGGGAAAGTCTCTGCCGACCAGTTGGTAAGTGCGTAAATTTTATAGTGTCCTCTTTCTTTTAACTGTTTAAATAGCTCCACCACATCATGAAATGCCTCACCCAGCATCTCATCCCAGCGGCCATAAAAAGCACGGATAAGTTCCTCGTGCTGCGGGAATTTCTTAACCAATTCCTTTGTTCCCTCCTGTAATGACCGCCCCGCATCCTGCTCCTCGTTCCAGTCGGAAGTGGTTATATCAGCCAGGAATTTTTCCATTTCCGTTTCATCGCTGAATAGCGTGCGATACATATATCTCGGGTTCCAGTCAATTAAAACCGCGCCCAGGTCGAAGATGATGGTGTTAATCATAAGGTCAAATCATATAAAAATGTCATGCTAAACTGTTTCAGCACCTCACTTGCTAAGTCATCGCATGCCGGAAATCTGTCCTGTGAGATGCCGAAATAAATTCGGCATGACCGGGACTTTATACCTATTCGTTCTCCAGCAAATATCTTTTAAATTCCTCAAAACTGATACCCATTGATGCCGCCTGCTTAACTTTCCCATCCAGCTCCTTTACTTCTTCCGGAATCACAATGGCTTTAGCCACATGCTCCGGTAATACATCCGGGAATTTACACGGATGAGCCGTTGATAAAAACACGCCGGCAGTTTTACCCGTAGGCTCGTCCTGCTGCCAATCCTTTAGCGCCTGCCAGGCAATAGCGGTATGCGGACAAGCCACATAGTTATAGCTGCTGTAGATCTTTTCAACAGCCTCCAAAGTTTCTTCATCATTCAGCTTTCCCTCATCGCCTTTAAACAGGTCGGCTATACGCACCCAGTTGCTCGGGTTACCCACATCCATCGCGTTGGATATGGTTTGCACCGATGGTTTAGGCTGATAAACACCTGTCTTTAAAAACTCCGGTACAGCATCATTGGCGTTGGTAGCCGCGATAAACTGCTCAACCGGTAAACCCATTTTCCAGGCCAGCAAACCCGCACCGATATTACCAAAATTACCGCTCGGTACTGAAAACACGATTTTATCCTTACCTTCTTTCAACAGCTGCGCATAGGCATTAAAATAATAGAATGTCTGCGGGATCAGCCGGGCAATATTGATGGAATTAGCTGAGGTCAGCCTGAACTTTGCATTCAGTTCCGGGTCGGTAAAGGCTTGCTTTACCAATGCCTGGCAATCATCAAAAGTGCCGTCAACTTCTATCGCGCGGATGTTCTGCCCGTTGGTGGTTAGCTGCAGCTCCTGTATACCGCTTACTTTACCTTTAGGATACAATATAGTAACGCGGGTATTGGGCACACCCAAAAAACCAAGCGCCACGGCGCCACCCGTATCACCCGAGGTGGCCACCAATACATCCAGTTGTTTTTCGCCGTCCTCCAGGAAGTAGCTCATCACGCGGCTCATAAACCGCGCCCCAAAATCCTTAAACGCAAGCGATGGCCCATGAAAAAGTTCCAGCACATACACATTCTCTTCCATCTCCACTACCGGCGCATAAAAGTTAATGGCATCCTCAATAATAGCTTTCAGGTCATCCGCAGGTATATCATCACCAAGCAGGTTTTTTGCCACATGAAAAGCGATCTCCGGCAGGGTATAGCCATCCAAATTATTAAGGAATTTATCATCCAGCCGTGGTATCGAAACCGGCATATACAAGCCTTTATCTTGCGGCATACTATTGAAAACTGCTTCCTTAAAAGAAACCTGGCTGGAAGTGTTGTTGGTACTGTAGAATTTCATTTGTTTATTTCGGATTTCGATTTCGGATTTATTTTTTTTAAAGCCCTCTCCTAAGGAGAGGGTTGGGAGAGGTTTTTAACCTATTACCTTCGGCCCCTCATCATTGATCTCAGACACATACATATTTGAATTGATCTGTATCCCCGTTAAATGCTGCTGCAATTTTTGGGTAATCAGCTTAGCCGTTTCCTCATCCCGTGTAAAGGCAAACACAGAAGGCCCCGAGCCGGATATACCAAAACTTACAGCGCCTAACTCCATCGCCATTTCGCGCATTTTATAAAAATCAGGGATCAGCATGGAACGCACCGGCTCTACCAAAATATCCTTCATGCTGCGGCCGATCAGGTCTATGTCGTTCATAAACAACCCGCTCACCAAGCCGGCAATATTGCCCCATTGGGTTACGGCATCCTTCATCTGTATCTTATTACGGATGATCTGCCTGGCTTCCCTTGTTGGCACATCCACATCCGGGAACACAATAGCACAGTACAAGCCTTTTGGATGCGGTAATTTTACGATATCCAATGGCTCGTAGCTGCGTATCAGCACAAAACCACCAAGCAGGGCCGGGGCCACATTATCCGCATGCCCATGACCACATGCCATTTCCTCGCCCTTCATGGCGAAAGGCAAAAGCTTTACCGCATCGGTTTCATCGCCCAATAAAGTCTTGGCGGCAAATAAACCCGCAACCGTACTGGCCGAACTTGAGCCCAATCCGCTGCCAATGGGCATCTTTTTGTGCAGCTCGATATCCAAACCTATATCCGTGCGACCAATACTTTCCAAATAATGCTGTACACTTACCCCAACGGTGTTTTTTAGCGGATCAAGCGGCAAACGACCATTATCCCCCGTGATCTTACTGATGTTTAGGCCCGGTTTATTGGTCACGCGCATAATCACTTCGTCACCCGGCTCGTTAACCGCGAAACCCAACACATCAAAACCGCATACCACGTTGGCAACAGTTGCAGGGGCAAATACTTTAACTAATTTTTCCATTTATAGCTTTCGGCTTATACACCGAAATTTTTGTTAAACAATAAATTAAAAAATCTCTCCCTCTTGGGGAGAGATTTAGAGAGGGGTCTAATTAGCTCCCACGTTGATCAGATCAGCAAATACACCTGCCGCGGTAACTTCCGCTCCTGCGCCCGGGCCTTTAACCACCAACGGCATATCCTTATACCGGTCGGTCGTAAAAGCAATAATGTTATCACTGCCCGACATCATATAAAAAGGATGGTTTTCATCCACCATTTGCAAGGTAATGGTCGCTTTGCCATTCTCCAGTTTACCGATATAGCGCAGCACCTTCCTTTCAGCTGCCGCCTTTTCTTTTAATTGGGTAAAGTAGGCGTCTTCCTTTTTTAGCGCGACATAAAAATCATCTACCGTTTCGGCATCCAGGCAGCTTTGCGGCAGCATGCTTTCTATCTGCACATCCGCAACTTCCATTACATGACCTGCATCGCGGGCCAGTATTAATATCTTCCGCATAAAGTCGGTACCGCGCAAATCATCACGAGGATCGGGTTCGGTATAACCACGTTCCTGCGCCAGTTTTACCACATCGTGAAAATTGGCATCGCCCTTAAAATTATTAAAAATGAAAGAGATCGTGCCCGATAAAATAGCTTCAATTTTCTTCACCCTATCGCCGCTGCTCATCAAATCCTTTAAAGTACGGATGATGGGCAAGCCTGCGCCTACATTGGTCTCATAATAAAAGTCAACCCCATGCTGGCGTGCGGTATCCCTGAAGGTTTTGTATTGACTGAACGCCGCTGAGTTACCGATCTTATTACAGGTAACCACCGATATGTTCGACTTAAAAATATCCTCGTAAAACTCCACCGGTTTCGGACTGGCGGTATTATCAATAAACACACAATTAGGCAAATTCATTTCCTTCATGCGGAAAATAAACTCAGCCAGGTTGGCTTTTTCATCCGAAGCCTGCAGTTCGTCCTGCCATTTATCCAGTGATAAACCATCAGCATCAAACATCATTTTGCGCGTGTTGCTGATACCGGCAACCTTTACTTGTATACCATTATTCTGCTGCAAAAATTCACTATGCTGATTCAATTGATTGAACAGCGTAGTGCCAATATTTCCTGTCCCCAAACAAAAGGCATGCAGTGTTTTGTTGAGTTGCACAAAAAAAGCATCGTGCACCGCGTTTAGCGCTTTAGCCAAATCGTGCCTTGAAATGATCACTGAGATATTGTATTCTGATGAGCCCTGCGCGATAGCCCGCACATTAACACCATTCCTGCCCAGGGCATGGAACAACTTGCCCGACATACCCGGAGTTTGTTTCATATTCTCGCCCACAATAGCCAATATGGCAAGGCTCTGTTCAATTTCAGGACACTCCAGCTTACAGGCCAACAGCTCCAGTTCAAATTCCTGTTCTATCAGGCGTTTGGCTTTGGCTGCATCGCCTGGCTGAACCGCGAACGTAATACTATGCTCTGATGACGACTGGGTGATCAGGATGATGTTGATCTGCTCACGTGCCAGCAAAGAGAATAAACGCCCGCTAAAGCCCGATTTGCCCACCATGCCGCTGCCCTCTAAATTGATAATACTGATATCGTTGATAGACGATATACCTTTGATAGCCAAACTGGATGCTTTGCAATCGTGCTGTATAATGGTCCCTTCAAAATCGGTATCGAAAGTATTTTTTATAACGATCGGTATTTTTTTCAGGAATGCCGGGATCATGGTTGGCGGATAGATCACCTTCGCACCGAAATAAGATAGCTCCATCGCTTCAGTATAGGTCAGTTCGGGTAAGGAAAACGCCTTTTTCACCATGCGCGGGTCGGCTGTCATCATGCCGTTTACATCGGTCCATATCTGTATCTCGGAGGCATTGAGCGCCGAACCGAATATAGCCGCGGTATAATCGCTGCCGCCACGGCCCAATGTGGTGATCTGCCCGGAATCGTTAGCGGCAATAAAGCCGGTCACAAACATCATTTTATCCTCATTCTCCTGGCAAAATCCACGGATCAGTTTTTCGGTCAGGTCTATATTCACTTTGGCGTTGCCGAAATCACTATCCGTTCTTATCAATTCCGAGGCGTCCACAAACAAAGCTTCGGGAAAGTATTGCGCTGCCATTTTGCTGATCATCAGGGTTGAGCAACGCTCGCCATAGCTTAATATCAGGTCGCGGGTTTTTGGGGTAAGTTCGCGCAAGGTTAAAACGCCCTGCAACAATTCTTCCAAATGGTTAAAGTTGATCTTCAGCCTGGTATAAGCCGGATTTTGGTGCTGAACTTTTAGCAGCGTTTTCACCATTTCAAAATGTCGTGTTTCAAGCTCGGCTAATTGCGTGGTAAAATCCTCACCATTGGCGGCGTTTTCAGCCATGGCCGACAATAAATTGGTCACGCCGCTCATAGCCGACAAAACAATTACAGGCTTTTCGCCCGCCTGGTACTCCTTTTTCAAAATGTCGATCACAGTGCTAATGCTTTGTGCTGAACCGACCGAAGTACCCCCAAATTTTAAAATTTTCATTTCTTTATTGTGATATAGCTATAAACAAAAGCGCCTTCCTCTTTTCGGGAGGAAGGCGCTCAGTTGGTTTATTTTATTTTTTACACCATACGATCATCTTCCGCCGCGGTAAACCCCGGTGGTAGTTGTTGTTGTCGTAACTATGGTGCCGTTAATTATCATATCTCTAATGCCCGTAAAGTAAGTAGATATTTTTTGAATATGCAAGCCCTATTTGTGTTTATTTTAATCGCCATGCCAATTTTGATACCTTTGGTCCGATAATGGAAGGACTTGTAACCAAATCAACCGGCAGCTGGTACCAGGTGCAAACCAAAGACGGGCAAACATTCGACTGCCGGATAAAGGGGATATTCCGCACCAAAGGCATTACGACTACTAACCCCATAGCGGTTGGTGATATCGTTGATTTTGATATGGAACCAGAGCAGAACACCGGGGTGATCACCAAACTGCACCAGCGCAAAAACTACATCATCCGCAAGTCCATCAACCTGTCAAAACAGGCGCAGATCATCGCCGCCAACCTCGACCAGGCTTTCCTCATTGTTACTTTAGCTTCGCCACGTACTTCGCTGGGTTTTATCGACCGCTTTTTGGTGACCGCCGAGGCTTATGACATTCCCGCCGCGCTGATCTACAATAAGCTTGACCTGTTCAGCGATGAGGGGTTGGAGATATTGGCTGATTATAAAGCGGTTTATGAAAGGATCGGTTATCCCTGCTACGAAATCTCAGCCCTACAGGGAACCAACGTTGACCATATTTCCGAACTCCTCAAAAACAAAGTGACCCTTTTCTCCGGGCATTCAGGCGTAGGCAAATCGAGCCTGATCAATGCTTTATTACCCGACCTGAAACTGCGCACCACTGAGATTTCCGAATGGCACGATAAGGGCATGCACACCACCACTTTTGCAGAAATGTTTGAACTGCCGCAGGGAGGCTACATCATCGATACCCCCGGCATTCGCGAATTAGGAGTGATTGACATTGAAAAAGCCGAATTAAGTCATTTCTTCCCCGAAATGCGTGCACTGATGAACCAATGCCGCTTCAACAACTGCAACCACATCAACGAGCCCGGCTGCGCCGTGATCAAAGCCGTTGAGAATGGCGAGATCGAATTATCCCGCTATGAAAGCTACTTGAGTATTTATCATGGGAATGATACAAGGGCGTAAATGATCAACGCGGTACAAGCACCATAGCATAACCCATCGAGTTAACATAACCCAGTTCGGTTGGAGTACCATTCTTCCAATAAGCTGCCTGGTAAGTAACATTATATCCCGTTACATATACATCGTCATCATTTACAGCAATACCATAAGCTTCAGAAACAGATAAAGCAGTTGTCTCCTCCGAGATCAAAGTGCTGTTTGGGACCCTTATAGGCGCGCCATTTTTCCAGTAAATCGCTATCGGGTAACCATTGTCATTCCGGGTACAGCCGGCAACATATACATCTTCGCCATTAATTGTGATCGCATTTGCACTAAAAGCCACGGATTGAGATTCTACAAGCTTCGTAGCGGCTCCATTTTTCCAATATATGGCATCATTGCCTATATATCCCGCTACATATACATCAGTGCCGCTCACCGCCATAGCGGTTGCACCAGAATAATATGGTGATTTATCCCCCAGGTATGTGGCAACCCCGTTTTTCCAGTAAGTCACTGTATATTTATTACCTGCAGCTATAGTATATCCGGCCGTATATACATCGTTCCCGTTTAATACAATAGCATTTACTGCCGACCCCATCAAATTATCAGGAAGATTCGTCGCTATGCCATTCTTCCAATAAACCGCTGTTTTAACACCGTTGGAATTGATGTATCCCGCTACATAAACATCGTTCCCATTCACCGCGATAGCATTAGCAACAGAGCCTGATAAATTATCCGGCAATTTTGTAAACACACCATTCTTCCAATACGCAGCTACTTGCCTGTCATCATTTTCCGCAATAGAACCGGCTACATACACATCACTTCCGTTTACCGCGATAGCTTTTGCCTGGGAATTTGATGTTTCGTGGTCAAGCTTATTGAGCACGCCATTTTTCCAGTACGTTGCCGAAACCGTGGTAAAACCCGTGCTTAGATATCCCGCTACATAAACGTCCACCTCTACTTTTGTATGCTTTTGGGGAGAAGTACCGCTTTTTTTACATGATGCTATAGCAAGCAACAGAGTTAAAGAGAGATAAAAAAAGCTTTTAAATTTCATGTTGATGGAAAAGCGATAAGGTTAGTAATGTAACTGCTACACAAATATATTAATAAATCCACCAGTAAAATCAGGCGCTTTAATTTATCTTGCCTCTTGATTTTAAACATATGCGGGCAGTATTACAACGCGTTACCCAGGCCAGCTGTACAGTTGATGGAAAGGTAACAGGGGAAATTAAAACAGGGTTTTTAGTACTGCTTGGTATTGAAGACGCTGACACATTAAAAGATGTGATTTGGTTGGGTGAAAAAATTGCAGGGATGCGGGTTTTTGGAGATGAGAATGGATTGATGAATAAATCATTAGCCGATGTTAATGGCGATGTTTTGCTTATTTCACAATTCACCTTATTCGCCTCAACGAAAAAAGGCAATCGCCCTGGCTTTACCCGTGCGGCAAGGCCCGAAAAGGCTATTCCCCTATATGACTGTATGATTGAAATGCTCAAAAGGGCCACCGGCAAAAAAGTAGCCACCGGCATTTTCGGTGCCGATATGAAGATCAGCCTGTTGAATGACGGTCCGGTTACGATCATTATGGACACCAAAGACAGGGACAATCATTAATTTTTTAAATATCTCTTATGGAAATCAAGGCAGCGCAGGATATAGTTGATAACTGGATCAAAACCACCGGCATCCGGTATTTTAACGAACTGACCAATACCGCCATTTTGATGGAAGAGGTGGGGGAGGTAGCCCGCATTATGGCCAGGCAGTATGGCGAGCAGTCCTTTAAAAAATCAGATACCGAAGTTAACCTGGCTGATGAAATGGCCGATGTACTTTTTGTGCTGATCTGCCTGGCCAATCAAACTGGGATCAACCTGTCCGAAGCATTTGAAAAAAATTTAGAAAAGAAAACTATCCGCGATACCGACCGGCATAGGAACAATGAAAAACTGAAGTAATAACGGTTACTGACAAAGTCGTGTCAGTAACTTATCCAAATCCTCTATGTATCTTTGTATATAACATTCCGCTTTACTATTACCTGCATCCCGCTTGTGATATCAGCTAAAAAAATCCTATGCCAGCCGTCAAAGTTTTGCAGCGGCATTCCATCATATATCATTAATTGTTTGTGAAAACAATTGCATTATTCTTTGACGTACTAAAATAATATGCTGTAAAATTTATTTTGGCGGATTTTTATTCTGTAATTATATATTTTACACAATTTAATTTTGAAGTTGGCGTTTTATATGGTATAAAACTAAACAACCTTATTATGAAGAATCTCATCCTGACCGCCACCCTGCTGTTGATCTTCTCATCCTGCGGAAATAAAAACAGCAACTCTGATTCAGTTAAGTTTCCGCCACCCGTTGTAATGGCCGATGAAGAAGTAATGGAGGAAAACCCACCAACTATAAAAGAACTGCAGATTGCCGATCCCGGAGTAAAGTCTATAAAAGGTGACCCTAATGCCGATATTCGAATTGACGAGCCTGTTGGCAATTCGGATGCCAAAGAATATGTGGTATTAAAAGACCCGGCAACAGGAAAACTGACTGTTGATACTTCAAAAAAGATCATAAAAGATGGCGACATCAGTTTCGAAACCAATAACATCAATGCCACCCGCAAAAAAATTCTTTATTCTCTTAAAAAGTTAGGCGGCTACGTGGTTGAAGATAACCAGTCGACTGACAACGAAAGCCACCGCAAGGATTACACGCTCAAACTTCGTGTCCCGGCTAAATATTTTGATCTGCTTTTGGATACTGTTTCGGCTGCCGCTGATAAAATAGATTCCAAAAACATAAGTATAACGGATATTACCACAAAATATATTGACATCACCACCCGGCTTGGTAACAAAAAATTGCTGGAAAGCCGCTACCAGGACTTATTGAAAAAAGCAACAAAGATCTCGGACCTGCTTGAAATAGAAAACAAGCTTACCGAAATACGCAGCGATATCGAATCAACCCAGGGCCAGCTGAACTACTTAAACAAGCAGGTAGCATACAGTTCTCTTTCACTTACTTTTTACACCCGGTTGATTGTGCAGGCAGACAAACCTGTAGGGTTTGGCTATAAATTCAAATATGCGTTGAGCAAAGGCTGGTCATTCATGCAAACCCTCTTTTATAAAATAATTGCGTTGTGGCCTCTTTGGCTATTGGTCGTGGTGCTTTCCCTGGTATTTAAAGCACGGCGCAATAAAAAAAGGTTGGCAAGAGAAAATGTGTAGCTATGCAGTTAAGCGGTAGTAGCCCGGGTTAGGAAACGTGAATAGTGATGAGTGCTACTGCCGCTGCAACTGTTACTCAAACTGCAACTTCACCAATCGCTCCCCCTCTAAAATCGGTATTGCGGTAGTGATATCCACGTTCAAACAAAAAGCGATATCAGCCTCGATGCCCAGTTTTTTCAGGCGTTCGCTGTGAGATGTTTTGGCAAGGTAAACATCCAGGTTGTCCCTGCCTGCCTGGTATAGGTCGTTGGCAGCAATGGCCGGGTCATCCAGTTTAAAGTCGAGGTGCTTTAGTTGTTCAACCACCGCGCCCGAGAACAGGGTATCCTCGAGATTAAAATTGTTTTTCCAGCCGGCGCATACCAGCAGGATGTTTTCGTTCTGCGTTTTTAGCCAGTTACAAAGGGAAGTTAAGTTAAGAAATGAACCAATCACCACTTTCTTTGCTGTACGCGACAAGTGCAGCGCCTGTGTGCCGTTGGTAGTGGTGAGCACAACGGTTTTACCGGCCACTTTTTCTTTGGTGTAGGAGAATGGCGAATTGCCAAAATCAAATCCTGTAACTACTTCGCCGTTTCTTTCTGCTGCAAGGAGGTAGCCCAGGCCTTTCTCTCGATATGCGGA
>Ga0193752_1003361_pt1 | contig 11079 bp, 10 predicted proteins | sample H1c1metaG_FD_144924 | JGI IMG/M metagenome (GOLD analysis project Ga0193752, IMG submission 144924) | Soil microbial communities from a riparian zone of the East river system, Colorado, United States - H1c1 | ecosystem: Environmental > Terrestrial > Soil > Riparian zone | place: USA: East River... | reverse complement strand
CACGGCGGCGACGCCTTCGCCCCAGTAGCGTACCTTGTCGTCGAGGATGTACTGGTCGCAGGTGACCGAGGCCGAGCGCGGATGCGGCGAGCCGGCGTGCAGCACGCGCGGCACGTTCTCGTGCGTCAGCACCGCCTTCACGCCCGGCAGCGCCAGAGCCTTCGAGGCATCGATCGAGAGGATGCGCGCATGCGCCACGTTCGAGCGCTTGATGCGACCGTAGAGCAGGCCGGTCAGCGCGATGTCGGCCGTGTAGCGGGCTTCGCCCGTCACCTTGCCGAGCAGGTCGGAGCGGCGGACGCTCTTGCCGACGACGTCGTTCATGACCCTGCCTCTTCATGAACGCGGCCGGGCGATGCCGCCTGCATCTGCGCCGCCGTCTCGGCGATCGCCTCGATGATCTTGGTGTAGCCGGTGCAGCGGCAGATGTTGCCGGCGATGGCGAAGCGGATCTCGTCGTGCGTCGGGTTCGGGTTGGCCTCGAGCAGCGCTTTCGCGGCGACGATGATGCCCGGCGTGCAGAAGCCGCACTGCGCCGCGCCGAAGCGCATGAAGTTGTCCTGCAGCGGATGCACCTCGGTGGCCGAGGGCTGCACGCCCTCGATGGTGGTGATGCAGGTGCCGTCGGCCTCGGGCGCGAGCACGAGGCACGAATTGATCGGCTGGCCGTCGATGATGACGGTGCACGAGCCGCACTCGCCGACGTCGCAGCCCTTCTTCGTGCCCGTGAGCCCGGCCTCGTTGCGCAAGGTATCGAGCAGCGTGCGGTTCGGCCGCACGAGCAGCTCGCGCAACTCGCCGTTGAGGGTGAGGGTGATCGTCCGCGCCGCGGTCATGCCTGTCCTTCGGTTCGTTCGAGCGCTTGCTGGATCGCCCGGCGCGTCAGCACGCGCACCATTTCGCGCCGGTAGTCGGCGCTGCTGCGCACGTCGCCGATCGGCCGCGCCTCCTGCATCGCCGCCTCGGCCGCCGCCTCGATCGCGGCAGCGTCGAGGCGCTGGCCGCGCAACACGCTTTCGGCCCGGCACGCGCGCAAGGGCGTGGGCGCGACCGCGGCGAGCACGATGCGCACCTCGTGGCAGACGCCGTCGACGGCGGTCAGCGTCACGGCGACGCCGACAGTGGCGAGCTCCATCTGTGCGCGTCGTCCATGCTTGAGATAGACCTTGCCGGTCGAGGGCGGCGGCGGCGGAACGACGAGGTGGGTGACGATCTCGCCGCGCGCAAGCGACGTGCGCCCGGGCCCGAGGCAGAAGCCCTCGAGCGGCAGCTCGCGCCGCCCCTCGGGCCCGACGATGCGCAGGAGCGCGCCGTCGGCGATCAGCGGCGGCAGCGTGTCGGCCGACGGCGAGGCGCGGCAGACGTTGCCGACCACGGTGGCGCGATGCCGAACCTGGATCGAGGCGAAGTCGGTGACGGCGCGCACCAGGCTCGCGTAGTGGCGCAACGCGACCGCCGAGGTCTCGACCTGGCGGGTGGTGACCAGCGCTCCGAGCGTCAGGCCCACCTGCGAGTCGAAGCTGAACGTGTCGAGGCCGAGGATCTTCTTGATGTTGACGACGTGCTCGGGACGGCGCACGTGCTCCTTCATCTGCACGATGAGGTCGGTGCCGCCGGCGAGAACGCTCGCCTTGTCGCCGAGCCGATCGAGCAAGGCGACGGCATCGGCCAGCGTCGGCGGTTCCGAATAGTCGAACGGGGTCATGGCTGCGGCCGGGGTTCCACAAGGGCGATCGAGCCATGCTCGCACCCCGAAGCTCATCGATAAACTGGCTGAATCAGATATATAGATCGAGATTCGCGAAGAGTCGCTGCACCTGCGCTCAGTTCATCTCGCTCTCGTGCCAGCCGCCCAGCGCCCACTTCGAAAGCGCCGCCATTGCCGAGAACAGGACGATTCCGGCGAGCGTGATCAGCGCCAGCGCCGCGAACAGGCGCGGAATGTTCAGCTGGAAGCCCGCCTGCAGGATCTGGTACGCGAGGCCCGACGACGTGCCGCCGGTGCCGGCCACGAACTCGGCCACCACCGCGCCGATCAGGGCCAGCCCGCTCGAGATGCGCAGGCCGCCGAAGAAGTAGGGCAGGGCGCTCGGCACGCGCAGGCGCCGCAGCACCTGCCAGCGCGTGGCGCTGTTGAGGCGGAACAGGTTGAGCAGGCTCGGGTTGACGCTGCGCAAGCCGAGGATGGTGTTCGAGATGATCGGAAAGAGGGCGACCAGCGTGGCGCAGATCACCATCGCGAAGGTCGGGTTCTTCACCCAGATGATGATCAGCGGCGCGATCGCCACGATCGGCGTCACCTGCAGGATGATCGCGTACGGAAAGAGGCTCACCTCCATGAGCCGGCTCTGCACGAAGAGGAACGCCGCCGCGACGCCGAGAACCACCGCCAGGGCGAACGCGAGGAAGGTGATCTTCAGCGTGATCAGCAGCGACGACCAGAGGAGCGGCCAGTCGTCGCGCAGCGTCTCGGCGATGGCCGTCGGCTTGGGCACGAGGTAGACCGGCACCGCCAGCGCGACGCAGATCGCCTGCCAGACGGCGAGAAAGACGATGCCGAGCGCAAGCGGCGCGAGGATGCGGGTGCTGGGATTCTCGAGAAGGCGTGACATGGGGGTTGGCCAGGTGCGTCAGACCTGGCGGGCGCCGTGGTTGGCGCGCACCAGGTGCTCGGAGAGGATGCGGCAGCGATCGATGAAGGGCGGCGAGACGCGGTAGCCGTCGTCGCGATGCGCCGGCGCGTCGATCGGCACGTCGGCGATGACGCGCCCGGGCCGGGCCGCCATCACGACGACGCGGCTCGACAGGAACACCGCCTCGTAGATGCTGTGCGTGACGAAGACGACGGTGAAGCCGCGCTGCTCCCAGAGGTCGTGCAGATCGCCGTCGAGCCGGTTGCGGGTGAACTCGTCGAGTGCGCCGAAAGGCTCGTCCATCAGCAGCACGCTCGGGCGCACGACCAGGGCCCGGGCGATCGAGGCGCGCATCTGCATGCCGCCCGAGAGCTCGCGCGGGTAGCACTTCGCGAACTGGGCCAGCCCGACGAGCTCGAGCGCTTCGTCGATCCGTGCCTGGCTCTCGCGCCGCGGCATGCCGGCGAGCTCCAGCGGCAGACGCACGTTCTCGGCGACGCTGGTCCAGGGCATCAGCGTCGCTTCCTGGAAGACCATGGCGATCGACCGTTCCCTCGCCACGCTCGACTGCTCGCTCAGGCGGATCGTTCCGGAAGACGGTTGCTCCAGGCCCGCGAACATCTTCAGCAGGGTGCTCTTGCCGCAGCCCGACGGGCCGAGCAGCGAGACGAACTCGCCGCGGCGGATGTCGAGGCTGACCTCCTCGAGCGCCTGGGTGCCGTTGGGATACGTTTTCTCGACGGCCCGCGCGGCCAGCACGACGTTGCCGACTTCCGGATGCTCGACCATCGCGTGGAGGCCGGGATCGCGACTCCCTTCGGTCGGCGACACCGGCGCCGTCTTCACGGCATGACCTTCGCGTTTCTGACGAACTCCAGGGTATAGGCACGCTTCCAGTCGGTCTCGGGCTTCAGCAGGCCGAACTCGACCATGAAGTCACGCGTCTTTTTCCAGCGCTCGTCGGTCATCGTGCCGATGCCGAGCGACGCGGCATCGCCGCCGGTGACCGACTTCACGTCCTTGAATACCTTCAAGGCGTAGGCGATCTCTCCGTCAGTCATGGCCGGGTTGTCGCGCTTGATGAGCGCTGCGGCCGGCGCCGGGTCGACGAGAAAGCTCTTCCAGCCCTCGAGCGAGGCGCGCACGAAGCGGGCCACGAGATCGGGCCGCTCGGTGATGTTCTTCTGCAGGGTGACGAGGGCGCCGTGGTACGGCGGATAGCCTTCGTCGTGGAACGGGAAGAACTTCACCTTCATGCCTTTCTGCGCGGCCTGGTAGGGCTCGGCCGAAGGGAAGGCTTGCTGGACGATGTTCGGGTCGGCGAAGAAGGGCTGCAGGTTCCCGGTGTAGGGCCGCGTCTGCGCATCGGTGTAGCCGTATTTCTTCTTCAGCCAGGGCCACCAGTAGAGGTTCGCCGTGCCGGCGATCAGGATCGTCTTGTCCTTCAGGGCACCGAGGCCGGCGACGTCTTCGCGGGCCATGATCCCCTGTGCGTCGAACTGCATCGGCGCGGCGATGGTAACGAGCGGCACGCCGCGCTCGACCGCCTGCAGCACGGCGAAATCGCGGTTCATGGCGAAGTCGACGTCGCCGGCCGCGATCAGCTGGATGCCGTTGACCTGCGGCCCGCCCATCTTGATCGTGACGTCGAGGCCGGCCTTCTTGTAGAGGCCGGTGGCCAGCGCCTGATAGATGCCGCCGTGCTCGCCCTGGGCGAACCAGGTCGTCAGCACGGTGACCTTGTCGTCGGCCTTCGCGGGAGCAGCGAGGCCGAGCCCGGCCAGCACGCCGGCAAGAACGCCAAGGAACACCCGACGCGTTTCACTGATCATGATCGTCCTTGTCTTTGTGCCGGCCAAATCGCATGCGATGGGAGACGCCGCGACGCGATCGATGCTGGATGGCGACTCCTATTTGAACAATGGGAGACACCCTATAAATTCATCGGACGTTCGATAAATGACCCAAGGCGGCCACGGCGGCGTCGACCGGCGCGCGATACTCGTCTCGGGGCCGCCGATACGGGCGTGGTCGATTCGACGTTGATCCGATCGAAGGAGCGTTCATGCCCGGACCGAGCCACGACCTGCGCAGCTTCATCGCCCTGTTGCGAGAGCAGGGCGCCATCCACGAGATCACGACACCGGTCGATCCGGTTCACGAAGTCGGCGCGATCCTTCGCGCCTGCGAGCAGGGCGGCAAGGCGGCCTATTTCCACAAGGTCCGCGGCTCCACCATGCCGCTCGTCGGCGGCGTTCTCGGCTCGCACGCGCGCATTGCGCTGGCGCTCGGCTGCGGCCGCGACGAGCTGGGTGCCCTGCTCGACGCGGCGACGCGTGCACCCATCGCCCCGCGCGAAGTCGACGGCCCGGCGCCGTGCCAGGAAGTCGTCGAGTCGACCGTCGATCTGGCGCAGTTGCCGGTGCCGACGCATGCGCCGCGCGACGCCGGGCCCTACATCAATGCCGGCGTCGTCATCGCGCGCGACCCCGTCTCCGGGCGGCAGAACCTCTCGTACGTGCGCTTCCAGATCAAGGGCAAAGACCGCGTCGGCGTGAACCTCAATACCTGGCGCCACCTGCGCGAATTCTTCGAGGCCGCCGAAGCGGCCGGCAAGAACCTGCCGTTCTGCGTCGCCATCGGCGTCGACCCCGCGCTGATGCTTGCGGCAGCGTTCCGCTACGACGGCGACGAATACGAGATCGCAGGCGCATTGCGCCGGGAGCCGACGCCGGTGGTTCGGGCCCGGACCTGCGACGTGCTCGTGCCGGCCAGCGCCGAGATCGTTCTCGAAGGCGAGATCATCGCCGGCGAGCGCGAAGCCGAAGGGCCGATGGCCGAGTACACCGGCCACTACTCCGGCATCGGCAGCCAGCCCGTCGGTCGCATCAGGACGATCACGCACCGCCGGGATCCGATCTTCGAGACGATCGCCGGCGCTTCGTTCGAGCATCTTCTGCTCGGCACGGCGGTGACTCGGGAGCCGAACCTGAGGCGGCTGACGATGAGCGCGTCGCCACGCGTTCGCGACGTGCTCCTGCCGCCTTACGCGAGCGGCTTTCTCGCCTTGATCGCGATGGAGTCGCCGCGTCCGGGCGAAGTGCGCAACGTCGCGCTCGCGGCCTTGCACTCGCACGTCAACATCTCGACGGTGATCGTCGTCGACACCGATGTCGACCTGTTCAACCCGACGGATGTCTGGTGGGCGGTCTCGACCCGGGTGCGCTGGGAGCGCGACACCGTCGTCATCCCCGAGACGCTCGGCAACGAGCTGCATCCGTCGGCAAGCCGCGACGGCGCGATCGCCAAGATCATCATCGACGCGACCCTCGCGCCGGAGCTGCGCGATCGCTACAGCAAGGTCGTCTACGAGCCGGTGGACCTGACGGCCTTGCTTGCCCGGCAGCTGCCGGGCGCCTTCACGGCATGACGCGCAGGTCCTTCACGAACTGCGTGGTGTAGGCCTTCTTCCAGTCGGTCGTCGGCTTCAGCAGACCGGCGCCGATCATGTACTCGGCGGTCTTCTTCCAACGCTCGTCGCTCATCGTGCCGATGCCGAGGCGGGCGGCGTCGCCACCGGTGATGACCTTCATCTCCTTCATGCGCTCGACGCCGTAGGCGTGCTGGCCGTCGGTCATGTTCGGGTTGGCCTTCTTGATCAGCTCGGCGGCGGGCGCGGGGTTCTCGAGAAAACTCTTCCAGCCTTCGGCCGTTGCCTTGACGAAGCGTGCCACCACGTCGGGCTTGTCGGCGATCGTCTTCTGCGTCGTCGTGATCGCCTGCGTGTACGGCGGGTAGCCGAAGTCGGCGAACAGGAAGAACTTCACCTTGGCGCCGGCCTGCTGCGCCTGATACGGCTCCGACGACGGGAAGGCCTGCTGCGCGATGTTCTTGTCGGCGAAGAACGGCTGCAGGTTGAAGGTGTAGGGCCGCATCTGCGCGTCGGTGTAGCCGTACTTCTGCTTGAACCAGGGCCACCACGAGGTGGTGTTGCTGCCAGCGACGAGGATGGTCTTGTCCTTCAGGTCCGAGAGGCTCTTCACGTCGTCGTGCGTCATCAGCCCCTGCATGTCGAACTGCAGCGGTGCAGCGATGGTGACCAGCGGAAAGCCCTTCTCGACGCCTTGAAGGATCGTGAAGTCGTAGCTCATGACGAAGTCGGCCTGGTCGGCGAGCAGCAGCTGCACGCCGTTGACTTGCGGGCCGCCCATCTTGACGGTCACGTCGAGCCCGTACTTCTTGTAGATGCCGGTCGCCAGCGCCTGGTACGGGCCGCCGTGCTCGGCCTGCGCGAACCAGGTGTTGATGACGGTGACCTTGTCGTCGGCGTGCGCTGTCAGCGACGCGGCGCCGGCGAGCGCGAGGGCGGTCAGGCCGAGGCGGGCGCCCCGGGCCAGGGTCGACGGGACTGAAGTGCTCATCGCGCTTTCCTTCGCTTGCGATCGAATGCCGGCCAACCCCGGTCAGCCTTCGATGGTGACAGTAGCGGGCAGGGCCACAAAGAGGAGTAGTCTTATAAATTCATCGCCTGCGACGATGAATAGCCCATGAACGTCACTCTTCGTCAATTGAGAGCCTTCATCGCCGTCGCCGAGGCCGGCCACTTCACGCGCGCGGCCGATTTCCTCGAGCTCTCGCAGTCGTCGGTCAGCACCCTGGTGCGCGAGCTCGAGGAAAACCTCGGCCTGCGCTTGTTCGACCGGCATACGCGCATGCTGCGCCTGACCGAGGGTGGCGCCGAGATCCTGCCGCTTGCGCGCAAGGCGGTCGCCGATCTCGACAGCGTCATCGGCAGCTCCAAGCAGTTGACGGCGTTGGGCCGGGGCCGGGTGTCGATCGCCGCCTCGTCGATGCAGGCGGCGCTCATGGTGCCGCGCTTCATCCACCAGTTCGCCGCCAGATTCCCCGGCATCAAGACGGTCTTGCACGACGTGTCCCAGGCAGAGGTGTTGCAGATGGTGCGCGCCGGCGAGGTCGATTTCGGCATCGGCACGGCGCCCGGCCGGCAACACGATCTGGCTTCGCGCGCGCTGTCGTCGGACATCTTCTGCGCGGTCCTGCCGCCGCAGCATCCCTTGCAGCGCCGCCGCGAGGTGACGTGGCGCGATCTCGCGGACTACACGCTGATCGGGCCGCGCGGGGGCAATCCGCTGCGCGAGCATCTCGACTTCGCACTGGCGCGGGAAGGGATCGCTCTCGTGCGCCATTACGAGGTGTCGCTGCCGCTGACGATCATGGGAATGGTCGAGGGCGGCCTGGGCGTCGGCGTCGCGACGACCGCGCTGGCCCGGCTCGCCGAGGGGCTGGGACTGACCTTGAAGAAGCTGTCGAGCCCCGTCGTCCGGCACGAGGTGTCGCTGATCTTTCATCCCGAGCGATCGTTGTCGCCGGCGGCGCAAAGCTTTCGCGACCTCGTCGTTGCGCAGCGATCGGGTTCCAAGGAGGCCTAGGCAGACGCTGCGCGTGCCGGACGCCGAGGGTCGAGATGCGCATGAGCGTCAGCGAGGGTTTTCTCCAATCGCTCAGCGGTGGTGGGACCACCAATACTCCGCCTGTTTATCGACCGAACGGTCGGTAGACGGAATCGGCGGCTGCCGCATCGGGCTCTTGCCCCGCGTGCAGCACTCAACCACCGAAGAGCACTCACTCGAATCAAGGAGACACAGTAATGTCGATGGCATCCAGGGGCACCGTCCTCGATCAGACATCCCGGATACGACGCATCGCCTGGACCGGCGCGATTTGCACGGTATTGATCGCCTGCGGTGGCAACGACAGCGGATCGGACGACGAGGCGACCTTCCAGGCGGAAGTCCGGCGGACGACCGGCGGTGTTCCGCATGTGAAGGCGAACGACTACGCCGGCGCGGGCTATGGGCTGGGCTACGTGTGGGCCGAGGATCATGCCTGCGCGATGTCGGGCCGTTGGCTGACGGTGGGTGCGGAGGTCGCGAAGCGCTACGGGGCGGCGGGCCGGGACTTTCCGTTCGACGCGCGCGATGGCAGCCTGGCCAGCGACCTCTTCTTCCAGAAGCTGATCGACGAGGGCTGGCTCGAGAAGCGCCTGCAGGACACGGGACCGACCGGCGTGCTGCCCGAGGTGCGCGAGCTCGTGCGGGGATACGTCGCCGGCTACAACCAGTACCTCAAGGAGGTCAACAACGTCCTGAGCGATCCGCGCTGCGCCGGTGCCGACTGGATCCGGCCGATCACCGAGCGGGATCTCTACCTCAACGCGACCTTCTGGGCCGACATGCTGACGGCGGTGCGAACCGAGTTCGCGGGCTTCCTCGCCGCCGTCCCGCCGACCGTCACGGCGAACGCCCTGAACAAGGCCGCGGCGATCGATGCCGACAAGGTCCCTCCGCCCGTCACCGCCAGCAACATGATCGCCCTGGGCCGGGAGGCGACGCAAAGCGGCAACGGCATGGTGTTCTCCAACCCGCACTGGGAATGGCAGACCGCCGATGCGATGGTCGCGGCGCATCTCACGATCCCAGGCAAGCTCAACGTCAACGGCATGACCTTCGGCGCCAGCCCGGTGATCGGCATCGGCCACAACGACAAGGTCGGCTGGGCGGCCACCTCGGCGGCCGGGTCCGTCGTCAGTGCCGTGCGCTATCGCCTGGACCTGGTGCCCGGGTCGCCGACCAGCTACCTGGTCGATGGCGTCAGGCACGAGATGGTGCCCAGGCAGGTGACGGTCCAGGTCCGCAACGCCGCCGGAACGCTCGAGCCGTACACGCACACCTTCTACGACACCCCGTTCGGCACGGTCTCGGCTTCCACCGCGCGCCCCTGGACGCTGCAGAACGCATACACCCTCCGGCACGCCCCGTTGAAGCTCTCGGGCCTGAACATGTGGCACCTGTACAGCCAGGCCCGCACGGTGGAGGACATCCACGCCGCCGATCGAGCGACGATGGGCGTGGCCTGGATCAACACCTCCGCCGCGGATTCGGGAGGCCGCGCCTACCGATCGGTTCCGACGCCGCTGCCCTACGTCACCAATGCGATGCTGACGACGTGCACGGTCGCCACCGGAATCCTCGACGGCACGCGCTCGGCGTGCGCGCCGCTGGCTGACCCGGAGGCGCCGTGGCCGGGCGTCTTCCCGCCCTCGAAGATGCCGTACCAGTTCCGCTACGACTACGTGTTCAATGCCAACGGCTCGCACTGGCTGACCAACCCGCGGCAGCCGCTGACGGGCTACCCGACGCTGTTCGGGCCCGAGGGCACACGTCAGAACCAGCGAACCCATGCCGGCATCCAGATCATCGAGGACCGCCTCCAGGGCACCGACGGGCTTCCCGGAACGGGCTTCACGCTCGACCAGCTCATCGCCAAGACCTTCGACGGACGCGACTACTTTGCCCAGCAGTGGCAGCCGGAGCTGGTCACCTTCTGCGACCAGGTCAAGGCGCAGGCGGGCGCTCCGGCGCGGATGGCCGAAGGCTGCACGGCGCTCGCCGCCTGGCACGGGACCTACAGCCTCGACGATCCGGGCGCGGTGCTGTACCGCCGGTTCGCGGAACGCAGCGGCGCCAACTCCCCGCAGCCGCCGCTGACGCTCTTCACCACGACGTTCGATCCGGCCAATCCGCTCGGCACGCCCAACGGGCTGAACGAGTCGGACGTCGTGCGCGACGCGCTGTACGCCGCGGTCAACGATCTCGTGGACAACGGCATCCCGATCAACGCACCGATGCGCGGCTACCAGTACGCGCTGTTCGGCACCGAACGGATCCCGGTGCCCGGAGGCGTGCCCAACTTCCAGGCCCTCTACACCGACGCGTTTCAAGGCGCGAACGGCTGGGCGGACACGGGAGTCGGCGGAAGCAGCTTTGTCTATTGGGTGGAGCTCACGCCCACCGGTCCGGTCGGCAAGCAGATCCAGGTCCAGGGTCAGTCGTCCAACTCGGCCTCGCCGTACTACGGGGTGCAGACCCGCCTGTACAGCGAGGGCAAGTATCTGGACATCCGATTCACCGAAGAGCAGATCGCTGCCGATCCGAATCTGAAGGTCAAGACCTTGCGCGGCAACCCGGACTGAGAAGTCCTGACTCGCGGGCACCCGCCGGCCGCGCCCACTCGGGTGCGGCCGGGCCCCAGCATCGGGCGCCCCAACGACGCGGGCCGCAGTCTGCGATGATTTGCCGCACCGACTTCTGCGCCGAGCGCCCGTGTTCCATGGCTCGACCGAAATCGCTGAACTTCGACGGCCAGCGCCACATGATCGTGTGTCGGGCGGCCGAGCTCTTTGCGGGGCGCGGCTACCAAGGCACGTCGATGAACGAAGTGGCGCAGGCGTGTGCCTTGTGATGTTCACCTGGTTCAAGCGCGACGGCGAGCTCACGCACGCCAGCTTGGCGCCGGTGGTCGTCGATCTATTCTTTGGCGGCATGGCCGCCATCAAGGTGCCCGCGCCTATCGAGGAAGCGCGCTT